>ERZ780202.1870-NODE-1870-length-10439-cov-11.863829_pt1 | contig 10439 bp, 8 predicted proteins | sample MGYA00510978_ERZ780202 | MGnify/ENA primary metagenome ERZ780202 (study PRJEB29588, sample SAMEA2155689) | human gut metagenome | biome: human gut; feature: human-associated habitat; material: faeces | place: Denmark | collected 2008/2010 ...
GGCAACGCCGAGCTTGAACACAATGACCAGCACCATATTCAAGCACGCGTTGATAACTCCCGCAATCATCAAAAACAGCAGCGGACGCTTCGTGTCCCCGACGGCGCGCAGGATCGCCGCGCCATAATTGTAGAGCATGAAAAACGGCATTCCCAGAAAATAAATCCGCATATAAAGTGCCGACAGCCCGATGACGTCGTCCGGTGTCCCCATCAGCGCCAGCGCTCCCCTGGAAAAAACAAGTCCCACCAGCGCCATGACAATTCCACTGACCAGTGCCAGGGTTATCGCGGTATGTACGGTCTCAGACACCTCTTTCTCACGCCCCGCCGCATAGAAACGCGCCGTCAGTACATTTGCCCCTAGCGAAATTCCGATAAACAGATTCGTGAACACGTTGATGAGCGCACTGGTCGATCCCACCGCTGCCAGCGCCTGGCTGCCGGAAAACCTGCCCACCACGATAATATCTACAGCATTGAACATCAGCTGTAAAATACCCGACAGCATGAGCGGCAGCGAGAAGGAAATCAATTTGTCCATAATCGTTCCATTGCACATATCAATCTCATATTTATTCTTTTTTACCGTTGTCCGTTCCACCTCTGTCACCGCTCCTGTTCTGTGTCTTATTTGTTTCAGCCACTGCCCGTTCTATCTTTTCTTAAATCCAGTTAAAGTCTCCGCCGGTAATCGCAAGGCTTAAGAGCACATCCATTTTCGCCACTTCCTCCTCGCCCTCGATTTTCTGCAGAAGCACTGCCGTATCTGTCACGTCCGCAAGCGTTTCATCCGGCCCGATCTCATAATCAATCTCCGATGCACAATCCGGGCAGGGAATCCGCGCTATCGTCTGCAAGGACAGAAACCGATTCCCGCACTTTTTACATTCATAATATCCGCACTGCTTTGTGCCATCCGGTACATAATACATGGTAAAACCTCCTTTTGCCTGTCACTATCTACCCCATTTTAGCATGATGGCTTTTAAAACACAAATGCAGGGTATGTCTTGAAGATAAGACATACCCTGCATGGGGGGGAATAATTGTGGTTGGGTGAATAGGTGGAAGTTAGGAACGCGATCTTTATTGTAGGTATATCTTTTGAAGCCACCTTTATCATAATCACATTTGCCAACGTACACAGCAACGCTACATGTCCGAGCTTGCAGAAGCTTAGTCGACGAAAGCCTCCTGGGCTTGAGCAAAAACACTCCTTATATTCTTTATAATAGACTTCATCCTATGTTTTCCCTATCAAAGCATCATTAGCAGGTGTTCGACACGAACCAATTACCATCACATATTATTATCAAAAATTATCGCTCATCATACCCTCTCCCCTTTCCATGATTCCAGCATTAAATTTCCCTCCCTATTACGGGCGGCAACTTCAAGCGCTATACTTTGTCTATCATTATCTCTTGACATTATTCTCCATTCATACTCTTGTTCCTTGTTGTGTATCCCCAACACATCTCCTGACCAATAGACGCTATAACCTTTTCCATAATAAATAACATTCGCTCCTTTAGGAATTCTATTCCCATTTATATCATAATAATTTGTAAATTCTTCTTCAAAGCTCCAGTTATTACTATTTTTTCGATATAACCACGCTACAAAAGAAAATATAAGGCATAACCCTGCTATAAATATTACCTGTTGATCACTATTCTCGATTCCATTTTTCCCTTCAATCCATTTATTTACAGAATATCCTAGAAAAAAAACAGAACTTCCCAAATCGACCAAATCATTTATTGTAAATAAAACTGGTATAGACACCGTTTTTTCACTCTTATCAATATAGCACACCAAGTAAAATAATATATTATATACAACTGCTTCATAAATTACCCAAAATACTATAATATAAATGATTCTATCATTAAAAAAATTTCTTATTTCTATATTCCATAAATTATATGATATTACCCTATAATCAATATTTAAGTTAATTTTCTTACACACCTCAACAGAAATTAGCATCAGCGAACTTAATAAACGTATAATTCTGCTCACTTTACCAACAGTATAATTATTCTTAGATGCTATTGATGCGGCATTTATAATCTTTTCACTTAAATCAAATACCCACATTCTTATCCCCCTTCTAACTCATCTCCTTAATACAGGAACTAATTTTCCATGTTTCTGCCATATATTATTAATACCGCCACGCAACCTCTAAAAAATTTCTTCGTGGTCATAAAATGCTAATACGTTATTTTTTACATTCCTATTCTATCTTTACTTTATTATCCTCCTCCATTTTTCTACATTCAATGCATCGCTTTTGTTCATGTTGTTCAGCTACATACCTCTCTCTGAAGATAGCTTTAGCCCCATCTTGCTTTCCCATTTCGTTCTTTCACTCATACCCTGCTATAAACCTGAATTCATCTTGCATACAATTTTCTCAATATTTTGAATACAGTTCTGTCTGTATTCTTCTTTTACTGCCACTCGCTTTCCCATCAAATCCAAGCGACCAGCTTTCAATTTATGCATGGGACACCCTCTTGCCGAGGAAACTACTCCAGTGGTCTGGAAATCTCTTACATCAATAATTCCGTCATTTATATCGCTAAAATCAAATATATCAGGATATGTATCTAATAAAGTCAAAACATCTTTATCAATTTCCTGTAATACTGTAGCATATGCAGAAGCTGCCCCCATATATTGAGTCAATCTATTCTTCAATATCATATATACTTTAGGTAATGGCATATTTACCTCTCTTAATTTTTCAGCAAATGCATACCTACTATATATTTCAGAAGGCAATTTCAAACCGTAAATTAAAGAAAATGCATTTTGAATAGCTCTTCTAGATGAATCATCTGCCATTACCGGAAGTATAACTTTTGTAGAAGTAGCAAGTGCTATCTGCGTATACATAGAAAAGCTAGGATTTGCATCTAAAAAAACAATATCATAAATTTTTTCTATTGGTTGTATAAAATCATTTAGCCAATTTATAATTGCTATCCATGTATTTGTTCCCGGGATTTGATTATTAGCTAATGTGGAAATAGCATTAGATTGCAGTTCTAACATAGCATCTCCACAAAGCAGATCAATATTATCCTCTATATATTGATTATATTGATTCGGCTTTGTTAAAAAATCGTTCGGATTAAAAATTGGCACACTATAAGGCGCTGGCAAGCGCATCTGAAAATACCCACCAATCGTTGCCCTAGGATTTACGCCTTGTCTCATCAACAACGCATTACTTCCTCCTTGATTTAATCCCCCTAACAAAAGCTCAGATAAATTTGCCTGTGGGCAAACATCTATCACTAATATTTTTTTACTTTTATTTTGATATGCATATTCATTAATTAATTGAAAAGCTAATGTAGTTTTTCCTGTCCCACCTTTATTGTTCCAAAAAATGACTCTTTCCAACTTAGTTCACTCCTTTTGTAATATTTCTTATAATTTTATTAGCTTTTTTCTCTTTGTCAATCCTTTTTCGACATTTCTATGTATATTTTTTACTTATCTATGTTTCACTAGTACAATTATATGTACTTTATGTACATCAAGGAAGGATAAACCTGTTCAAAAATTATCCATTATACATTCCAATATAACATTAAGACTTTTTTCAATCGCTACAAAAAATCCCTACAAAGCCCATAAATACAAGCTTTGTAGGGATTTATCCATTTACTCAAACTCGGCAAGTTGTTGTTTTGTATTAAACTATTTTGTTTAATTTTCATTAAAAATCTGCCGATATTTTCTTCATTTACACATTTTATTTTGGCTTACTGATTTTCTGTTGCCAAAGTGTTGCCATGACCATTATTACAATTCATCTAACATGGATTCAAATTTTCTCTTTTTTCCAAAAGTATTAATATCTATTTTATCTAATTCACCAAAAACATAATTCATTCTTTGTGTTACCCACTTTATTGCTCTCTTTACCTTATCATATAATGCGTCCTCCCTAAGTTGTTCAAACGTTATTCCTATTCGCACAACTTTTTTCCCATATTTCTCTTTTAATTCACTAATAGTTTCTCCATACTCTTCATCACATTCCATATCTACATACTCATAATGCAAATAATGCAACATACATACAAATATTGTATGGTAGTATGATTGATTAATCTGGACGTATATTCTTTCCCCTCGATTTTCAGAAAAATGAACTGATATTCCTGAATACATATATTCTATAAACCAATCCTCGGAACATCCATTTGCCTCATATAAATCGTATAACTCACAAAGTGGATTGTACAAAATATTCTTCATAAATCTATCTGGCTGGAGTTCACATAATATGTCAAGAAAATCTGTAGTCATTCTCCCTGACATTGCTCTCAACCAAGATAAAATAAACTGACGTTGTTCTTCATCACTCAACTGTGTTGTATAAACAGCTGCAAAGTATTCTTGGAACGATCTATGTGAAAAGCGATAATTTAATCCTTCATGTACCAACATACACACTGCTTTTGTCATATCCTCCAAGTAGTCACTTTCTCTAAAAGTACCATAAGAATACACTTTCTCTTTAGCTTTTTGTATATTCTCTAAAGCACTTTTTTCTGTAAATTCATATTGATTTTTAAAGAAAGATCTAAAGCAAAAATACGAGAATACTTTTTTAAAATCTTCATACCCCAGCCCAGATAGTTTCTCCCTTTTGTATTTACCCTTTTTCATAGCATCATGTTTGTGAAATAGAGCTGAAAAGGCCTGCTCATAAAAATCCGTCTTGCTATCCGGTATCGAAACTCGTTCTTCAAAAGTCATCAACATTATCGTTAATAGTAAGGGATTAGAGGCGAAGGATTCATACTTTTCAAATAATTCCTCATCCAATTGTTTATAGAATTTATTTTTTATTTCTATATCATAATCTAATTTAGAAATTAAAGATAATGCTTGTTCTTTGTTCAAAGCAATTGCCGAATATTCTTTGAAGTCTGACCAGCCTACAAATTCATCTAACGGTCTAGAAGACAAAATAATATGATTCTCAGAATATTTGTTGCTGAAATCAATTATTTCTTGCGTTACCTTTTGTGCATTTGCATTCTTCACTTCATCATAACCATCAAATAAAATTACATAACACCCCGTTTCTAAACTATATCTAAAATATTCTTCCTCAAGCTTAAATCCAAAAATTCCAAGTGTGTTATATATATACTTTTCAATAGATATATTTTCTGGTATATACTCATTCAATCCCCTTAATTCTACCAATATAGGTATATATGATGTTGTATGTATAGTATTTAAAAAAAAGTGTTTCATCAACATGCTTTTTCCTATTCCACCAGTACCTGTGATAATTATTTTATTCCCTATATCCAATATATTATTCACATTGGACGTATCAATAATATGTTGCCGATTACTTATTCCCATACACTCAAAAAAAGAATACAGATAATGTGGAGTTTGTCCATATAAAATAGTTTTAGCCATGCTTATATGCTGTTCCGCTTCTAGTAAATATTTCTCAAATGCAGTACCATAGTCGATATCTTCCTTGTTTACAATATCTTTATATACTTTACCTAATTTTTTTACAACAAAACACGCTGTATTTTTTGCCAACTCACTAATCACTTCTGCACTTATCTTATTTACATTAATTTCTTCAGCCATAATTTCCTCCTATGTTCCTTTATAATTATACTAAAAGGCACTTAACCTTTTATATTAATCTTTTGACAATCATCAACTCCAATGGCAACAAAAACGATCTTACATTTGCAACAATAAGAATGCAGCAGGCAATCCTATAGACTACCTGCCATATAAAATAATCAGTGTCAAATTGAAATTATTCAAACTCCCCGCAGAGAAACTTATTATCCCTGTGAAAGCTTGATTTATAGAACTTTTAATGGCGATTATTACACCTTTTATCACAATTATTTTATATTTTCAAAAATTTAGGTATCATATAGGTATCAATGTACCCATTTGGTATTAGGTCTCCTACATAAGAAAATGTACAATATTTCTTCGAAAAATATCTCCAACACTTTTCTTATTTTTGGTACAAATTCATTTTCTTAACAGCAACTCTTGTTTCAATAAAGAAATATCCTGATGATTATTTTTAGGTTTTATTCTATCTAAAACCTTCTTTTCAACAGATTGTGTCCAATAAATTTTCAATTTTTCTCTTGCCCTTGTTATGGCAGTATAAAAGATACTATGTGTAATCAGTTCATCAATATCATCTGTTATAATGATCTTTACTGAATCATACTCTAAACCTTGTGCTTTATGAATAGATACCGCATATGCTATTTGAAATGGTACCATATTCTTAGATACACTGTCATCATCTTCATCTGTACTTTTATTTTTATAAACTTCAAATCTAATAATAGAATTTCCCTTTTCTGATACACCTATAACTTGAAAATCTAAACCTTTATCATCTAAATTCATCAATGGCTTGTCAATTTCTATATCAAATTGAATTCGTTCCGTTACTTTACCAGCTTCCAAAAGTCTAAAATCTACTATTCTGCCTTTCATATTATTTTGAATAATTGGAACTTGTTCTTTATTCTTTGTAAAAAATGAATCCGCCAAATCATTGAACAAAATTGGATCACCAACTTTATATCTCTGTATTCCTCTCCTTATCTCCTTGCCATTATTGTTTTCTTGCATAAAATGATTTATATTGTTTATTCCATACAATCCTCCATAATTTAAACATAAGATAATCTCGTTCTCTGATGCTGGAGTTAAAATTGACGGATCAAGATTTACTGAATAACCTCCTGCTTGTAGTCGATCCAATATATCATCCTCCATTTTGCGGACATTATCCCACAAAGCTTGTAACTGCTTGCTATTACTTCTATATGGCTTTACCAATTCACATATTGCAGACTCTGGAAGAAATCCACGTATTGTATCAAACCAATTTCCAAATTCTATTGATTCTATTTGGTAAGTATCTCCAACTAATACAAGTAATTTATAATCAGCAAGTTCCAAAAACTCCTTCATTTCCTTATTGCTAACCGTACTACACTCATCAATAAATATAATATCATACTTTCTCTTTATGTCATTATTATATCTATTGTTAAACTTTGAAATTGTCATAAATTCGCAATCTTGGGTTGCAGCGACCTTTCTCTTTAAATTGTTCACTGCTGGATTCGTATATGCCAAATACAATTTCGAATACTCTTTAAAAAAATTGGAAATGTAATTAATAAATGTAGTCTTCCCTGTTCCTGCTGCCCCATATATTACCGATACATGCGATTTAGCAAACATTGTCTCCAATGCTTTTTTCTTCTCTTCCGATATATTATAATCACTATTTTCTATCCAATGTTTTACAGTATTGGAATAATTACTCACACCGCTTTGAGCTAATCTTTTAATCGTTGTAATTATAGAAATTGTATCATCCCTGTATGCCTCAATAAATATATAGCCTTTATCTATAATCAATTTACGTGCTTGCTGTTTCTTAGTTTTCGGTAACTTCTCATTATATATTTTTTTCAAAGTTTCAACATCCTCAAAATTACCAAGTTTATACTTTTCTCCATTCTGTTCTAATGGGGTATACAGCATTCCCTTCTGTTCAGTATTATTTTTTATAACTCTAGCCATAAATTCATGTTCACGTCCATCTGTATCCAATGCTACTAACAAATCTGATATATTTGGTACATGTTTTCTCAATCCAGAACAGAACGGCATTGTATCAAAAGGTAAACACTCATTTGGTAAATATAAATTTGAGAGCCAATTATTCACACCCAAATATTCCCATCTTCCAGTGTTATAATTCTTTTTATAACTCTCATGATATTGTTCTTTAATAACTCGATTATTCATATGATGTAACAAATATCTTAAAACATTGCAACCTGCACCTTGATTTTTAATGAGTTGTCTACAGAAATCTAATAAATCAAAAAAATGATACCCTTCTCTATTTGGAACAATTCGATTGCGGACTTCATTATATTTTTCATCTGAATAAACGACTATCTCTGCTAAACTTCTTCCCGACTCGGTCAAATACTTAACTAGTTCCCTCTCCTCTGCTTTTCCAATTGGTTTGGTCTGATTATTAATTATCTTACTAAAATTTTTAAATTCACATGGTCGAATACTTACTTCCCAATCCAAAATAATTCTTATAGGCATACATTTATCAAATATTTCTATATAATCATCTTCTATTGCTAACTTTACCGCATAAAAGTCTGTTATTTCTCTATCTGTAAATGCAATTATTTTATCTGTTTTACTTGCCTTATCATTTGCCGGAATAAATGCTACTTCATAATATATTTTATTATTACAAAAAAATGGTTTTATATTTTGAATGTAAAAACGATCATATTTATATATATTTTTTGATGATTTTTTATATTCATCAACCTTTTGAACAATTTTCAGATAATACTCATTTAAGCTCTCATCTGTTACAATTGGAAATTGCTCTAAGTTATACAAAACATCAAGAGAATACTTATCATGTAACATTGTTTTTATCCTAAGAAGATATTCGTAATATTTCAACATTAAACGCTCCGAATTTTCTTCCTCTAAAGTCCTATGGGATACAGATACCTGCAAAAAATGATGAAATCGAGACAAATATCTCAACCATTCTTGATTTTTTGCATATTTAACAGCCTGTTTAACATTATCCTGTGTATCCTCAATATCATTACCATTAGCATATATTTTCAACAAAATATGTTCAACAAAATGTCTTAATTGTGATAGAATATCCTGTGATATTTCTCCTCTCGTTGAATTACACAAATTATTTATATGTCTACATATTATTTTATCCGAATTTAATATTTGCTTATCAATTTGCAAAACATTATCCATAATCTCATCTTTCTCCTTATCATATATCTCTGATTACATTTTTAATATCTTTAAATCTTTTAGCTAGTGTATAACCTTTTTTATTCTTTGTACTAAATATCCCATTTTGTTTTTAGTAATCAAGGAATTTTAAGCTTACTATTCTTCATTACTGTAGTAAAACAAAATCTTACCTATCTTTATTAGGCTAAATGTCTAACTGTAATGCATTGATCCATATATTTATGTACAAAAGAAACTTGTTGCAAAATATCAATTGCATCATTTTCATTAATATCCCATCTAATTCTCAATTCATGAGCCGTAACATTTCTTACCATATGAATTAATCCCAGTATTATCTCTTTAAGTCCATTTTGTTGGTTCTGTTCTGAAGTTGTCCTTAATGAGTTTAAAACAATATATGGATTTTTTACAGAAAAAGCAGTTTGAATAAGTTCATTTCCATCTGTTAACAATCCACTCATTTCTCTTACCCGATCACATATTCCTTTTACTGCTTCCTGAACCGCATGAAAATAATCATCTACTAGTAACTCTTCTCTGCAACATATTAAAACTCTTTGATGTGCACCATAACATGATAATTTATTTTTTAGTTCTCTTGTTCTTCTTTCCACTTCGGATAAACTTTCAGCCTTAGTAATTTTATAGAAGTTACCATCATCCCTTATTTCAATTCCTTTTAACATCAATACTCTATTTACTTCAAAACGTCTCTTCTCATATGCAGATTGAGTATTTAGTCCTCTAGCTGGCTCCATACATACTTGTATAAATTTATATACGCAGTTTGTACTATTATCTTTTCTACTTTGCTCACAAAATGCATTAAATAATCTCTTATATTTTGTATTTTTTGAATCAATATCTTTTAAACCACACTCTGAAAGCAATAATCCTATTTCTGTCCCTGTAAATCCAAATTCTGTGTCTCCCAATGCTTTTGAAACAGCAAGTAACTCCGATTCTAATAATGTTGGAAATCCCATGCTTCAACTCCTATCAATAAATGCTAATGCACACAAACCTGACAAGCCTCTATTCTTTCAAATGAATGTTCTACCTGCAAATCTGTCATTTTTAAGTTACTCTCTATATACTCCAGCAATTCTGTACCATCCAAATATATATACATCTGTGGTGCTACAAATCCCGGAATATTTTCTCTTAAGTCATCTAATGATATCTGTGATGTTTCCTGAAAGCTATCTATTTCCATTGCATATCTATAATGATAAGTTTCCATATATTCCTTTATTCGTGTAACAGCATTGCTATCTTCTTTATAATATTCCAACCAGTCAGATAGACAATGCCTTTTACCTAAGTATACAACACCGGTGATTGCTTTCACCGGTGAGCTAACATACATATATGCCATTATAGGTTCATCTGGAAAATTTCTTCTATGTTCAAATATCTTCACACCAGATTTTATTTTTTCATAAACATCTGGTCTGAAACTTAATAGCATTTTTCTCAATATCTGTACCGCCTTATTTCCATTTACATTCAATATTCAGCACTGATGTCGGCATACCAATAAAC
>ERZ780202.1879-NODE-1879-length-10386-cov-3.163198_pt1 | contig 10386 bp, 7 predicted proteins | sample MGYA00510978_ERZ780202 | MGnify/ENA primary metagenome ERZ780202 (study PRJEB29588, sample SAMEA2155689) | human gut metagenome | biome: human gut; feature: human-associated habitat; material: faeces | place: Denmark | collected 2008/2010 ...
TGCAGAAAAAGACAATTGAAGCGGAGCGACAAGGCAATGAGATAGAAAGTAAAGGAACCATTGAAAATTATGAAAGTGAAATGGATACTGCACAACAAAAAAGTCAGGCTTTGCTGGAAGAAAAAAAGAAACAGGAACAGCAGAATGGGCAGGATGGGTTTACAGATGGGAAAATGCTTCCGTCTGTGACAGAAAAGAATCCTCCTGCAAAAGTTGAAAATCCTATTCCAGTAATTCGAAAAGTACGAAAAATGGGACTTCTGGATCTGGTTCTCCCTTTTGGAAAAGAAGTTTCTGACAAAAAGGTAAAAACTAAAGAATTGGTTTCAGGAAGAAAACTTGAAACAGGATTGGCAATGGAGGATTCCGTAAAAGCAGATGGAAGTATGCTCTCCCAGGTTTTGTATCAGCAATATCTCATGGAAAAACTGGGAAACTATATAGAACCAGGAAAGAGCGGCTTGCGCTATCAGATTGAGTACATTATTGGAAAGAAAAACAGTGATGAGGCAAATTTGAAAGATGTAGCGAAAAAACTTTTGATGGTTCGGGAAGGACTTCATACAGAGAAAATGCAGGGAGAACAGATCGTGCCGGCCAAAGGATTTGAGATAAAAGAGGAAGACCAGATGTATGATATTACGATCACAGGAGAAGATGGAAAGCAGTACCGGACTTGTGTATACAGACAGAGCAGAGAGTAAGGAGGGACTATGAGACAAAAGAGAAATGGAAGCCATTTGATCTTGATGGAATTGATGTTTGTCTTGTTTTTCTTTGCGATCTGCGGGGCGGTTCTTTTACAGGTATTTGTAAAGTCACATAACATCAGTGTAAAAGCAAAAGAACTTACGGAGACAAAAAATTGTGTCACGCAGGCAGCAGAACTGTTTGAAACAGGGTATACAGATATAGAACATTATCAAGAGTATTTTCCAAAGCTTGAAGAAGATCAAGGGATTTATCAGGGATATTTTGATAAAGACTGGAAGATGACCCAAAAGAAAAACGCAGTATATAAAATGACGATCAGCTTTGATGATCAAGGATCAGACAGAAATGGGAAGATAACGATATTCAAGGCAAAGAAGCAGATATATCATTTGGAACTTTTAAAACATTTGCCAGGAGGGAAAAGTAATGAAAGATCATAGAATGCCGTTTCTTGGAATAGGAGCAGCTTCCATTGTTCTGGTTTTAACCATTGTTAGTTTATCAGTGTTTGCAACACTTACGATTTCCAGTGCAAATGGGGATTATACATTAAGTCAAAAAAATCTGGAGAGAACAACAAATTATTACAAGGCATCGAATGAAGTAAATTGCACGTTAAGCCAGATTGATAAGAAACTGTGGAAGAATTATCATAAAACAAAAAATAAAAAATCTTTTTTTTTAACGCCGACATACTTATGCAATATTTTAAATCTGCTTAGTTCTTCTTTTTTATCTTATATATTCGTATATTGGGCTGCCTGAACACATCATTATATTTTTCTTCACATTTTTCTCACATTTTTTCCATATCCACGTCACATTTTAACTCTAATATAATAACTGTTGAAAGACATAAGATATAACTTTTTCATAAACGATTACTTGTTAAACCTCCCAAACAATTAACAGGTATCACTTTCTCCTTAAACAAAGCCCCCTAATAAAACGTCCTCCCAAGCGTTTTATTAAGGGGTCTTATAATTATAACTTTATGCCATTCATAAGAATTCCAACAACTTCTTTTAATCCTTCCTCATAGCTTAATGAATTATATATAAGTATATCTCTCTGGAAAAACTGTTCAAGTGCCGCTTCCATCATCATTTTAAATATATCAACATTTACCTTGCGCACTTTTCCCTCTTCCATAGCTTCTTTTAGCAGTTCTATTGTCTGTTGCCAGCCATTTTCAAATCTTTCTTCTACTCTTTTATATATAACCGGATACTTATCTTTTAACATATAAAGCTGTCTTAAGTCTATATCCTTGTAGCTTTCTGGCAGAACTCCAAGCATAGTTGTTATTTTATCAACTATATCAATATCCGTATTATTAATTATCTCTTCCTCACTTTCCTTTATGCCATCAAAAAGATAATCAACCATAGCAAGAAACAGAGAATTTTTATCTGTGAATTCCACATATATGGTCTTTTTGCTCATTCCTAATATTCTGGCCAAGTCATCCATAGTAAACTTCAGACCTTTTTCATTAAATGCCTGTATCGTTCCTTTTAATATTCTTTCTTTCTGCTCATTCATATCAATCCATGCTCCCGAAATAATATATATTACATGCATTTCTTCATAATTACAGCAATATCTTATTGTGTATTATACAATGACAGATGCATATATAACAAGCATAAATAATGCCCAATCTGGCACATCGTTTTGTGTATTTACCTTATATTTATTGTAAATGAGCAAATTTAAAATATTGTATAATTATGTCCTTGTTTAAAAAAACATATTTTGCATAATCTATAGAAATGTATCACAAACAAAAACAATTTATTTATGTACACTTTTCCTCATTTACCCATTTATAGTTTTTACTCATTTATAAATAAATATGTTAAATACATTTGCATATTAAAATAATGACAGGTATGTACCTGCCACACCTGCCATCATTTTTAATACTTTCCCATTAATATTAATCTGTATTTCTACCTTGTATATAACCACTCATCCCATAATACTAAATATCTTATAAATCTCTTAGCATATTTGACTTCTTCATAACTGGTCTTAATGCAAGATACAATATTGATGCAACTACTACAGCAATAACCGCATTTACAGATGTTGTAACTGCACCTATCTTGGCAAGTGTCTTCGCAAGATCCTGAGGTACTCCCAAAAGATATGTCTTATAGAAATATCCGACTATTGGGTCTGCAACAACATTAAATAACATACCACATATACTCGAAACAACAGTTGCAATAGTAACATATTTTGCAGAATGTTCTTTAGAAATTTTAAACAGTCTGTGTGCAACAAAACCAACTATAAGTCCTATACATAACTTTAAGAAAAATGTCTTTGGAGCACTTGTGACATAAGCTGTTGTAAGGTCACTTATTGTCATACCAACGGCACCTGCAAGTCCGCCCCATGCACCACCTATCAGAAGCGCTGCAAGTACACAGAATACATTACCAAAGTGAAACATAGTTCTCTCTGTTCCAACTGGAATATCTATCTTTATAAATGTAGCACCAATATAACATAGCGCTGCACACAAAGCTGCCTGTGCTATAACCTTTGCATCTATAGACTTCTTTTCCTTTGTTGAAAACATACTGTAAATTCCAGATATAAGTACAACAGCGCCTATAATAGCTGCTAATAATGAAAATGCATATGCTTTATTCCCTTTAACAACATATGTGTTAACACATAACACAATACCAATGATAAGTATAATTAAACCTACTACAGCCTGAATAATACCATTCTTTTTTTCTTTCATAAACTTTCATATTTTATCGTGCAGACAATTCGATTATGACATCATCACCTGATATCAATATCGTATAATAAATATATCTGCATATAAAATACTTACCTCCTTTGCATATCCTTGTTACCTTATAAGACTGTCTCTGTCTTATAACCACATATGATAATGCATATCAGGCATTATTAAAAGTACCAGTCTGATATTTATTTACAAGGTCAGATTAACCATTTTAACACCAAAATTTACAGCCAGAACCTGCATTTTTATATTCTTATATTTTTCTTTGTTACTATTTAATCCTTTTAATTTCTCTGTCGCTGTTTATCTGCCACACCTGAACGCACTTATCATATGTGTATTCTTTTAAAACATCTATTCCATACTTTCCAACTTCATCATACCACTTGTCATCACCCTCAACACGCTTTAGAAGTGTATCATTGTACATCGTTGATGAAGCCTTTGTTATAATTATGTCAGCATTTTTCTGCTTTGCATATGCCAGCAGGCTGACATCTTCATCTGGCATTGTAAATGTATATTCCACATCCGTTGATACCACATTTCCATCTGCATCTGCCCAGCACTTAAACTTATAGCCTTTTTTAACTTCTGCTTTTACAGTAACTACTGTGCCAGTCTCTATGTACTCACCTGATTCATAGTTTGTTGTAGATATTCCTTTTTGTGAAGATGTTTTAAGAACGGGCTGTGGTGCAACTTCTTCAATCCAGTGAGCCGTATAATTTCTATCTCCTACTGAACCCTTCATAATTGTTACCGTTGTATTCGCACCTCCAGAAAGTTCTGTACCACTCCATCCACTAAATACATATCCCTGTTTTATCGGATTAATAAGCGTAAATTCATCTTTTGTTGTATAAGTTGTTCTATTATCTGTACTTACACTTCCTCCATCAAGATTGTAGGTTATTTTGTAATTTATTGGTTTTGTATGAATATAGATAGTTCTATCATCATTCATAACCCAACTATTCTCATATCTACCAAGTGAAGAATTATAAGTTGTATCATCCCAATACTTATTATTGGAAGTTTCTACAATATAATCTATTTCATACCCTTCTTTTAGATATATGTATGTTGGTGCTGACTGGCTGTAATGATATGAGTACTGTTTTCCATTTTCTATTATAATATCATTACCCTCCATATCTTTACCTGTCACCTTATATACCCCCTCATCTCCATCAACCTTAAGATTATAATCCGGCAGCCAATTAGCATATAATGTTACATAATCAGTACTATGCCAGGCATAATTACCATTCCAATACCAGAAGCAGCTAGTATCCTCTTTTACAGCAATACCATCTGCATCATATATTTTTTCCCACCAGTTACCATCATCATGATACCGAAACCAGCCATTGAATATATAACCTTTTCTTGTTGGAATATCACCATTCATATAACAATAAGAACTCTCAAGCCACGTAGGATGCACAACATTCGTTCTATTTCCATTTGGATTATTTATATTGTCACCCGGATACTTCAAATCTCCTTCATTGGCATTAAATTCGAGATTATTTTGTTTCCATTCCGCCCATACACTATAATCATAATAACTTACTTCTGTATCTATGGCAGGTGTTCCGTCTGAATTCCATAACTTTACTTTTTCCTTGTCTTGGTCGGTACCAAATTTAAGTGTTTTTCTATCAGAACCATCATTAACAGCATGTCTATATCCATACCACCCCATGAATGTATATCCAGCTTTTGTTGGTACTGATACATTACTTCTCATCTGACCCCAATATGTTTTTGTAAGCTCTTTTCCATTTGCGTTAGATATTGCATCTGTTTCACTATCAAAAGCATAAATAGTATTAGCCTCTACGGCTTCTATCTTTACACTTTGCAAGAAAGCTTTTTTAGCATCCATATTATCAGAACCACCTGTTGGCAGATCATACCCCTGATTATTGGTAAAATATAATCTAAGCTCATAGTCAGCCGCATCACCCGTTGTATTTACATAATATTCTAAATGTGGCATATTTCTGCTATCCCTCCAATAATGAGGACTTTGAACACTAGCGCCTGTACCTGTAATCGTAACATCACCTATGGAACTCCATTTTTGTTTATCCATAACATCATTACCAAAATTAACACATACATCCCAATATTCAAAGGCACTGCCACCCTCCTCTGTAAAATCAAATGTAACTTTATATTTTCCCGCTGGTAGCCAAGTATAAGGTCCATATATGGTTGTATTAGTTCCTATTGTTTCTATTTCTTCTTTATGTATAAGCATCTTAGATAACCAATTATCCGAAATAGTATAAGTTTTTTGAAGATTAACTCTTTTTTCATTATCCCTATAATAATAGGTTATACTATTGTTATACATATCAATCTCATCCGACTTATGTGTAAATCTATAATTATATGCATAACTATATGCAGTACCCGCCATAATAATAATTATTATTATAGTTACCAAAACCCCTAATAATTCTATATACTTTTTATTCTTAATTTTCTTTACTTCAATATTTTTTCCCAAATAAACTCCTCCTACTATTAATCATCAAAAGCACAAAAGCATATTAAGCCACAAGAATAGGTACCTACTTCTCTTCTTGTATTATTATATTTTCCTATATTGTAAGCTAATTCTTCAAGCCTAGTATTAGCCTCATCTCCATCTTCATTTATAGCAATGTAATAATAGCCTGTACACATAGAAAATGTTTCAGCATCCCTTGAAAAATATCTTGTGGTAATTGTCTTTAATGCATAAGGACACTCCTTATCAGCCCCCTGATTAACATCTTGACCTACCTGCCACCAATTACTCCCTGTATATGCATACATAGGTCCATTAGGTCCTTCTACCATAGGAAAATCATAACCACCAGAACTGTTATCATCCTTATTATCCTCCGCTGGTGGCTCTGGAGCATCCTCTTTTGGTTCCTCCGGTGTTGTATCCGGCTGTGCTGGCGTGTCATCTGGTTCAGTTGGTGTGTCTGATGTTTCATCCTTTGGTTCTTCTGGCGTGTCTGTTGTGTCATTCTTGGGTTCTTCTGGTGTTGTATCCGGCTGTGCTGGCGTATTGGATGTATCATTTTTCGGTTCTTCCGGCTTAACATTATCATTATCTGCTACATTACTTTCTGCCTTTGTAACCTCTTCCCTTGCAGCTTCTATAACAGACTCTTCTTTTTTAGCTGTTTCTATTTCCTGCTTTACATCATCTGAAGCTGATATATCAGAATTACTTTCTTCTTCTGTACTCTCACTTGCATCTGCCACTGTTGCGCCTGTTGCTATTTCTATCTTACTTCCATCCGCCTTTACAAGGGTTCCTGCATCCTTAACTGCTATATCACTTACATGAAGCTTTCCATTTATTGTTTTAGCTTTTCCTGTAAATGTAACTTTATTGCCTTGAGCATCTGCTACCTCTATAGTCGTATCCCCATTTTCACTTGCTACTGCCTTTCCTTCTAGTGTATATGTATTTCCATCCGCATCCGTATAATTAAATGTAACAAGTCCCGTCTTTGCGAGCTCTTTTGCTGCATTGCTGGCGGTTTCAGCACTCACTGTTACCGGCTGGACCTCTGTTTCATCATTATTTGCAGCCTTTTTTCCACAACCTGACGAAACAAGTATTGTTGCTATTACCGTTGTTATTAATGTTGCTTTGATTAAATTTTTCCTTCTCATATTCTTTCTCCTCTTAAATATAAATTTGTAGATTTCGAACCTCTTCCTGTTTTGCATAATAATTCCATAAAAACATTATCAATATTTAATAGCAGCTTGTTTTTAATAACAGTCTGGAATATAACCTGCATTTATAATTTCTATAATCTATAGATACAATTAGCAGAGTTGTTATTATTAATTATTTTTCCATATTTGCTTATTTATAGTTCAATGCATTAGACTATCAAGGCTGTTAATAATAAATACATCTGTTGCATATAAATCATTTCCCATAGCCTAATTAAATAGTTCTAAACCTTACCCACTGCTCTTGACAAATAACCAATTAAATCAATAGAACCATTAGTAATCACCTATAACCAGCTTCTTCTATAAATGTAAACTTCCCAGGTTAATACAAAAAACTTTTATTTGTTATGTCATCCATTCTTTTCAAGACATAGAATAAACAACATAACATTAATGTCCTCTATGGTAATTCCTAAACATTCCCCTGCCTCAAATTATTAAATTGTTAAATAATCTCTTAAAATTATGGAATTATTATGATTTTAGTAAAGTAGTTAGCTATAAATCTCATCATATATAATATGATACCAGTGTCAAAAATGAACTTGTAACTCACTGATGTATATGGACTGATTCACTGTCTTGAAATGAATTCAATCCCCCTGCCACCTTACTATCACTTGATATAACGCATCACTATCCGACTATATATACGTTATATAGATTAATAAGACTTCATCATTATCAACTATAAGCTAAAACTATCTATCCTCTCTGAACGCCCTCATCCCTTTCTCTTTATATGTTTTTTATCATGTCAGTAATAAAAACATTTTCACCCTAACATTTTTATACATTTATAATAGCACAGCATATGCACATAGTCAACTCTTTTATTTAATAATTATATTATTAGAATTTCATCATTAAATGCTCCTGTTGCAACTGATATTTCCATTATAATTATCATAAAACATCCCGATTAACAACCAGCATTTCCATTATAATTATCGTAAAACATCCCGATTACAACCAGCATTCCCATTATAATTATCGTAAAACATCCCGATTACAACCAGCATTTCCATTATAATCACCATTAAATATCCCAATTATAACAATATTTCCATTATAATTAAATATCCCCGCCATAACTGCTATCTGCACATCTTACGTCTTCTATCATCTAATGGCGATAATGCATCCATACCAGCCACAACGGGGAATTTTTAACTAATATCCAGAAATATTACATTAATATTTTGCCTTTATGAATTCCGTCAATAATATATAACTGCTCTTTCTACCTTATATTAACATTTCAAGCTAACAAATAATATTTCCTGCCAATACAATATTTCTACTGACATCAACAAAAATATTTTCTGTCAGCATTAATAATAAACTATATCCACTACTAACTCTGCCAATAATCCATATTCACCACCCACATTACTGATAATCTCTCACCAAAAACATAGGCTTTATAGTTACAACCTCGTCATACTCCTCCTGCTCTACTGCAACACTTGAATTAAGTGCGCGTAAGTCATTCTTAAGTACGGCAAGTGCTTCATCAACCTCAACGGCTCTTCCTTCTTCGATAATATCAATCATCCTCTTAATAACTATTGGATGTGCATAATATGCAGGAACCGGAAATTCGGGATACTTTTCTATATAACTCTGCATATCATCAACAGCCATCTGAAGATGCGACTCTATGTACTTCCTGTTATTACGTGCCGTTGGAAGGACATTGGCACTTGAGAAAAAGAATATAGCTGCAAGTCCAAACAGAAGGAAATACATAGAAAATCCTGCGTGGGTTATAAGTGCATATATTCCATATATAAGCGAAGCTGCTCCAAGAAGAGTTATAAAAAGCGCAACCCACTTGTAAGCCGGATTACTCCTGTCATATACTCTCTTTCTCTTAGCACCTGCACTGAGCGTTATACTTAATTCCTCTTTATCATTAAGATAGCTAAGACAGTTATTAAGCGCTGCAACATTCTGCTTTGCCTTAGGTGACAGCACCTTTGCCTTCTTTTTAGCCATCTGTCTTTCTTTTTCTTTAAGCCTCTTTTCAGCATCTGCACTGTGTGTTCTTATATAAGAATAATTCTGTCTTATATAAGAAAGAAGCTGGTCGACATTCTCCTCAAACTTGAAGTTACACTGCTTTTCCTGTCCATTATCATACTCTACTACAAGATATGGAATAGAAGCAAACAATCCTTTTCCTGTAAAACCGCCCTTACTCATAGCAATTCTTTTATATATTCTTTTAACAGAAGAAAGCGGTATATAATATCTCCTGTCAAAGTAAAAGCTATTAAGATATATAGCCTTCTCACCAACCCCACAAGGTCCGAACTTCCTACAGTTCTTTTTATCCCTTACAAGTTCTTCCTTTGATAATGAAGTCTGTGATAAACAATGTGGTTTAAATATCATACTCACTGCTCCCTTCGTCACATAATTATTATAGCTCCCAGCCAGTCTTTCATTAATAAATTCTGATTAACCAGCTAAGAGCTATTCACATTCATACAAAACACATAATCATAAATAATACCAATCTATATGATTAGGTATATTTATAACAGCCAGTAACCTGTATACATATGCTAAACAGCCACTTAAGCTGCTGCCTTAGGCTGCTTTCTTGTTGCGTACATAAATATTCCAAAGAATATTACCGCAATAATAATACCTGCTGGATAAGCTACCTTTGTACCAAGATTCAGACATTCTTTTGCATAGAAGAAGTATGTCATAGACACAGCACTCATAAATGTTGCTGGAACTGCTGTAATCCAGTAATTCTTCTTTTCCTTGAACAGGAACATGCTCGCTGTCCATAATACTATCATAGCAAGTGTCTGGTTTGTCCAGCTGAAGTATCTCCATATGATAGTATAATCAAGATGTCCTACAAATGCACCAACTGCAAGTAAAGGTACACAGAGAATAAGTCTTTTTGTATACTTACCCTGATCAATGCCAAACCAGTCTGCAAGTGTAAGTCTTGCACTTCTGAATGCTGTATCACCAGAAGTAATAGGACAAACAATAACACCAATCATGGCAAGTGCTACACCGACACCACCCATTGTCTTAGAGCAGACATCATATATAGCTGCTGACTGTCCATTAGCAAGTATTGCACTAAGTCCTGTGCTTAAACC
>ERZ780202.1886-NODE-1886-length-10355-cov-3.243689_pt1 | contig 10355 bp, 5 predicted proteins | sample MGYA00510978_ERZ780202 | MGnify/ENA primary metagenome ERZ780202 (study PRJEB29588, sample SAMEA2155689) | human gut metagenome | biome: human gut; feature: human-associated habitat; material: faeces | place: Denmark | collected 2008/2010 ...
TGCGTCTTGGCCTATATCCCTGCAAGCTTGAAGCCGGCACGATCTCACGCGAGGTTTACGGTGATGAGCTTATTTACGAAAGACACCGCCACCGCTATGAGTTCAACAACGTATTCCGTAAACAGCTTACCGAAAGCGGTCTTGTTATCGCAGGTCAGTCGCCCGACGGAAAGCTCGTTGAAATAGTTGAGCTTTCAAGAGATGTTCACCCTTGGTTCGTGGCAGTTCAGTTCCACCCCGAGTTCAAGTCACGCCCAAACAGAGCACACCCCTTATTCAAGGACTTTATAAGAGCGTCGCTTGAGCAGGCAAACAAGTAAAGAAACATAGAATAACTGCCCGTGAAAGCGGGCGGTTATATTCATATTACGGGATATTTTATATTCCCTTTACACCTTCAGACCGTATTTAATCCATTAAAAGAGGTAATTTATGACAGACAGCAACGTTTACGATAACCGTGAATTATCGTGGCTGAAATTCAATCAGCGTGTACTTGAAGAAGCGCAGGACGTAAATGTTCCGCTCTTTGAGCGAATGAGATTCATATCCATATTCACAAGCAACCTTGACGAATTTTTCATGGTGCGTGTCGGCTCGCTTTACGACCAGGATCTGGTCGAGCCTAAAAAGTGCGAGAACAAGACAGGTATGACTGCCGCAATACAGCTTAAAGAAATCGCACGCAGAGTCAGAGATCTGCTGTATGTCAAGGACTGCGCATTTTCTGAAGTCACAGCAAAGCTCAGCGAGTACGCCGAGCTTAAAAAGCCTGCCGACCTTAAGGGTGACGATAAGCTGTTCTTAAGGCTGTATTTCGAAAGAGAAATTCTCCCCTTGCTTTCTCCGAGCATTATAGACAAGAATCACCCGTTCCCGTTTTTGAAGAACAGAGCAATCTATATCGGCACTCTGCTCAGAAGCAAAAACGAGGAAAAGAAAAAACAGCTTGTCGGCATAATGAGCGCAGATTGTGACAAGGACTTTCCCCGTGTCATTTTCCTGCCGGGCGAAAAGCTCCGCTATGTGCTTGCGGAAGATGTTATCCTGCACTATATAGATATGCTGTTCCCGAATTTTTACGTTGAAAACCGCTGTATAATGCGTGTTACAAGAAATGCCGACATTGACGCAAACGAGGCGCTTTACGACCACGATATGGATTTCAGAAACGTAATGGAAGAGCTTTGCCGCAAGAGAAAAAAGCTCATGCCCGTAAGAGCCGAATTCTCATACGACGCTTCCCCGGAGCTTGTAAAACGTATGCTCGAATATCTTGAGTTGTCCGACAGCTTTTCGTATATGCAGAGCTGTCCGCTTGATTTCGGATTTATGTCAGCTCTCGAAGAAAAGCTCGAAAGCAAAAAAGAGTTGTTCTACTGCCACGTTTCACCTCAGAACTCCATAATGGTAAACCCCTACGAAAGTATGTTCACACAGCTTTCCCAGCACGATATACTTCTGTCGTACCCCTACAACAAGTTCAAGAACTTCCTGCGACTGCTTGATGAAGCGGCAGACGATCCTTATGTTTCTTCCATCAAGATAACGCTTTACCGTGTTGCAAGAAACAGCGAAATAGTAAGCGCACTCATAAGAGCCGCAGAGAACGGTAAGCAGGTAATGGCACTTGTAGAACTGCGTGCAAGGTTTGATGAGGAGAACAACATCGGCTGGAGCAAAAAGATGGAAGAAGCAGGCGTAAAGATTATTTACGGTCTTGACGCTCTCAAGGTACACTCAAAGCTCCTGCTGATAACACGCAAGCAGGGAAGCAACATCAGATATTATACCCAGATAGGCACAGGCAACTACAACGAGAAAACATCCCGCCTTTATACCGACCTTACACTTATGACATCAGATAAAGACATCGGAGCGGACGCAAGCACCGTGTTCAATGCACTGTCACTCGGCGCAACAGTTGAAAGCAGTACTACGCTTCTGGTTGCCCCAAAGTGCCTTAAATCACGCATAGTAGAGATGATAGACAACGAGATAACCTACGGAAACAACGGTTACATCGGTCTTAAGATGAACTCACTCACCGACAAGGATATTATAGACAAGCTGATAGAAGCAAGCTGTCACGGCGTAAAGATCGAGCTTGTTATCAGAGGTATCTGCTGTCTTATCGCAGGCGTTCCGGGATATACCGAAAATATATCGGTAATTTCGATAGTAGGACGTTTTCTTGAGCACAGCCGTATCTATATATTCGGCAAGGGCGAGCGCAGAAAGGTATATATTTCATCTGCCGACTTTATGACAAGAAACACCGAGCGCCGTGTAGAGGTTGCCGTACCGCTCAAGGATAAGGTTATTTCCGATAAGGTTGTTGATATATTCGACACAATGCTCAAGGATAATGTCAAGGCTCGTGTTCAGGGCAGCGACGGAATATACCGTCATAAAAAACCTATGCCCGGCGATGAACGCATCGAGGTGCATAAGCTGTTCTACGACCGTGCCTACGATGAAGCCGAACAGGCTCAGAAGCTTTATAAAGAGCCTCAAAAATCACTCTTTGCAAGAATCCGTGCAAGACTGCAAAGTAAATAACCGATAACAAAAGCGGAGCAGGATCAACACCTACTCCGCTTATATTTTATCTTTTTATCCTGCTTACTGTACAAGATCTCCGTAAACAACGCCCAGACCGACAGTACTCATATAAACTCTGCCGTATGTGTTCATATCGCCCGCAACGAAATATCCGTTACCCGGACCGCCGAACTGGTGCTCATCGTCATTAGCTCTGCTCCATGTCTTGCCCTCGTCCTCAGACCAGTAAAGACCCATCGGATCGTCATTTGTAGGCTTGCCCCATACGAATATGGTGTAAGGATCGCTGTCTGTCTTGCCCTTGCCAAGACCAACCGCCATACAAGCGGCTAAAGTATCCATTCTTGTGAATGTCTTACCATAGTCGGTTGATACCTGAAGTCCCATCGCAGGATAGTACACAACGCCTTCCTTGCCGGGTGCAACCACAGGTCTTGCCGCAGTGAATATGGAAAGCGTCATATTCTGTGTGAACGTCTTTCCGCCGTCCTCGCTGTAGAAGAACGCACCGCCGCTTGCGGCATATACATAGTCGGGGTTTACGGGGTCACAGATTATCTTCTTTGCGCCTACTCCACCCTCACTCTTTGTCCATGTCTTGCCGAGATCATCGGAGTAATAGATACTGCTGTCATTGCCGGGTGCCCAGAAGAATCTCTTTCCGTCAGCCGAAACACCTACATAACCGCCGTATGCGACCTTCTTGCTTTCAAGAGGCGAGTACTTCACATTGTTCCATGTCTTGCCTGCGTCAAGGGTATACCAGAAGCCGGGCTTTTCCTCGTCTCCGCCGCACTTTACCCATGTGTCTGTAGCTTTTGCCGCTACCGCAAGACCCGTCATAGAGCCTGCCACACTGCTGTGCACCACTCCGTACTCCTCTGCATTATCCTGAGCAAAACCGTCATAGTCGCCTATAACGCTTACCAGCTTACCGCCGGGAATGCTGATTATATCATACGGAACAGTTTCTTCTATGCCCTTTGAGAAGAAGTAGAATTCGGGGTTTTCATCCCATATATTATCGCAGGTGAATATACCGTTACCCGATACCACCATTACCTTGTTTGTGTTATTGGGGTCGATAGCCATAGAGCTGCACCAGTGCATTGACGCAGTCGAAATCCATTCTACTCCGCCATCACTCATCTTCATTTTTTCGTTGAGAAGCGTCCAGTTCTTACCGCCGTCCGTAGTAACATAGAATTCATCACCGAACTGACCGTTAGGCTGCGGAACGTATATATTCTCCGTGCAGGCAACCATTCTGTCGGGATTTGCAGGATCGATAACTATATCACCGTATGACTTCTTTACAGGTGTGATATCCGTAAATGTATCATTCGACATATCGAGCAGTCGTATGCCGCCGCTCGTTCTGTTGTTGTTCCACGGACCTTCCGCACTCGCATAGGTAATAGCTATCTTGCCATCGCCGTTATACTTCATTCTCTGTGTAAAAAAGCCCTTTGGCGCGTCTGCTACAGGATTCCATGTAGCGCCGCCGTCGGTAGACTTGTAAAGGTTATCCTCCTGAGTTCTGGATATAGCCGCATATATCGTAGTGCAGGCACTGTCATCGCCCGACTTCGGATCGATTATGATACTGCATATGCCGTTGCCGTTTGATGTAGATGTATTTGTGCCCATATCAAGCGCTGTGAACGTCTTACCGCCGTCAGTGGACTTTACCATACCGCCTGTCCTTCCGCCGACATAAACAATGTCACTGTTCTTGGGATCAACTGCGATACGCTCGCCGTTACCTCTGCCCATGCCGTTGCCGTGAGCCTTTATCATTTCTGTAAGGTCGGTACGGTTCCATGTCTTTCCGTAATCATCTGAGTATAACAGACAGGTAAGTCCGTTGCTGAAATATTCCGTTCCCGCAAGCATATATACCTTGTTAGGATCTTTTTCTCCGAATGCCAGACCGTCTATACCGAGCAGACCTCTGTCTTCCTCGCTGATATCATACGACATTGCTTCCCACTTCTGCGTATCCTTGTTGTAGCGATATGAGCCGCCTACATCTGTACGGGCATAATACAAGCCCTCCTCGCTTGTTGCAAATACGCCGCTTACAAATCCGCCGCCGCCCATAGCAACCTGGCTGAATGTAAACTGCGCCTGCGGTGTTCCCGAATTGCCGCCCGATGTTGTATTATCGCTTGTCATACTGCTGTCACCACTGCCCGATGAGGTCACGTCACCGCTTGACGATGTTCCCGAATTATCGTTTCCGTTACAGCCTGCGGCACATATCGCCGTTGCGACTGCAAGTATGACCGCTGTTATTTTTCTGTACTTCATTCCTTGTTCCTTTCTTATTAAAGCATGCTTGCTTAATTTTCATGTAAACCTTTACACAAGTATTATGCACCATTTAAGTTAATTTTGCAAGACTTGTTCTGCTATTTTGTGAATATGTGATAAATTGCGACCGTTCCAATTGTTCATAATCACGGAATGCAAAATAAGAAAAATTTGGGCGTGACTTTTGCGTATTTGTATAGTATAATCTTAGCGTAATCGAATACAAGTCCTGTCTTATCACGTTTACGGCAGGCAAACGGAAATGGAAAAGGAAAAGAAAAATGAAAAAACGTATCATCTCCCTTATACTGTGTGCGGCACTTATCATATCCGCCTGCGGTTGCAGCGCCGATAACGGCACATTGTCAGCCGACAGTTCATCGACAGCTTCGGCAGTGTCTTCCGCAGAAACCGTATCGCAGGATACTGCCTCCTCAGGCAGCGGTTCGTCTTCGGATACCTCGTCAGACGCTTCTGATAAAACAAGCTCCGACAAGCAGAACAGTTCGTCATCGGACAGCTCAGACAAACAAAACAGTTCATCGGCTGACAGTTCAGACAAGCAAAACAACTCGTCCGATGCTTCTTCTGAAACGTCAAAGCCTTCGACAAACAAGCAGGAAAGCAGTTCTTCTGCCGCTACATCAAGCAAGCCTGCAAACAGCACAGGTTCAGCAACAAACAAGCCTGCGTCTGCAACCGCCGCCGATACCACCAAAAAGCCCGCCGCAACGACTACAACGAAAAAGCCCGCCGCAACGACTGCAACGAAAAAGCCCACCACAACAACTACTTCAAAAAAGCCTACCACAACAACTACCACAACCGTAAATCAGACAAGTGACAAGCCGCTGAGCTTTTCGCAAACCTATGAAGCGGAAAACGGAAAGCTGTCAAACGATATGTCCGTCATATCCGACAGCAACGCATCCGGCGGAAAGTCGGTAGGTAAATTTGAAAGTGACAGCTCATACTGTCAGATCAGCATAACCGTTCCTGCCGATGCGGTTTATGATATAGTGATACGCTCAATGGCTATCGGCCCATACAAAGAGAATGACCTTTACGCAGACGGTAAAAAAGTAGGCACTTTCGTAAGCAAACCGGATAATTTCTCCGACTATACAGTATGCGCCGTAACTCTCAAAAAAGGAAGTCACACTCTTACCGTCAAAAAGTCATGGGGCTGGATAGAGCTTGATAAAATAACAGTAAAGACGGGTGCAAAAATAAGCAACAGCACCTATAACGTCACATCATCTCTTGTCAACAAGAACTCCACCGCAAACACGAAGAAGCTGTACAGTTTCCTTAAGGACAGCTACGGAAAGTATGTAATCACAGGTCAGCAGTGTGACGGCGGAATAAACGGCAACGAATTCAAAGCGATAAAAAATCTTACCGGCGACTACCCCGCCCTGCTCGGACTTGATATGATGGACTACACTCCGTCAAGAACGGCACTCGGCACATCTTCATCAGCCGTTGACAAAGCTATTGAGTTCCATAAAAAAGGCGGAATCGTCACATTCTGCTGGCACTGGAACGCTCCGACCGAATACCTTTACAGCACCGCCAACAGTTCTGACGGCTGGTGGGGCGGATTCTATACGCAGAACAGCAAATTCGATATAGCAAAAGTAATGAACGGTCAGGACGCAAAAGGAAAGAAACTGCTTGACCGTGATATCAAGGAAATAGCCAAGCAGTTAAAGCGTCTTGAAAAAGCAGGCGTACCGGTTATATGGCGACCACTGCACGAAGCTTCCGGCGGTTGGTTCTGGTGGGGCGCACAAGGTCCCGACGCTTACAAAAAGCTGTGGAAATACCTTTATAAAGAGCTGACAAATACATACGGCTGTAACAATCTTATCTGGGTCTATAACGGTCAGAGTGCCGACTGGTATCCGGGTGACGAATATGTTGATATTGTAGGCGAGGACATCTATCCCGGAAATCACGTTTACGATCCTCAGGTAAGCCGTTTCAAACAGGCGATAAACTACGGCAGTAAAACAAAGATAACGGCTCTCACCGAAAACGGCTGTATCTTTGATATAGATTCCGCCGTGAACATAAACGCACTGTGGTGCTGGTTCATGACATGGGGAAACGAGTTTACCGTTAACGGCAGTAATTACAGTGAAAAATACACCGAAAAATCGGTCATAAAGAAAATGTACGCAAGCAAATATTCATTAACTCTCGGATCGCTTCCGAAAATCTATTGACATAAGCTGAAAACGCTCCGACAGGCGAACACCTGTCGGAGCGTTTTTGTTACCGTTTTTAGCTTACGATATTTTTGATATAATTATCATACCATAAGCGAGCATATCTTGTTGCTGTACTCAACGGGATCTTCTATAGGCATACCCTCAACAAGAAGCGCCTGATCGTACAGAATCTCGCTGTATGTTTTCAGCTTGTCCTTATCCGTTTCATACAGCTTTTTCAGCGTTTCATAGATAGGATGCTCTGCATTGATTTCCAGCACCTTTTCAGCCTTTGCGTCATGCTCTGCGGGCATCTGGCTGAGCACCTTCTCCATCTCTATTGAAAGCAGGCCGTCACTGGTCAGGCATACCGCATGGGACTTCAGTATCTTTGACAGTCTTACATCCTTTACCTTACCGCCGAGAGAATCCTTCATGAAAGCAAACATATCCTTGCTTTCCTCAGCCTTAGCCTTCATTTCTTCCTTTTCTTCGGGAGTTTCAAGGTCAAGGTCGCCTGCGGATACTGACTTGAACTGCTTTTCGTTATAGTCGACCATCATCTGTAACGCAAACTCGTCAACGCTGTCGATAAGATAAAGTATCTCGTAGCCTTTATCCTTTACAAGCTCGGTCTGAGGGAGCTTGTCTATCTTATCGACCGTTTCACCGCTTGCAAAGTAAATATATTTCTGATCTTCCTTCATTCTTGAAACATACTCTTCAAGAGTTACCAGCTTCTTTTCGTATGAAGAATAGAACAGCAGCAGATCCTTAAGCAATTCCTTGCCTGCGCCGAAGCCGTTGTATACACCGAACTTAATCTGAAGTCCGAACACCTTCCAGAACTTTTCGTATCTCTCACGGTCGTTGCGGAGCATCTTTGTAAGCTCGTTCTTGATAGAACGCTCAAGGCTCTTTTCGATTATCTTAAGCTGTCTGTCGTGCTGCAGCATCTCACGGGAGATATTGAGCGACAGATCCGCAGAGTCAACAAGACCCTTTACAAAGCTGAAATAATCGGGGAGCAGATCTGGGCATTTATCCATTATAAGAACGCCGTTTGAATAAAGCTGTAAGCCCTTTTCATAGTCCTTTGAATAGTAGTCGAAGGGAGCTTTTGACGGAATGTACATCAGTGCGTTATATGTTGCTGTACCCTCTGCCTTTGTGTGGATATGTGCGATAGGATCGTCATAGTCGAAGAACTTTTCCTTGTAGAACTGATTATAGTCCTCGTCTTTAAGCTCCGACTTGCTCTTGTTCCAGATAGGCACCATACTGTTGAGAGTTTCTATCTCGGTGTGCGTTTCATACTCGTTCTCAGTGCCTTCCTTGAGGTGCTGATGGCTTACCTCCATCCTGATAGGATAACGGATATAATCCGAATATTTCTTTACTATCATACGGAGCTTGTAGTCCTGAAGATACTCGTCATACTCCTCTTCTTCTGTGTTTTCCTTTATCTTAAGGGTTATCTTTGTGCCGACATCTTCTTTGTCACAGTCTGTGATAGTATAACCGTCAACGCCCTGTGAATACCACTTGTAAGCCTGCTCACTGCCGTAAGCCTTGGATTCGACAGTAACCTCAGACGCTACCATAAACGCAGAGTAGAAGCCTACACCGAACTGACCGATAACGTTTATATCGTCCTTGTCTGTGTCTGTATTGTCGTTCTTGAATTTGAAGGAACCGCTGTTTGCAATAACACCGAGATTATTTTCAAGCTCGTCCTTTGTCATACCGATACCGTTATCGGTAATTGTTATAAGACGGTTGTCCTTGTCAACCGCAAGGTCTATGCCGAGGTCTTTTCTCTCTATGCCGAGATTCTCCGTCAATGACTTGAAATACAGCTTGTCAAGCGCATCGCTTGCATTTGAAATAAGCTCACGCAGGAATATCTCCTTGTGAGTATAAATTGAATTGATCATCATGTCAAGCAAACGCTTTGATTCTGCCTTGAATGCCTTTTTTGCCATAAAAATCATATCCTTTCTATGATTCCGCCGGTTATACGGCGGGAATAATCGTAACTTTTCTGTCTGCAAGGTACTGTTATACATAACAATCGGTTTCCGATGCCTATTTTAGCACTCTATGTGTCCGAGTGCTAAAATATATTATAGCACTGTTTTTATATTTGTCAAGTGGCAGAAAAAATATTTTCCCGTCTGTTTCGTGTACGGACTGTTTAACAGAATCATCTGTACAGACCTCTGTCACAGCAAGCCTTATCCGACCTCGTCTTGCCAAACGGCTCCGCTCTGATATGCCCATAACGTGAAAAAATTGTGAAAGATGCCCTCTGAGCCTTATTTTGCTTGCAATAACAGGCGGTTTATGATATACTTAATCTGCATATCTGTATGCAGATACGAGAGGTAAAACAATGGAATCAACTTCAAACGAGGAAATAATATACGGTAAAAACGCTGTGACCGAAGCGCTCAAAGCCGAAAGGTCGGTAGACACGGTATATCTGCTGAAAAACTCACAGGGCATGAACAAAATAATAGCTCTTGCGAAAAAGCAAGGTATAGTAATCAAAGATGTCGGCGAGGACAAGCTTAAGGCTATGTGCGGTGACAAGCACGGCGGCGTTGCGGCTTGCCTTTCCGCTGTGACATACTGTACTGTTGAAGATATACTCGCAAGTGCCGAAAGCAATGGTAAACCGCCGTTCATTATAATATGTGACGAGATACAGGATCCGCATAATCTGGGCGCTATAATCCGTACCGCAGAAGCGTCGGGTGCCGACGGCGTTATCATTCCGAAAAGACGCAGTGCAACGGTTAATCCGACAGTTTTCAAGACCTCTGCCGGTGCCGCCGCCTGGGTAAACATAGCAAGAGTATCAAACCTTGTCGACACCATAAAGACGCTGAAAAAGCACGGAGTATGGATATACGGTGCAGAGGCAGACGGCACTCCGATAGACAAGGCTGACCTTTCCGGTCCGGTAGCTCTTGTAATAGGAAGTGAGGGCTTCGGGCTCGGAAAGCTTGTAAGGGAAAACTGCGACGTTGTATTATCCCTGCCGATGTTCGGAAAGGTAAATTCTCTCAATGCTTCCGTATGCGCAGGCATACTGATGTACGAGGTCGTAAAGTACAGATAATCCCGATAATATAAATATGAGAAAGGACGCTTGATATGGCTGATTATTCAATTGACGATATTTTAGCGGAGCTTGACGCAAAAAAGAGCGGTTCTTCATCCGCCGATAATATTACAGCCGATAAGGACAAC
>ERZ780202.1887-NODE-1887-length-10338-cov-3.470388_pt1 | contig 10338 bp, 5 predicted proteins | sample MGYA00510978_ERZ780202 | MGnify/ENA primary metagenome ERZ780202 (study PRJEB29588, sample SAMEA2155689) | human gut metagenome | biome: human gut; feature: human-associated habitat; material: faeces | place: Denmark | collected 2008/2010 ...
GGTCATTCCTTGTCCGGGTTTACCGGATACTTGATTGATTTGGACACCGGCGAACTTGCCTTGCATCTTTTGCGAGATCTGGGCTACGGGCATATCCGCCATCTCTTCCGACTTGATGGATTGCACGGAGCCGGTTACCGCCCGCTTGATCTGTGTTCCGTACCCGACTACTACCACTTCATCGAGCTTCTGCGTGTCTTCCCGCAGCTGTACCTTGATATGATTCTCTCCTGCGCCGACCATAACGTCCTTGCTGTTATAGCCGATAAAAGATACTTGCAGGGTTTCACCATCCGATAATTCGATCGAGAATTTACCATCTAGATCCGTGATTGTCCCATTATTGGTACCTTTCACCACTACGTTCGCCCCGATGATAGACTCTCCGTTGGCGTCGAGCACGACACCTGTCACTTTTCTTGTTCTCTGTTGAGTTACGGAATCATCATTCTGCTCCGTATACGGGTTCTCTTGTGATGGATTTGTAGCGATAGCCAATGCCGGCGATACGCAGAGGAAGAGCAAAGACAATGATCCCATCGCCACATTCCAAGTTTTCATTTTACTTTTCATACTTTTCATTTGTTCATAATTGAATAGATAATGTTAACTACATACGATAAGTCTGATAGATTCAGATTAACTAATACATTATTAGATATACTCCATAGGCTATATGTTATAAAGTTATTAAGTACCGTAGGGACTCAATGGGTAATTTATGTATAGGATGTTAGAGGCGAGTGGTTTAGGATTGATTGCGGATCTGTTATGTCATTTATCTAACAAGAAATGTCATTTTTGTAACCATTTGATTCTTATTACTTCCCATCTTTGCCATATCGAAAGAGAGAGATAGTAAGGATTTAGTTCCTACGGAACTGTGGTTTTTTCTTGCGTATTATTTATAGCACACGTACGTAAAATTATGTTTATAGCTTCCCTTTTCATAATAGCGACAGCTTACCTTGATTTTTATTAGCCGTTCTTTTGGGTTCTTAATGCATTGTACTGATATTTTTCTGGAGTGGTACCTTGAGTATGAAATGAAAAAACACTGGCACAACCTTTTTTCTGCGTAAAGTCCGGACTTTCCTAAGCCCGAGGGAACCTTATCAATAGAAGTCAACCACCGGTTAAACCAATACAAAAATTAGGTTGTTGACATAAGCAAAAGCTATCTCATGCTTCTAACTTGTTCTTGTAATTCTTTCATTCTTTGCATCAGTGTATCAAACTCCAGAGATTCTCCATAGATGAAGAAACGTTGCATGTCTGTATAATCTGTTTTCCATACTTCCATTTCCGACTCTGGAATCATGAAATTAATCGTCTTAGGACTGTGGTGGTCATAATTGACATATTTCAGGGCGTAGTATGCCTTACGATGCTCCACTATGGTATTATATAAGGAAATGTCAGACAAAGCCTCACGTCCATATTTAGTATCCATAAGTTTTTCTAAATCGTACAAATGTCGTGACATACGTACACTTCGTGGCTTCTCCTTTTGAAACTCCTCTGCAAGTAAAAACAACTTCTCCAAGAAAGTGCGAGTAGGTACAACTGTCTTTACCTTGCAGTTTGAATCGGAATCTTCACCTTCAAAGCTTTCTTCTATCAAAGAATGAATGTCTCGCAACTCTGTCGGTTCATCCATAGATAGAACGCTAATTTCAATCTTTACACGTGGAGGAATGTAGGTTATTATATCTTCAACAATAGAATGGTAATGTAAAAGAATGACCGTAGGATCCTTATCTGAATCTATCGGACGCCATTTTCCATTCTTGTCCTGTACTTTTGTTACATTTTCTATGCTATAGCCTGTAATACCCATTCCCTTCAATTTGGCATCTAATTGAAAAGAAAGCGTGTTATGTATATATGCACGAGCTATTTTACGCAATTTCTCACGTTGATTTTTACTTGTCTTTTCTATACCAAAGAATGAATGGCTTATAGCCAAGTCTATATCCTCAGAAAAGCGCTCAATAATATTGAATCCTTTAGAAAGGGATGTGCCTCCCTTAAATATCAACGATTCATGATAATCCGTTTGAAATAATGCTTTTAAAGTGGCAGTTACCCACCAATCTTTTTCTATTGCCACTTGATTGATACCAAGATGTTCTATCTCTGTCTGTTGCAACATTGCCAAGCGATCAATCAATTCGTTATTAAGCCATAGTTTTCCCATAAATCCTTTCTCTTTAAACATTAAGCATCGGTTTAACAATTCTTTTCATCCATGCAGGCATCATATCAACATCCCCCATTAAGGCGGCCTTATCTGGTTCTTTTGATATCAACTGTCGTATTGTCTGTAATTCCCCTTGTCTTACATTTTCTTTCTTTAATGTCCTTAAAGCCTGCACAAGTAACGAAATAAGACGAGTGGAATAGCAAAAATTTTTAGGAACTCCACGTTTCAATATCACATTTCGATTTGACAATTTGATTGTTCTTTCACTACCAGTGGTTAAATACGTATAGTTCATCGGTACTTGAGTTGACAGTCCTAATACGTTCAAAGCAGTCATACCAGATGGTAATACTTCTGCATTATCACGAGTTGCAATAGCCTGTACAATCTTATCAACAGAAGGAAGTACCACTCCGAAACGGCTCTTTCTTGGCTTTGCATATATTCCTTGAGTAATTTTTACGAGGATTCCTTCTGTCGTTAACTCAGACAAAATGCTACCCACGAATTCTGTGTGATATTCAGGAAAGTCGGAGCGAAACAAAATACGATCTTCTGGCATTGCTATTATGCGCTGCTTAAGAGTCGTACTATCTAAAGAATACTCGTTAGTCATATGACCTTTGAATTTTTGATGATTTTTCAAATGCGAATTTACAATTAATTATCGAAAAGGCAGCGTAAAAATCATTGTGCCACATTCATTTTAAGTTCTTTTCCATAAATCTTGTAGTAAACAGACGGGAAGTAGGCAGCTTTTCTGCCTTTCACAACCCAATTGGGGTACTTACATTGACGAATATAGGAATCTTCGTTAATATCTGGGATTTTGTTTAAGCTCGCTGTTCAAGTCGATTTCCCGCAGGGTATACCCATTCTCCGAAGCAGTACATTAAGTATGAAATAAAAAAACTAAATCATCTACCATATCTGCCATTATCTATATAAGTATCTAATTATAAGAAATTTGTTGAATGGTGGTAGATAATAAACATCTACCACTATCAGCTTGCATCTACCACTATTTACTGCTTTTCAACCACTAAATGCAGCCGTTCACTATTCGCTAACCACATTACTCGTTCTGCGAGGGTATGCCAACAGGCTGCCTGCTTGGTTATTTGTATACCTTGTGTGTTGATTTAAAATATTGAATAATAGGTATTTATAGTTTTAAAGGCATAAAACAAAAGTTTTCATAGCGGAAAACTTTTGGTTCGTGCTTATGAAACTTTAGTTTTCCTTAGAAGAAACTATTTGTTCGCCTAAGGGAAACTCTTATTAACCCTGTCGCTTTGCCCATCGATGTCTTTTAAAAATAACACGTATTCTTATCCAATGCAAAGAAAAAGTATCAATGTCAAGTATAAGTGGTAGATGTTGAATGATAATTGTAGATGTCAGGCTATCTACAACCTATATGTAATGCTTTGATTTATAAAGCATACATGGCGTAGTGGTAGATATTGTAGATGTTTTCATAAAATCAATATTGTAGAATTCCTTTTATCTCGATTATGTATAGTTGCAGTCTGATATTTGGTTAGTTATGCTATTCCACATGCTTTAAGAAGAGAATCTTATGGCTTGTGATGATATAAAGTTTTTATGGTAGAAAATTTTGTTTACGTAAAAATATTTGATCTATAAGTATTCTGTAATAGATAAAAACGCCTAGTCTAAACGATCGTTTATTCTAGGCGTTAAAGATAGGCTATATTTTTGAATAAAACAAAATCCAGAGAAACTTTTAAAAATTGATTATCAACGCATAAACGTAAATATGGACGCTTATGCGTTGAATTCAATAAAACGCCAGAATAAAATGATCGTTTAGACTAGTCGTTTTGTAACCGATGATTCTGCTTAACCACCTGTAAATGATGATTGTGAGAAAACTGAAGGGTCGATTACTACAGAATTTGTAATATAGGGTAAATGTTTTTAAATAATTGAATATTACTAACTTAAAAAATTAATCGTATGAAAAGAAGATTACTTTTCTTGTTCGCCTTGTTTATGGTGGCGACAAGTGTAGGGTGGGGGCAGACGGATTTGTATGTCAGCTCTAGTGGTTCTGATGATGCTGCAGGTGGTTCGGACACTCCTCTGGCTACAATTGCGAAAGCGATTGAAAAAGCCACGGATGGGGCTACCATTCATTTGGCAGAGGGAACTTTTCCTGTTTCATCAACAATCCCTAAAGCGTTAACTATTGTTGGAGAAGGAAAAGATAAATCAGTTCTCAAAGGATATCTCGTTATTTCAGCGGGTACGCAAAAGAACGTTTCTTTCCAAAATGTTCAGTTGACGAATGAGGCAAAAGTTTATAGTAGCCCCACGAAACCTGTACCTCTGATTTTAATGAAGGATCAAAGTGCGGTTTTATCGTTAAGAGGATGTGCTTTGATTAATAACGCAAAAGGATGGTACGTTGGTTATGGTGAAGGTGTATATAAAAAGATGGGTATCTCTATCCAATCTGATTCCACGGCTCTGGGTGGAGAGATTCATTTGATTAATTCTTCGATTATGATGGCAGCGGATAATCAAAGTGGTATTTCCTGCAATGGTGCGGTAAGCCAATTGACGATTGATCATTCCTCGATTACAGTTAATGAATATCCACGATCAGGCATATTTGGTATTGATGTGCATTGTGACGGTATGAACGTAGATATAAGTAAATCGACGATAGAATTAGGTAAATTTTATTATCCAATATATATCTTAGGCCCGAATCAGACTATAAATATAAAAGATGAATCACTTATTAAAGGTTGGTGTGCTATTTATGCTAATGCGGTATGTGATAACTCTGTGGTTAATGTCTCTTCTTCGAAGTTAGTAGGTTATAGTGAGATGACAGGCGCTAGTAATGGTTTCTCTACATTGCCTATACAAGCGACGATGAATGTGCGATATGTGATTACGGATTCGGAAATACAGACTTCCGTTAAAGATCAAACTATATCTCCGATGACTCCCATAAGTTTTGCGGAGAATACATATATTGAAGATTCTCATGCAAATAATTGCTATGTAGAATTGAGAGGTAATACTATAGTTAGCTTGATGCGCCAAGATAATAATCCGGCTTTCATTTCTGATGATTCTAATTACTTAAATAGAGTATTGGCTGATCAATCAGTAAATTTTAGGACGGTAGATGCATCGGGTAATGAAATCTGTGAAGCCATTGTAATTCGTTCGGCGCAAGGTGATACGGTTCGTATGGCATTGGATACGACTGCATTTAAGAGTTGCTTGACCTCGGCTTTTGAGAATGATAATATTATTCTACCAATAGGTACTTATACTTTACCTCAGACATTGACATTGGATAGATCTCAAGGACTTATAGGTGCGGGTAAAGATAAAACAATTATAGAAGGTGCGATCTTGGTTAATGGCTCTGCCAATAATACTGCTACCGATGTTAAAATAAAAGGATTGAGTATCGATTATACGCCAACGAAAGTTACCTCTGGAAAATGTACTCCAATTATAGAGGTAACCGGTAATGCGGATTTGTTGATAGATAATTGTATTATGAATAATAATACACAAGGCTATGGTGATCGTAAGAACCCAAATCCTGCGGAAGTATTACAAAATGCGATTCTTCTGGGAGCAACGGCAAAGGGGACTGTACATGTTGAAAATACTACAATAAATTTGGCGGCTAACGCACAAGCAGGAGTTCTTATTGATGGAGAACTGACGGATGTCTCTCTTGTTAACACAAAGATTGATGGACAGTTGAACGGTTCGAATCAATTTGGTGTATATATTCACCATAAAAAAACGCCAGTGACGGTAGATAGTACGACAATCTTGCTAAATAACCATTATTGTATTTATGCTAATAACGCCGGCGATCAAAAATTGACAATAAAGAATAAATCGAACATCGTAGGATACGGTGCTCTCTATTTGTATGAGACCTCAGATATGAACGTTCATGTTTCGGGCGGGAGTACCTTAACTGGTAAGACAAAAAATAAGGGTGTTTCCGATAGTTTTGCGGCTATAGCGATATCAACAAATAATTCTACAGTGGGAGCTTCCAATAACGAGATTGTGATTGAGGATTCTTATATCGGGAATAAGTTTGATGAACAAGAGACAATGCCCATGACTCCGATTAAAATAAATGGAAATTACACTCCAACCCCTTCTGACAATAAGATTATATTGAAAGGGAAAACAATCGTCTCGACTTCTGATAACGTAAAGAACCCAACTATAGTGGGTTATGGAATGAATCCTGATAAATATAATAATGTAGTCATGGTGGAAGGCACTGATGTGCAATTTCAAGACCAAAACGGGAAGCCTTGTGTGATTATTAATAAACCTGATGGTTCATTTAGGAATGCAGCGGTCTCTGTCGTAACATCGATCGATTTTGGAGAATTGAGTGAGGATACATATTACCATGAAGGCATTGCCTATGCGGGAGATATAATAATGATTCCTGATACGACTATGGCGGAAACGCTTAATTCTTTAAATGCGGCAAAGCCTAATTTCTTTCCGGATGTGAATACATGGGAGCCTTATACGATCCCGGATGGTGTTATTTTTAATTGCAAGGATGGTCGTTTAGTGATAGAGGAAAATACAGCTAAAGCATATGCTATTGCTAACCCATTTAAAAGGGTTTATTGGTTGAATCAAGGTGCGCGGTCATTTTCTATAAAAGAATGTGTAGTAGCCATTGACATAAAAAGTGATACTACGTGGGCGACATCTTTTCAAGATCGACAGGTGAATATTCTAAATGGAGCGACACTGACTGTCTCAGTGCCTATGGCTTTAGATACAGTGATGATGGAAGAGGATGCACAAGTGGTATTTACCGCTACGGAAGGGAAGCTGACGGCTCGGTCTCTTCGTTTCGCTCCACTTTTGTCTGCTACGGGATGGAAGGCGTTTGGAATGCCATTTACCTCTGCCGTGATCAATAACTCTACGGAGGAGGAGATCTTGGCTCCAAGTCAACAATCGGCTGATAATGGTATCTGGTTCGCAAGGTTGAAGGATAATAAGACTCCGGAGTTTGTGGTGGATGAAACTGCTTTTGGCATGGCTGGTCTTTGGGCGGCTAATGGCGATACCTATACGATCTCTTCTGAAGGAGCTTTTGAATTCAAGACCTTGGAAGAACCTGCCGCTCCAACTGAAACAGGTACTTTCTTGATGTGCTCGAATCCGAATACATTTACGATTACCTTGAAACAATCTGCTTATATATTGACAACGGATGGAACCTCTTTCGAGCAAGAGGCAAATCCGGAGATCAAGCCTTTCCAAAGCTTTGTCTTGACAGACGCCAAGACATTGAGTACGCTTCGCTCTTTACGTATCGGCGATGGCGTGGTTACGGGCAACCAGACGATCGAGCCGGTAGATGGTTATTACGTGACTACCGATCGTGGCGCTATCGTGATTCACACGCCGGAGCCTATGGACGTGGTGGTTATCAGAATGAATGGCAAGGTCGCTTATCGTGGCGAGGTTACGGACGGACAGCGGATCATGGTTTCTTCGGGCATCTATGCCGTGAACGGTCAATTAGTAAGGGTTAAATAACGATTAAAACAAAGATAAACATGAAAAAGAGTATATTAGCGATATTCCTTGCTGTCATTGCGATGGCACAGGTACATGCGCAAGATTCAGATTTACGTTCCGCCCCGGATCTTCCGACGTTCAAGGTGACATTGAATTATAGCTCGGCGAATACGGATCAAGGAACCATAATCAGTACGGTAGCCACAGGTTCCAAGGTGGCATATAATAGTAAACCCGTTTTCACGATCACGGCGAAGCCCGGATATGTCCTGTCGGATATAACGATGAATACGGCTACTATTGGCACGTTGCCGAGCGGTACTTTTCAAAATGATAATACGACCACCTATTCCTATACTTCCACCGCTTTGACCGGTAGTACGGAAATCAAGGCGGTGTTCAAGGCAAAAGAGCAGGTGACAGTCACGATCTCTCCTGAGTATGCCACCTTGGATGAGATAAGGGCGAAGGTGAATTTGCCCAAGGTTACTTTTGACCCGGTTATTACGGGGTATAAAGTACAATACAGGGAGGATGGCTCTGCTGCTTTGACGGATGAGTTACCCGAAAAGGCTGGACTTTATTATGTTGTCGTAACCAAGTCGGAGACTGATACGCAAGCCGCCATAAACAAGGAGATTCTATTCAAGGTACAACCGCCCCATACGCTTTCTTACTCGTTTGAGGAGGCGTAACCGCTTCTATGGATGGCTCCATTATCGCCAGTGGTGATGAGATCGTTTATAATAAGCCAGCCGTATTGAAGATTGCCTCCAAGCCCGGTTATGTGTTGAGTAGACTTACCGTAGATAATAATGAGGTGACTTTGCCGAAAGGAACTTTTAATTCTTCTACGAATGAGACTTCCTACGCGGATTATACGACATCGGCGTTGACCGCTTCTACGGTTATTGACGTGCGATTTGCCGCGAAGAAAACCGTATCTGTAACAGCCAATCCATTATCTGCCACGAAGGATGAGGTTTTGGCTGGTAAGAATCTTCCGGTTATTACATTTTCCCCCAATACGATAGCGGGGCAGAAGGTTCAATATAAGAACGCTTCCGGAGCTTTATCCGATAAACTTCCTGCGGCGGATGGTGTTTACACGGTCGTCGCGACCAGTCCCGAGACCGCGGAATATGCCGCCTTGAAGGATGAGAACATGAAGTTCACGGTATCTAAAGCGAATGTATTAAATTATAACGTGGAAACGGCCGGACAAGGCACGGTTACCGCCAAGATGGGCTCTACGGACATGGCAAGCGGTAGCGAGATCATTAACGGGCAACCTGCCGTATTTACAATTATCGCTAACCCCGGATTTCTATTGAATAAGATTGTTGTGAATGGAACCGCGGTATCAGCCTTGCCAAAAGGTGCGCTTAACAAGGATAACACCATCTCTTATACCTATACGACCGCCTCGTTAGCCGCCTCTACGACCTTGTCGGTAGGTTTCGCCGCGAAGAAAACGATTTCCGTGAGTGTAACAGGTTCTTCGGCGACAAAAGACGAGATCGTGGCCGGGAAGAATTTGCCGGTTATTAAGTTTACGCCGGAAATAGCGGGACAAGCGGTTCGATATCGTGCGGCCGATGGTTCGGAGACTTCCACGTTACCGCAGATAGTCGGAGCTTATAAGATCGTCTTATTTAGTCCGGAGACCATGGAGTATGCCGCGTTAGAGGATTCCTCTAAAACGTTTACGATCCGTAATGCCAATACCTAGCTTACGCTGTCGATGGTGGACAGGGTACGGTTACCGCCAAGATGAACAACAAGGACATCATGAGCGGTGGTGAGATCGCTTACGGTAAGCCCGTCATTTTCTCGATCGTATCAAATGCCAACTATAGGCTAGGGGCTATTAAGCAAGCCTCTTCGGACGTGGATATCTCGAAGATCAAGGGAACGTATGCTAATGGAAATACCTCTTACACGTACACGACTCCTAATCTGATGAGTGGCGATAGCTATACTTTTGCGTTCGTCTCCAAGGATACGGTGAGGTTCGTGGCTAACAACCTTGTCCAGACGGTCGGCTCCATCAAGCCGGTCACGGTAACAAGCGCTGTCGGGGATATCAAGATCGAATATCAATTGAGCGGTACGGCTTGGGTTACGACATTGCCTTCCACGCTGGCTGTGGGTTCTTATAAGGCCCGTTTGAGCCGTGCGGAGGACTTGACATACCGTAGCCTCTCTGATACGGTTACGTTAGTGGTGGAGAGCAAGAAAGAGGTGGAGAGTTTGGTGTTACCTACTCCGGGTCGTATTGAGGAAGGACAGGCTTTATCGGCGTGTACCTTGATCGATGGTACTTCTTCCGGATCATTTATCTGGAAAGCTCCGAACGAGATCGCTTCTCCGGATAAGAAAAAGTACGACTTGATATTCGAGCCGAATGATCCTGTTCTCTATGCGGCTAAAGATACGTTTATAACCTTGAACGTAATTCCTGTTTATTCTATGAATGTTACCGCTGGTAATTTCGGTACTGTCATCTTGGAGGGGCGTACCGCAAATGATAAATACGCGAGAGGCTCGGT
>ERZ780202.1891-NODE-1891-length-10325-cov-3.673710_pt1 | contig 10325 bp, 9 predicted proteins | sample MGYA00510978_ERZ780202 | MGnify/ENA primary metagenome ERZ780202 (study PRJEB29588, sample SAMEA2155689) | human gut metagenome | biome: human gut; feature: human-associated habitat; material: faeces | place: Denmark | collected 2008/2010 ...
GCCGCTTCCTTTTCTTTTGCGCTCATTATATCACGATTCGTAGCTTTGCTACTTGCCGCTGCTATCGCAGCTATCGTGATCGTCATTCGCCGTTCGCCAGAAATCTGCAAGCAGCTTTCTGGCTCTCTTGCGCTCATTATACTACTGCTCAAATACCACTCTTATAGTTGTTCCAACTCCCAATTCACTATCCAGCTCTATATGTGCATTATTATGCTTTGCAACTATATGCTTAACAATAGCAAGTCCAAGTCCTGTTCCGCCGGTTAGCTTTGAACGGCTCTTATCTACTCTGTAAAATCTTTCAAATATTCTTTGCTGGTTCTCCTTAGATATACCTATTCCGTTATCCTTAACCTCAACGACAACTGCCCTTTTATTATTATCCCCATTAGCACTGCCATGCACTCCATCACCACTGCTGCCACCATCAGCATAATCCCCGGCTTCACGCTCGTATACAGATACCCATACTCTTCCTCCTGGGTTATTGTATCTTATGGCATTGTCGCATAGATTGTAAATAAGCTCGTCAATCATCTGCCTGTCAGCCATTATACTTATATCTTTACCTGTAAGATTCATTATAACACCATTTTTCTGGGCATTCAGCTCAAGCATTTGTACTGTTGATTTGGCTATTTTATATAGATTGACACTTTCGAAAGCTTCATCAGAGGATGGTGCATCAAGCTCTGATATCTTGATAATATCATTAATAAGAGTAAGCAGGCGCTGTGAGCTCTTATGTATTTCTGTTGCAAAGCGCTTGGCATCATCACCACCAGCCATTCCACTTTCTATAAGCTCAGAATAACCAGATATTGATGTAAGTGGTGTTTTTAGTTCATGTGACACATTCGCTGTGAATTCCTGACGCATATCAGCATTACGCATAATATCCTCATGCTGCTTCTTTATTGTATTAACGAATGGCACAAGCTCCTTATACACCTTTATAGAATCCGAGGCATCCATATTATCTGCCAGAAATTCTATCGGTTCTACAATACTCTTTGTAAGCAGATGTGAACTTATGGAACTTATCACAAAAAGAATAACACATAACAACACAGCTACAGGTAATGCACTTATCATAATACTTGTCATGCTGCTTACTTCTCTTGAAACTCTTAACACATATCCGTTATCAAGCTCCACGGCATAATAAAACGAATTCTTCTGCAGGGTTTCTGACTTTCTTATATCACTTCCATAGCCATTTCTTCTAGCCTCAACAACCTCCGGTCTTTCATTGTGATTCTCCATATCTGTCACTTCCACAAGATTATCTACAACCGCATATCCCTCAACATTAATAAATGTGACTCTGAGATTACCGTCATAGCTTTCTATTACCTTCTGCTCATTGATATCGTCCGGATCACTTACCATTCCCCACGCATCTGCACCAATAAATATATCAACATAATTGCGCATATCTCCCAATACTTCCCGCTTTAATATGTTGTAAAATACTAATGTAGATATTGCCATTGCTGATACAATCGTAACGAATGCAACTACCATGCATTGTATGTTAATTCTTTTCTTCATAAGAACTCCCTTTAACTCTTAATGAGCCTCATCATCCATAAAATAGCCCACATTTCTTACTGTCTTTATATAATTACCAGCGTCTCCGAGCTTGTGTCTTAATGTCTTTATATGGACATCCAGCGTTCTGGACTCTCCTTCATAATCTGTACTCCATATCCTGTCCATGATATTATCTCTTGTAAGTACAATTCCCCTGTTAAGAGCAAGATACTTTAAAAGCTCATATTCCTTGTAGGTAAGTTCAACTGGCTTATCTTCAACATAAGCAACACGCTTCTCATCATCTATGAATAACTGACCTATTCCTATAAGCTTCTCCTCATCAGTTCCACCAGCCCTTCTAAGAACTGCCTTTACCCTTGATATAAGCTCCATAATGCCAAACGGCTTTGTTATATAGTCATCCGCTCCCATATCAAGACCTTTAACCTTATCTATCTCTGTTGTCTTAGCCGTAACCATAATCACAGGAACTCTTCTGGTTTCCGGAACCTGTCTTAGCTTTCTTAAGATTTCAAGCCCATCTTCATCAGGAAGCATTATATCTAAAAGGACGAGATCCGGAATACGTTCCCTCATCAGCTTATGGAAGTCCTTTCCGCTGGCACACTCTACAACTGTATGCCCTGCATTCTTTAACGCAAAGCCTTCAATTTCGCTTATATTATTGTCATCCTCAACTACATATATGTATGCCATATTCATCTCCCTTTCTGTTCTTATACAATTAACAGTAAATGTATATTAGCTTTACGGCTCTACTGCTGATACTGAAAGCTGCGTGTTTCCGGCAGTCTGTATTTTTCCTTATAAGCCTTATAATCCCTTGCAAACTGCTGATTATCTTTATTCTTTATCCTGTCAAGATATTCATGTGCATCAAATTCCAACTGGTCGCTCTGAATAACATCCACCGCAATATTAGAACAATGGTCTGCTACCCTTTCCAGATTATTAAGAATATCTGAATGTGCGAAGCCAAGCTCAATAGTACACTTACCCTCACGAAGTCTTCTTATATGTCTTGCCTTTAGTTCTACCGAAAGAGTATCTATAAGCTCTTCTAAAGGTTCAACCTTATCTGCTTCATTTTTATTATTACTCTTGAAGGCATCAAAGGATATATCTACCGCTTCTCTTACCGCTGAGCTTAATATATCAAGCTCAGTCTCTGCCTTGGGTGAAAACTGCATATTCTTTTGCTGCAGTTCTCTTGCCGAGTCACAGAGATTACATGCATGATCTGATATTCTTTCGAAATCCCCTATACAATGTAACATAACATTAAGCATTTCTGAATCCTCTTTTTTTAGATTCTTCGTACTTATCTTCATTATGTATGTTCCAAGTGCATCCTCATACTTATCTGCCCTTGTTTCAAGTTCTCCTACACGAAGTGCCTGTTCTTCATCATATCCGCCTATAAGCGACATAGATATGAATAAAGACTCACGCGATATATCTGCCATCTTATTAATAACCTGTTTGCAATGCTCTACAGCAAGACTTGGTGCCTCTAAGAATCTGTCATCAAGTAATGCGAATTCATTCACGCTTCTGCTATCCATGATTCTTTTTTCATCGTCATCCAGCTTAATAGTAGCATATGCCAGCTTCTCCAGCACCTTTCTTAAAGGAAGCAGATATGCTGTTGTTATTATGTTAAATGTGGTATGTATTACTGCTATTCCGAATTCCTGTGCTGTCAGATTCAGGAATGAAAAGTGTATTACTGCATTTAAAGCATAAAATACTATCATAAATGTAACAGTACCAATCACATTAAAATACAGATGAATAATAGCAGCTCTCTTACCATTCTTAGATGCTCCAATACTTGAAAGCAAAGCTGTAACACAGGTGCCTATGTTCTGTCCCATAATGATAGGAAGTGCTGTTGCATAGCTTAATATACCTGTTGAGCATAATGCCTGAAGTATACCTACTGATGCTGATGAGCTCTGAATAATAGCTGTAAACAGCATACCTGCAAGCATTCCAAGCACTGGATTAGAAAATGCTGTAAGTATTGATGCAAACTGTGGCACCTTGGCAAGTGGTGCAACTGATGAGCTCATAGCATCCATGCCATACATAAGAAGCGCAAAACCTATCATTATCTTACCAGGATTCTTTAAGCTGTCCTTCTTTAAAAACATAAGAAACACTATGCCAACTGCAGCAAGAACTGGCGAAAATGAGGTTGGCTTTAACAGGCTTATGAATATATTACTACTCTCAATACCTGTAAGACTCAATATCCAGGATGTTATAGTCGTACCTATATTAGCACCCATTATTACGCCAACTGCCTGGCTAAGCTTCATAATACCAGAATTCACAAAGCCTACAACCATAACTGTTGTGGCTGAGGATGACTGTATTACTGCTGTTACGCCAGCACCAAGAAGTACTGCCTTTACCGGACTTGATGTAAGCTTTTCCAGTATTTTTTCAAGCTTTCCACCCGAGGCACCAGTTAATCCTTCACCCAACAGATCCATTCCATACAGGAATATCGCTAATCCGCCTATTAATGATAATACACCAAATATATCCATATTTCCTCCAAATCTTTGTCTGTTTAACCTGACTTCATTTATTTTTTACATTCTGGAGTGTAATTCACGTATATAAATGTTATATGAACCTTATGTAAATTCTGTGTAAATTCTTATCATTAAATTCTTACTCATTAACGCCTTATCATTAACTTTTTATCATGAAACATACTTATTTTTAACTCATATCATTATATTAAATATAAAATGTTATTGCACTTTTATATTTTCGGTTTATTTATCGTCTGGATGTTCACCTGTTATTGAGAATATAACCCATTCTGATATATTGGTAGCGTGATCGCCTATTCTCTCAAAATACTTTGCAGCCATAAGAAGATCAGATGCCTGTTCACCAACCTCTGCATTCTCGTGTATCATGTTTATAAGCTCCTTCTTTACTTTGCCAAAAAGCTCATCCACAATATCATCATGCGCTATAACTTCATTTGCCTTATCCATATCCTTATTTACAAATGCATCTACACTCTGTACAAGCATATACATTGTTTCTTTAGCCATCTGCTGTATATGGTCAAGCTTCTTGATATATGACTGGCTGGAAAGCTCTAATGTAATCTCTGATATATCAGAAGCGTGGTCGCCTATTCGCTCCATATCTGTTATCATCTTAAGCGCAGATGATATAAGACGTAAATCTTTTGCTACAGGCTGCTGCTGTAATAAAAGCTTAAGGCACAGCTGCTCTATCTCTCTTTCCTGATGGTCTATCTCTTCATCATAATCTATGACAACCTTTGCAAGCTCTGTATCCTGATTCACAAGTGCCTTTACTGTATCTGCTATTGCCTTTTCTATCATTCCACCCATTTCTATAAGCTCATCATTAAGCTGTACTAACTGTCTGTCAAATCTGTTTCGCATAATAATCCTCATTTCTGCGTGTTAAAAAATTTTTCACGCTGCTTTTATTTCTAACTGTTTTTATATACTTTTATTAATTCTTGTTGTTATAAATCATCAAACTAACATATTAAAGAATACATTTATATACATAAAAAGCCTCCACTACAATACATTTCTTAGTAGTGAAGGCGTTATGTTTATATAACAGCATATATACTTACATTTATATATGCTTATGCTTATAAAAGCAGAAAAAAGCTTATGTTCTGTCCCTGAATATTATAAATCTTCTGTTAAGTGCCCTTAATGCATTACGGAAAGCCTTGGCTCTCCTTGGATACTTTATCATAGCACCTAACTTATTATACATATAGAACATATATACAAGAACCTTATTAAGCGAACCAATCTTATCCTTGGTCGTTCTTCCATATCTTGTTCCACCAACCTTAGGATGATTACCCTCCTTGTAGTACACAATCAGGTCATCCACAGTCTTTACTGTATCAGGAAGCAAAGCGTATCCCAGACCGACACATTCGCTGCAATGTGCATCACTTCCTGCTGTGAGTGCAATCTTACAGTCGCTTGCAAACTTTCTGGCATATCTGTTGCTCTTCTTACTTTCACAGGCATTATAACCTTCAACGAAATCAAAATGTACCATGTGTGCTATCTGTTTAGGCTGATTCCAGTACATCGTGGAAGCAAAACTCATAAAAGGCTCTCCATAAGGATGTGCTGGACCAAGTATTCCATCACTGCAATGAACTATATAGATGAGCTTATCAAGAGTAAGTCCCTTGTATCTAAGCAGTTCATACACTTCCTTTGGCGTATCCGATGGAAGTATAACTATAAAATGTCCAAACTCAAGACTGTCGTACTCAATTCCCCTTAGCACAACAAAGTCATTATACTTTTTCCCAGCGTTAACATATGCCTCATAGCCGCCATACGAATCATGGTCGGTCACTAACATTCCACCAAAGCCTTTTTTTCTTAATATATTAATATAATCATCAATACTGATTTTCGCATCCACTGAACCCTCTGCTGTATGGCAGTGCATATCAAACTTTACATATCCCATATGTTAATACCTTTGTCCCTTCTTATATGACTGCGTATCTTTAATCTTTTAAGGTTAAATAATACATTTGCTTATTAACTTAAGTGAATATTTCCTTACTCTTAAGTTCACGCTCATTATACTTCCATACCTTACGAATAACAAGTGACAAATCTATGAAATATCTGTGTTATAATTCCTGCCATAATCATATATCAGCCAAAACGTCCTGTAATATAATCTTCCGTTTTCTTATTCTTTGGCATAGAGAATAACTGCTCTGTATTGCCATACTCTATCATCTCTCCAAGCAGGAAAAATGCTGTGTTATCAGATATTCTTGTCGCCTGCTGCATATTATGTGTTACCATAACTATTGTGTACTGGTTCTTAAGCTCGATAGCTAAGTCCTCTATTCTTGATGTTGATATAGGGTCAAGCGCACTTGTAGGCTCATCCATAAGAATAACCTCCGGCTCGACTGCAAGAGTTCTTGCTATACATAATCTCTGCTGCTGTCCACCTGACAGTCCAAGTGCTGACTTTTTAAGCCTGTCTTTTACCTCATCCCATATGGCTGCCTGCTTTAAAGCTCTCTCCACGATTATATCAAGGTCTGCTTTCTTACGTACACCAAACAGTCTTGGTCCATAGGCTATATTATCATAGACACTCTTAGGAAATGGATTAGGCTGCTGGAATACCATTCCTACCCTGTGCCTTAATGTAATATCATCCATATCTGTAAATATATTTTTTCCGTCAAGATACACTTCACCATCGATTTTTACATTTTCAACAAGGTCATTCATTCTGTTAAGTGTCTTTAAAAATGTTGACTTGCCACATCCAGATGGTCCGATAAATGCTGTAATCTGGTTCTTCTTGATATTCATATTAATATTCTTTAATGCATGGAAATCACCATAATGAAGATTAAGATTTTTTATCTCAAACTTATTATCATCCCTGCCTGTAACTGTTCCTGCACCATTGACTTTGTTATCCATATATATTCCTCATTTCTATTCTTAACATTGTGTAACAACATTATCTATTACCAATTTTTCTTATCCGTTATTGCATATAACTGCCGGTATTTCGCAGCTTTCCTGCAAATATTACATTTACTGATACACTGCTGCCCTATGCCTTCTCACCAGCGTTTTTCCTGTTAATCCTGTTACTAAGCACATTGGCACCTATACTGAATGCAAGCACAAGTATAAGAAGCACTGCTGATGCAAGATTGGCAAGATTCTGGTCCTGTCCGTTTACCTGTAAGTCCCATATCTGTAATGACAGGGTTTCTGCCGAACGGAATGGATTGAGAGGACATGTTGAAGAAGCAGGATTCCAGTTGCTCCATCTTATATTAGTTCCTGAACCTGTTGTATACAGAAGTACTGCCGCCTCACCAAAGCCACGGCCTGCCGCAAGTATGACACCTGTCATTATTCTTGGAAGACAGGCAGGAAGTAATACGTGAAATATTGCCTGCCAGCGTGTTGAACCAAGTCCCATGCTCGCCTCAAAGTAGCCCTTTGGAAGACCCTTTATGGCATCCTCTGTCGTAGTTGTTATGGCAGTGTTATTATTGATACTGAAAGCGCACCTGCCATAAGGCTCTTATCCATTCCCATAATAACAAGGAATATAAGATAACCAAACAGTCCGACAACTATTGATGGAAGTGATGAAAGAGTTTCTATACATATTCTTATAAACTTTGTCACTGCGCCTCCCTTGGCATACATAGCAAGATATATTCCTGCAAATGCGCCGATAGGAACTGTTATAAGCAATGATAAAAATACAAGATATATAGTGTTAAATAACTGGTTTCCTATGCTTCCGCGGCGTGAAAATCTGAACATAGATATATCAGCCCCGATAAAACCTTTGATAATAACATATCCCGCAAATGCAGCTAAAAGGACAAAAAAGAATACTGCTATGGCGTAGAATATGATTGTCATTACTTTATTCTGTGCTTTCGCACGTCTAATTCTGTTCATATGCTTCTTCCTCTCCTTTAATTCTGCTCGTAGACTACTGTGTTCTGCTTGTTATTATTCTTAGGTGCCATTGTTGCCACACCATTAATAGTCTGGCTAAAGCTGTTATCAGATAACTTATCTGTGCTTTTATCTACTGTACTCCTGCTGGTTGAAGCCTTGCCATGTGAGCCTTCCGGCTTCTTACTTGATAATATATGAATAAGGAATATGAAAAACAGTGATATAAGGAATAATAAAAGTGCAAGTGTCCAGAGAGCCGTCTTAGTTTCTCCACCTTCCATCGCATTTCCCATCTGGGCTGTTATCTCGGTTGTAAGTGACTTAGTTGTAGAGAATATATTTTCAGGAAGAGCAGTTGTCTGGCCGATTACCATAGCTACAGCAAGTGCCTCACCAAATGCTCTTGCAAGTCCAAGGATTATGCCTGAGAATATGCCTGAGGCTGAAGCTGGAAGCACTATCTTATATATTGTCTGCCAGCGTGTTGAACCCATGCCATATGCGCCCATACGATACTCTTTAGGCACTGCTCTTATGGCATCTGCTGACACACTTGTTATAGTAGGAAATATCATTATTGCAAGTACAAGTCCTGCCGCAAGTATAGAGTGTCCCACCTGTCTGTGGAATATATCTCTTATGCATGGAACTAATACTGTAAGTCCTACCCAGCCGTATACTACTGATGGTATACCTGCAAATATCTGTATAACCGGACGATAGAACTTCTCACCAAACTTAGGTGCAATCTCTGTCATAAATATAGCTGAGCCAAGTGCAAATGGAGTCGCGATAACAAGCGCCAGACCACATGTACTAAGTGAACCAACTATGAATATAAGCGTACCTACGCTTCCTCCACCTTCCATACTATCAACTGGTGCCCAGTCTGCTGAGAATAAGAATTCTCCGATGGAATGATGAAACTTTAAAAATGTTCCTGACCCCTTGTATACAAGAAATCCTCCTATTCCCAATGTAATAACTATAACGAACAAACCACATATTGTAACTATGCTGCGCCACAGGTATTCCTTGGTAAACATACTTCTCTTACTGTTCATACATTCTCCATTCTAATGACCATTCTCATACTTATATAAATTTTTACATTATGCAATATTGATAATGTAAGGGTTAAAATGTATTTTGCCCCTTACTGATATTTTCTGCATTGATACGCAATTCATATAATTTCTTAATAAAAAATTATGTATAGGCAGGCACTTTATGATATATGTATCCTTTTCAGATTGTTAAGATACTATTTTTATATTATCTTTCTTAATCTGCTTACCGGAGTCATATCTATTTTGTGCCCGCCTCTTTATAATCTGATTACTGTCAAGTCATTAACATATATTGATTTACAAGTCATATACTATTGTTCAGAGCCATTCAAAATCTGCTTTGAACAATAATGTTATAATTAGTGTTCCTTCACTGTCATCTTAGAAGATACGCCATATCCTAATGATTCCATCTTCTTACCATATTCATCTGACATAATGTAATCAAGGAACTTCTGAGATACTTCATCAGCATCGCCCTTTGTATACATATGCTCATATGTCCATACAGGATACTTTCCAGCGTATGTATTCTCAAGTGTTGGCTCTACACCATCGATAGATACTGTATCAACACCAGGATTGCTTACAAGATATGATAAAGCTACATATCCGATTGCACCCTTTGTTGTCTTTACATTCTGTAAAAGAACACCTGAATCATCTGTTTCCATAGACTTATTAGATGCTTCGCTTGCATCGTCAAGTGCATACTTCTTAAATGTTGCTCTTGTACCTGAAGATTCTGGACGTGTAATAAGTACGATTGCTTCATCAGCACCACCAACTTCCTTCCAGTTAGTAATCTTACCTGTGAAGATATCTGTAAGCTGTGCCTTTGTAAGATTCTTAACACCGCCTGCTGTTACATCCTTGTTTACGATAGGTGCCATAGTTACAACACATACCTTATGGTCTACAAGTGCTGAAGCCTTTGTTGCATCAAGCTTTTCTGCTGCTTCTACATCTGAGTTACCAATATTAACTGTTCCCTCTGAAACCTGCTTAAGGCCTTCACCAGATCCACCTGCATCAATTGTGATATTTACATCTGGATATTTTTCATTAAAAAGATCTGCTGCATCATCTACAAGTGGCTTAAGTGCTGAAGAACCTGCTGCTGTTATGCTTCCGCTAAGCTTTTCTGCCTTTGCGCTGTCATTTCCGTTATCTG
>ERZ780202.1903-NODE-1903-length-10268-cov-1.800255_pt1 | contig 10268 bp, 10 predicted proteins | sample MGYA00510978_ERZ780202 | MGnify/ENA primary metagenome ERZ780202 (study PRJEB29588, sample SAMEA2155689) | human gut metagenome | biome: human gut; feature: human-associated habitat; material: faeces | place: Denmark | collected 2008/2010 ...
ATTACTTATGTTTTTACACACAAATATTATGAAAATGGAGCTAAAATTAAATTTACTAATGATGATGCTTACGAATTTTTAAATCTTTTAAAATCATAAGTAGGAAAAAATATCTGGATTTATGGAGGCACAAATCTGATTTCACAATTAATTGAAAAAGATTTTATAAATCGTTATCATATGACGATTATTCCTACAATTTTAAGAAAGGAAATTCGTCTTTTTGAAACTACTCATGATTATGAAATAAAACTAAAGTTGATTAAATCACTAAGTTATAATGGAATAAGTGATTGTTTTATGAACGAAGATAACATTTTATTATAAAAGAATTTATATTTTTGTTAAAAATGGTAGTGATGTTATTGATAATATCGCTACCATTTTTAAATTAAAACTAATTAAGTTATTTAATTGAATTATTTAAGAGATAAATTATTTATTATTGATCTTTCCTTGATAACATGAATTACCGACAAGATCATCTTCAATTTTTAATAGACGATTATATTTACAAATACGTTCACTACGAGACATCGAACCAGTCTTGATTTGTCCAATATTTAAACCGACTGCCAAATCACTAATAAAAGTGTCTTCACTTTCACCAGAACGGTGTGAAATAATTGGAGCAATCTGGTTTTTTACAGCCATTTCAATACAATCAATAGTCTCACTTAAAGTACCGATTTGATTTAATTTAATTAAGATACTATTGCTATAGTTTCCTGCGATTCCGGCTTTTAACCGATTGGTATTAGTAACAAATAAATCATCACCAACTAATTGAATTTTAGCTCCTAGTCTACTAGTAAGTTTTTTCCAACCAGTATAATCTTCTTGATCTAAACCGTCTTCAATAGAGATAATAGGGTATTTGCTTACAAGTTGTTCGTAATATTTAATTAATTCATCACTTGTATATTGTTTACCATTAATTGTGTAAATACCATTCTGGTATAGTTCACTGGCAGCTACATCGAGGGCAATTGAAATATCTTTGCCAGGTTCATAATTACATTCTTTAATAGCTTTAATGATTAATTCTAGGGCATCATCATTGGATTCGAGATTAGGCGCAAATCCACCTTCATCACCCACAGAAGTTGCTAGATTACTTCTTTTCAAAATATCTTTTAAAGTATGGAAAACATTTGTTGCCATTTCCATTGCTTGATAGAAAGAATTGGCACTGATTGGCATAATCATGAATTCTTGAAAATCTAGTGAGTTAGTAGCATGGCTTCCGCCATTTACAATATTGATCATCGGGGTTGGTAAGACATGAGCATTGCAACCGCCTAAATAACGGTATAATGGAATTCAAGATAGTTTGCAGCACAATTTGCAACCGCCAAAGATACTGCCAGCATGGCATTAGCACCTAATTTTTCTTTATTTTCTGTATTGTCAAAGCGAATCATTGCTAAATCAATTTCTCGTTGTTCTAATACACTTTTTTCTTTAATTAGTTTGGCAATAGTCTCATTCACATTGTTTATTGCTTTAAATACACTTTTTCCACGATACCGTGCATCATCGTTATCGCGTAATTCTAAGGCTTCATATTTTCCTGTTGAGGCACCACTTGGAACAATCGCACTTCCAGAAAATCCACTTTCCGTAGTTACTTCAACTTGAATTGTTGGAAAACCTCTTGAATCTAATACTTGTCTTGCATATACATTTGAAATATATGGCATAATTTTATCACTCCTTCATTTTTTATTATGAACGGCTTTAATTTGCTTTAATCAAATATATTATCTTGTTTTTAATAATTATTATACGGTAATAAAGGAGCTTTTTATTAATGATTCATGTAATTGTTAATTCAAAGGTACTTTACAAGATTGGATACAAGTGCTAATATGCAATTAATTTTAGAGATGTTAATCAAGTGCTAGATAAAGGGGAGAACACGAATGAAAATAAATGAAGAAAGAAATTTACCAATTGGATTCATTGATTCTGGTTTAGGGGGATTAAGTGTTTTAAAAGAGGCAATAAAGATAATGCCTCATGAAGATTTTATATACTATGGTGATTCTTTAAATGCTCCTTATGGAACCAAATCAGTAGATGAGATTAGAGATTTAACCTTTGCTATCGTTGATAAATTATTAAAATTAGGGATCAAAGGATTAGCAGTAGCGTGTAATACTGCAACAAGTGCAGCTGTTCGACAGCTTAGAATAATGTATCCTGATTTAACAATAGTTGGAATTGAACCAGCAATTAAACCAGCAGTTGAATCAAACCATGGTGGTGAAATCTTAGTAATGGCAACACCTATGACAATAAAACAAGAAAAGTTTAACCGGCTGCTAGATATCTATAAAGACCGTGCCAAAATAATACCAGTATCATGTAAGGGGTTAATGGAATTTGTAGAACATGGAAATTTGAATGGGAGCTTTTTAGAAGCATATTTTAATGAAACACTTGTCCCTTATTTAAATGATACTACTGAAACAATTGTTTTAGGATGTACGCATTACCCCTTTTTAAGACCGTATTTAAAAGAATTTTTAGGAGAGCGAAGAATACAGATTATTGATGGCAGTCATGGAACTTCATGTGAATTAAAGCGGCAGGTAGCAGGAAAAAAATTATTGCAGAAAGAAAATCATGAAGGGAAAGTAGTAATAAAAAATTCGATGGATGAACCAGAGATGATTGATTTGAGCTGGAAATTATTGAATTTGCCAATCGATTAAGTTACATACAAATTTTAAAAATGGCCGAATTGGCCTTTTTTAGTGTGATAAAAAAATGTTAAATTATGGTTAAATTTTCGTATAAGAGTGCAATAGAGTATACTTATAAATAAAGGTTAGTTTTAAAATATTTAGCGAGTAAAAGAACATGATTAAATTTTGAATGTTCTTTTTATACTGTTGGAAAATATAATATAACTGCTTATAAAGTGTAAAAAGATAATTCTTTGGGAGGATTCCTTTATGCGTAGAAAATTATTTTTAATTGTTCTAACTACGTCACTATTGTTATCTAGTATTATTTCGATTTATGTAATTCATAATCTTCAAGGAAATGCCAGAGTTATCAATTATACTGGTGTTGTTCGTGGTGCAACGCAACGATTGATCAAACAAGAATTAAGTAATAAGCCAAATGACAAATTAGTGAAAAAAAATAGATGATATTATTGATGAACTACAAACTGGACATGGTGAACTTGGTTTGATTCGTTCAGCTTCTGATGATTTCCAAGAAAATATGACTCAAATGAAATTTGATTGGGAGGGGTTAAAAAAAGAAATTTATTTGGTTCGAGAAGGCAGAGATAATGGGAATTTATATTTTTATAGTGAAGCCTTTTTTGAGTTGGCAGATGATACGGTACATTCTGCGGAATTGTATTCTGAAAAGAGCGTGTATTCAGCAGAAGGAACATTAATAATTTTGAATCTAGCGTTAGCAATACTAGTGTTTTTTATTTATAAGTATAATACTAAACAAGAAAAAATACGAAAAAAATTAGAGAAAGAGGAAGAAAATAATAAACAACGTAAAGTACAACTTGCAAGACTGGCTGAAAACATGCGCGCTCCCTTAAATGATATTTCTGAACTTTTATATATTGTTGACTTAGAAACTTATGATTTATTATTTATTATTTATTAATGAAACCGGAATGAAAATATTTGAGGTTGATTCAATCTATGGAAAAAAATGTTATAAAGTCTTACAAGGAAGAGATGCGCCTTGTGATTTTGTACTAACTGTTATTTGAAAGAAGGGGAAAATTATACTTGAGAATTTACTAATCCGCTAACTAAACGGCATTACCTGTTAAAAGATCGTTTAATTGAGTGGGATGGTAAGGTTGCAAGAATGGAAATTGCTTTTGATACTACAGAATCTGAGATAGAAAAACAGCAGTTAAAATTTACACTTGAGGCTGAAAAAACGATTACAGAATGTATTGGTATATTATATCGTGAAAATGACGTTAGTACTGCAATTATTGAAGTGTTGAGAAAGCTTGGAAATTTTTTATCAGCAGAAAGAACATACATAATCTATATTAAAGATGAACTAATGTATAATGACTATGAATGGTGTGCGGAAAATATTATATCACAAAAAAACACCCTACAAGGAATTCCTCTTGCAATGATTGATCGGTGGATTCCTTATTTTAAAAATGATAAATGTGTAATCATTGAAAATTTAGAAGAAATAAAAGAAATTTCATTGGAAGAATATGAAATACTAGACAGTCAGTCAATAACTAGCTTAGTGTAGCTCCGTTGGAACAAAATGGCGAACTGGCAGGTTATTTAGGAGTTGATAATCCACCTCCAGATAAAATTATTAATATTGCTTCATTGCTTCAAACATTATGTTATTTCGTTTCATTAGCATTACAACATGCAGAGAGTCAAAAAAAATTATCATATTTGAGTTATCATGATAATTTAACGACCTTTTATAATCGTAATCGTTATATTAAAGATACTCAAAAACTTTTTAATATGGATACTTCATTGGGAATTATTTATTTAGATGTAAATGGTTTAAAAGATGTAAATGATCAATTTGGACACGAAGTTGGTGACGCATTATTGGTTGAATGTGCTAGACGTATGAAAATGGTATTTAAAAAAGCTGATTTTTATCGTATTGGTGGGGATGAATTTATTATTATTTGTCAAAGCATAAAAAAAGAGTCATTTGAAAAACGAGTTAAAGAATTAAGTGAAAGTTTTTCTAAAAAACCAGTTTGTCAAGTAGCGATAGGAACACAATGGACTAATGCAGTAGGTAATATTAATGAGATGATTGCTGAGGCAGATGCAAGGATGTATGAAAATAAAAAAGAATTTTATCATAAGCATATGATTTCCAGACGGTATCGTCACCATAGCGATGAGATGCTGCATCTCACTAATATTGATTATCTAGAATCTGAGATTGAAAACGGTCATTTTGTTGTCTATCTACAACCTAAAATTTTATGTGAAGATCGCTCAGTGTTGGAGCAGAAACATTGATACGTTACTGTGATAATGCTGGGACATTAATTCCGCCACTTTTCTTTTTACCATTATTAGAAGGGATAGAATTAGTTGATCTTATTGATTTTTTCGTTCTTGATACAGTTTGTCAAAAAATAAAATATTGGTTAGATAAAGAAATGAAGATAATTCCGCTTTCAATAAATTTTTCTATAGAATCACTTCGTGGTAAATCTTTTGTTGAACGTATTTTAGAAACTTGTAAAAAATATCAAATACCTACTAAATATATAGAAATAGAAATAACAGAACGAGTACATGACGAAAAGAATTTTGAAATTAAAACGGTAATATCAAAACTTCGTAGTGCTGGATTTATTGTAGCTATTGATGATTTTGGAACGGAGTATGCCAATTTAGCATTATTATCGGATGCTGAGTTTGATATTCTAAAATTGGATAAGAGCTTAATTAGTAATGTTGCATTAAATCCAAGAACTAAGATAATCATGGAATATATTTCAAAAATTTGTCATCGATTAGGGGTGGATATGATAGCGGAAGGAATTGAATCAGAAGAGCAGTTTTTTACGCTGTGATCATATGGGGTTGAAACAGTTCAAGGTTATTTATTCAGCAAGCCGTTGGCAATAAATGTTTTTGAAGAAAAGTATCTAAGTTAATTTTAAGAAGCTAATTAAAGTTTATTTAAGGTGTTGTATGTGAAGTGTATAAATAATAACATTTATTTGACTTTATTTTTTAGTTGTCATTGACATTGTCTATATAATTATCTAGAATATAAGTATATAGACGTGGTATTACCTTTAAATCAATTATAGCCTAAGTATTAGTATGAGCAATTTTTTTGCTTGCTTTACTTAGGTTTTATTCTTTTAAAAGTAATGAATGTTTACTGATTCAATCAAGTATGACAAAATAGATGGACAAGGAGTGTGAAAAATTAAGGGAAAACAAATATTGTTAGTACTTGGTAATAATCCGCAAGTATCAAATACTTGTTGCAATTTATTTAGGCCTTTGATTTATTTTAGACTAGAGAAGGGTAAAGGAGCAAAAAAATGAAAAGGTTAGGGAAAAGGAGAATCATTTCGCTAATTATGGCTTTATCAATGGCTGTTACAACTGTATTTAGTGCAAACATTTCTAATGTTAGAGCGCTAACCAATGCAGAAAAAGCAAGGGAACTTGTCAGTAAAATGACATTAGAAGAGAAAATCGGGCAAAAGTTAATGTTATCTTTCCGTAGTGGATGGACAATGAGAGATGGAACTAAAATTTCATCGGTTCAAACTATTAACGATGAAATTCATGAGATTATTGGTGAATATGATATAGGGAGTGTTATCTTATTTGCTGCTAACTTTAATTCCGATGCAAAAGTAAATGTAGAATTGACAGATGGTTTACAAAAAGCAGCAATGGACAAAGATTTAGGTAAAAACAGTATTCCTCTATTAATTGCTACTGATCAAGAGGGAGGAATCGTATATCGTTTAACTGGTGGGACGGCCTTACCAGGAAATATGGCTTTAGGTGCTAGCGGTAATACTGAAAATGCTGTTAAAGCAGGTAATATTATTGGTAGTGAATTAAATGCGGTTGGTGTAAATGTTAATTTTGCGCCAGATGCTGACGTAAATAATAACCCTAATAACCCCGTTATTGGATTACGTTCATTCAGTAGTAATCCGCAATTAGCAGCTAAATTTGTTTCTGCTTATATTGAAGGAGTTCAAAGCAATAATGTGGCAACTGCCGCTAAACATTTTCCAGGGCATGGAAATGTAGCTACAGATTCGCATACAGGTTTACCTTCGGTTCCTGCGACTAAAGAAGAATTATATAAAACAGAGTTAGTACCTTTTCAGGCGGCAATTGATGCTGGAACAGATATGGTTATGACTGCTCATATCCAATTTCCGAATATTGTAACAGAAGAAATTTACTCAGATAAAAAAGATGAGCTGATGAGTCCGCCAGCTACATTATCTAGGGAAATTTTAACTGATTTATTAAGAGATGAAATGAAGTTTGACGGTGTCATTGTAACTGATTCTATGACAATGCAAGGTGTGGCTAATTACTTTGATACAAACGAAAGAAACTTATTAGCTGTTAAAGCTGGAGTTGATATTCTAGATATTCCATTTACGGATATTTCTTCTATGAAAGATATGGAATCTAAATTAATTCCACTGATTAATGCATTTGTCGATGCTTATACTAAAGAAGATGGTTATAATGGAATTAAATTATCATTAGAAGAATTGGATAAATCTGTGGAAAGAATTTTAGTTTGTAAATACAACAGAGATGTCATGGATTTAGCAAATGATACAACTACATTAGATGATAAAAAAGCAATCGCTTCGAAAGTGGTTGGTTCTGTTGAAAATCGTGAAACAGAGAGATTAATTTCTGCAAATGCAGTTACTGTTGTTAAAAATGAAAATAATGTATTACCACTTAAATTGACTAAAGATTCAAAAGTAGTATTTGCATCAACTTATTCAAGGAATAATAATCGTTTTATTTTGGCTTGGCAAAGAGCTAAACAGGCGGGAATTATTCCAGAGGGGGCAGATTATAAGATTTTGCAGCACTATAATTGGACAGGATTAAACGATAAGGTAAACAGTGCTATAAATTCTGACGGAACTAATTTTGTTGGGACAAATAAAGATGTGCTAGATTGGGGTACTGTTCTTGTCCATGCCTCAGAAATCAGTAGTGCTAGTGGAATAGATGGATATTTGGTAGCTTGCCCACAATTATTTACTAAGTATTGTAAAGAAAATGGAAAGCAGACGGTTGTTATTTCATTAAATCATCCTTATGATGTTCAAGCCTTCCCAGATGCTGATGGTATTTTAGCAGTGTATGGAACTACTAGTCTTGGGCTGGATATTACGGAATCATTCGGTGGTGGTACAGTTGGAGCAACAGCAGCATTTAGTCCTAACTTGACAGCAGGTACTGAAGTAGCTTTAGGTACATTTGGAGCTTCTGGGAAACTACCGGTAGATATCCCAAAATATGTTCCAAAATCTGGAGTATATTCAACTGACGAAAATGTCTATGAATTAGGATATGGTATAGAATATGATGCAATTGCTAAAGATCCAGATAAAAAAGGACTAGTAGATGCGATTGCACAAGCTAAAGCTATAGATAAAAGTGTATATACTACTGAGTCTTGGGAGGCAGCTGCAGAAGCTTTAAATACTTTAAAAGTCGTATTGCAAACGGCTGAAAATGTTAATTTGACTCATAAATTGGCACAGTCTGTTGTTGATGAAAATGAAACAGATTTACGTGATAAATATAATACGGTTTTATCATTATTAGTATATAAATCTGACAAAAAAGCTTTATCAGATTTGATTGCCGAAGCGAAGAAATTAGATAAAGATCATTATACTATTGAAACTTGGCAAAATTTTGAAAAAGCATTAGAAAATGCTGAATCTATATATGATGGAAATGTACCACAAGATGAAGTTGATTTAGCTAAAGAAGCATTAGAAAAAGCAAAAAATGAGTTACTTGAGAAAAATAAAAAAGAATTATCAGCTGCTCTTGAAATGGCTAAACAAGTAACACCAGAACAGTTAGATAAGGTTGTACCAGCTGTGGGGACTGAATTTAAGGCTGCATTGGAAAATGCTCAAATAATTTTTGATAAAAAGGATGCAAATGAACTTGAAATAAATAAAGCTTTTGAACGCTTATCTAATGTAATGCAAATGTTGGAATTCTATAAGGGCGATAAAACACAATTAAGTGCATTAGTAGAAAAAATTGAAAAATTAAACAAAAATGATTATTTAAGCGCAACATGGAAAAATTTAGAATCCGTCTTAACAACGGCAAAAGATGTTTTGAACAATCCTGATGCTTTAGAAATAGAAGTAAGTGAAACGCATGATCAATTAGTAAGAACCTTTTTACAATTAAGATTAAAGCCAAATAAAGATTTGTTAAGTGAGTTGATCAATAAAGCTGAAAATACAGATCAAACAAAATATACAGCAGTATCATTATTATCGCTTAAGAGCGCATTAGTAGAAGCAAAAGCAGTTCTTGATAATAACGAAGCAACCCAAGATGAAGTAACTGCTGTAGAAATATTATTGAAAACAGCATTAGACAATTTGGTAGTGAAAGAAATTACTCTAGATGATCCAAATGCTCAAACACCACCAGATGCTAAACCAGGTAATGGTGCTATAACTGCGACAAAAACAGGTGATGATTCTATGATGTTAACATTTGCCTTAGCGGGATTATTGGCTTTAGCTGGCAGTGTGATTGTATTGAAAGAAGAATAATTTATACTTAAGCTAAAAAGTCACTGTATATAGTGGCTTTTTTGTTTTGGTTTGTTTTGAGAAACAGGATGATTTATTTAATAAGAAATATGTTATAATATTCCTAATATTATTTTATAGTACATTGGTTTAAACAATATTTATTTAAAATACTAAATAAATTTCACATTTATTAGTTAGAAAGGGGAATTTTTAATGAAGCAGCAAAAATGGAATATTCATACGCATACAACAAGATGTGGGCATGCAACTGGACTAGATATTCAATACATTCAAAGTGCAATTGAGGCTGGATTTACAATGTTAGGATTTAGCGAACATCTGCCTTATCCTGAAATACGGATTTCTGGGGCACGAATGTTTTATGAGCAAAAAGATGAATATATTGCAACGATAAGAAAATTAAAACAAGATTATCAAGATAAGATTGATATTAAAGTTGGCTATGAGGTTGAGTATTTAAAAGATCATTTTAATGATTTGATGAATTTGAAAAAAGAATGTGATTATATGATTTTGGGACAACATTTTAAATATTTAATTTATGACTATGACAGTTATTGTTCTGATGAGGATGTATATGTTTATGCACAGCAAATAGAGGAGGCATTATCTAAAAATTTTATTACATATGTAGCTCATCCTGACTATTTTATGATGGGGAGAAGGAGTTTTTCAAATGCTTGTGTTGATGCGGCGCATCGAATAGCAAAAGCTAGCATCCGTTATGATACACCGTTAGAAATTAATCTAAATGGTTTTGGATATGGAAAAAAACAATATTATATAAACAATGAATTAAAGGCATGTTATCCATATCCGTTTCGTGAATTTTGGGAGATAATTGCTATGTATGGTTGTAAAGTAACTTTTGGATATGATGCTCATTCACCACTTACGTTATTAGAACGTGAGCGGGAATGTTGGG
>ERZ780202.1904-NODE-1904-length-10267-cov-2.221994_pt1 | contig 10267 bp, 12 predicted proteins | sample MGYA00510978_ERZ780202 | MGnify/ENA primary metagenome ERZ780202 (study PRJEB29588, sample SAMEA2155689) | human gut metagenome | biome: human gut; feature: human-associated habitat; material: faeces | place: Denmark | collected 2008/2010 ...
GTCAAGTCTTGGCTTTATTGACATAATATATTCATTATCCCATTTGCAATATTGATAATTCCCCTCAACGCCATTAATTCCGTGTTTTTTTAAGAATTCAAAAAAGTGATTATTGAGTTTATCGGGAGTTATCAGGGGGTGAGCCCAGGACAAGATACCTCCGGCGTCTGTGATTTTTTTTATATCAGAAACGTGATTGTTTGCACAAAAGCCTTTCATCAAAGGTGCCAGATTTTTATCAAAAGGGTTAAATCCCAGCCCCACGGCTTCAAAGCCGCTATAAGGTACATCGTATCCGTGCAGTAAAAATTCGCAGCCTGAAACGAACTTGAAGTTTTTGTATTTGTCAGGTTCTCGTGAGATTAGAGCAATAGCCTTTTTCACACTTTGAACGTTATCGTGGTCGGTTATTGCCGCAGAAAACGCGGGCAGTCCGTCTTTGGTTTTGCCGGATTTGAATATTTCGTTTGCCCATTTTAAACACTGTTCCAAAAACTCTTTGGCCGTAAGTTCTCCGTCAGATGCTTGTGTATGAAGATGAAAATTTGCCCTGAAGTTTTCGCCTACTTCGTACTGAAAGGGTTTTAGGTTGTCAATAATATTTTTTAATTCGACCGGTCCTGTAACGGGGCTCAAGTCCTCAATTTTACAATTTATTGCAAATGTGTCTTTTAATCCTTGCTGTAGTAATTTTTTGTATGCCAAATCTTTTGGATGCAGCGGCAGGCTCTTGAAGGATGGTTTTTTATTAAAATCAACAGTTAGTTTCATGTACGAATTTTAGCATAAATCCGAATTTTGGCGTTATGTTTGAACTTATTTATTAGGGAAGAGGCTTTGTGGATATATCTCCAATAAATTTTAGAATTTGCAAGGGGTTTGTTCTTTTTTTGCATTAAAAAAGGTTTCAGTTAAATGCCTGAAACCCTTTTTTTGAAATGGTTGCGGGAGCTGGATTTGAACCAACGACCTTCGGGTTATGAGGAGTCCTTCGGGTTACCCACACTCTAACGATTTTTCACGATTTACCACGATTTGGCACTAATTCTTATGACAATTTACTTTGTTTAACTAAGTTGATTATAATTTGTTAAATTCATGTGTAGTGAAATGTGTTTGTAATCTTACCTAACTTGAAAATTTTCACTCAAAAGATTTGGAATTTTTATATGTTTATCTATAGAAAATGTTGCTTTCAATTGTTGAATTTGTTCTTTTAATATCATTTTTTTAGAAACATTACCATTATGAATAGTTAATACAGTGGGTAATGTCATTGATACCTCTTTCAATGTTTGGTTATTGTCAATATTATTACATTGAGTATGATTTAAAAATATATCTTCAAAGTATGCAAAACAAAGATAATTTATTATAGATAACTGCTCTTCATTATTATGAAACTTTAGTTTTTCAAAAAATTTAAAATATTTATCAAATTCTTTTTTACAGAAAATTAAAATAATACTTTTACTACTAAATGGGAAAATACAAATATGCAAATCTTTTATTTTCTTTGAGGAATCTACAAGAGGATATGTAAGTTGTTCCCCATTAAATCCATACCAAATACAAGAATTGCCTTGTAATGTATATGGAACTTTATAATCTAAAATTTTAAAGTAACATATGTTATATATTTCATCTGTATTTTTTAGAAAAGCATATATGGTTTTAGCTTCAACTTGATTGTAAGTAATTCCTTTTATAGCAGCTGTTCGTTGTAGTTCAAAAAATTGTTTATGTTTATTTATAACTCTTTTTTGTGTATCATGCATATTTTTTATTTTATCCAATGCATTACAAGCCATAACTTTTTCTTGGGTATGCTTATATACTCTTGATAAATGGTTCTTCAACGCAATTTGTTTGAGCATAGTTTGACTAGGTTCTTGAGTATAATTTCCTTCAGTTTCGTATTCTTGAAATAATTCACTATCGCATTCTGTGCAGATAATCCGAAATGTTTGCACCTGATTTAATCCATTTTCATCACCTATTAAAAACTTATTGTTAAAATTTTGGGTGTTTTTGAGTTTTCCGTTTTCAGCAATATTTTCCAGTACAAAATGGGGAATTGTATGAGAGTTACAAATCTGTTTTTCATTAGTACATAAAAAGCATTTTTTTTTCTCATTTTTAAAATTAGGGTCTTTTCTTAATTGTGCCAAAAACTGATTCCATTTTGGGTCAACACTATTAGGACCCTTATCTACTATATTTAAAATATTTGTATATGTATTCATAAAATACCTTTATTAACTGTTTACTAGTGTTAACCTACCTAAATTATAATTAGATATATCTAACAATACTTTTTTAGATAAGCAAGCCTTTTCAGCAATTTCTTCAATTGTATAATTATCATCTTCTTGATAACTCAACAATACTTCTTTAAATAATGATGGGTATTCCTTAGTTATAGGATTTGGTTCTGTTTTTCTGTATCCTAATTGACTCATATAACAATTAAGGGCTACATAACGATTCTGATTTATCACACTTAAATCTTTAGCTCTTCTAAATAATGAAGCCATTGACACCTTCCAGTATGATTTTAAATAGTAAGCTTTTTCATAATTTATATTTCTTAAGCTAGGTTTGATTGTATGTTCCGGCATTAAGAACTCGGAAGCAAACGAATTTGCTGTATCTTCAGCTTCTTTATGCGGCAAGTATTCATTTTTCATTATTGTATGCCCTAATTCATGGGCGAGAGTATAACGTAATCTATCACCGGGGATGGCTGAATTTACAACAATGACATGTAAATCATTATCTGTATAGGAATATCCGTCAAATTTATCATCATTAACTTTTATAAAATTTATAATAATACCATTATCTTCCAGTAAGTTTGTCAAATTTTCAATAGGTCCTTGTGGAACATTCCAATACATTCTTAAAGTACGTGCTATTTCTTCGGGATTTTTATATTTCTCTAAAGAAAAAAACGGTACATTAATATTCATACTTCTTGTATTATCTACTAAATTTTTACAAGCATCAGCAATTACATTTATAGTACCTAAGATGTGTGATTGCATTTTTTTTGATAATTTTTGTCGTTTTCTAAATAATGAAAGTTTCACATCAATCACATTACCATCTAAATAAAAATAACTCATAGGGAAATCTAGTATTTCGGATATTGCTTGTAACAATTTATCTGATATTGTCTTTCGTTCACCTTTTTCAATTTTACATAATTCACTTTGAAGAAGTTTTATTGAGTACCTTTCTTTTAATTCTGATAATAGTTGATTTTGAGTAAGTTTATTATATTCTCTTGCGATAATTAACTTATTAAAATTAAATTCTTTGTTCATATATTAATCCATTTTAATATTCTGTTTTTTCTCTTTATTAATGTCTTTAGAAAACACTCTCCTTTTGCGTGCTGTACTATTGAGTTTTTCGATTTTGTAATTCAACAACTGCAAAAGAATATTCTGTAATATCTTTGCTCCAATGAACATTTTTGGCAACTTGATGTGTTATATATACATTTGGAATTTCCAAATTTTTTAATGCATACCCAATGGTTAAAGGAGACTGATTTGATATAATATGCTGATTATAAATACTATCTTCTGAGAATAACGATTTTTGTTTAAAATATTTTTCTACAAAAACTAAAACACTTGGTTCCATTATATTCTTGCATTTTCTTTTTTTATTGTCAACTTTATTAAAACTGACAGGAATACCCGAGAAAACAAGTCTAAATGTATTGTAGTATGGAACAATCTCTGCATAACCTTTTTGTGTTAAATATGAGCGAGATAAAAGGTCTCTTATTTTAACTAACATTATGACAGCATAAGGGAGTCCATTATAATTTAATCCATCAAGGGCAGGTATTTTAAGAAAATCATTATGGGCTTGCTTCACAATTCTTGCTAATTCGCCATAATGAGGTGCAATTTTTTCATTGATTTCTGTCTCATTAAACTTTAGCATAATCTATCTCCTTTGAATATAAAGTTATCACACTTAACTAAAAAAGTCAACTTAAAATATTCCTATTTTTTATTCTTGCGTAATGAGAAGTATATCGAGGTATTTTTACTGCAACATAGAATTTAATTTAATTTTTTTTAACCCGGCATGCTAAATTACTAATTCTAGTTATATATATATTTCCTCTAGCTTTATCATCTCTTGTTCTGCAAAATCTGGAACTACGTGTCCATAAATGTCCATGGTTATTTGAATACTTGCATGTCCGAGCAATCTTGATACTACTATTGGCAGAATTCCACTTTCTAATGCTCTTGTTGCAAATGTGTGCCGTATTGCGTGTACGCTTCTATGCGGAATTTCTAATTTTTTCTGTATTCTGCTGAATGCATCAAGAAATGTTCCTGTATCTGTAAAATATCCGTCTTGACGAGGAAACACTAGGTTGAGTTTACTGTAATAGTCCTGTCCTAATTTCTTTTTGGTAATATCCTGTTGTATTTTATATTGAGTTAATTCATTCATTATTGCAGGTAAAACGCTAACAACACGATTAGAAGTTTTCGTTTTAGTATTATACACAAAACCCAAAATTGTTTTCGTGGCTGCATTTCTCCCAAAGTTCTTATTTCTCTGCACTTGTTTATTTATTCTTACGGTATTTCTATCAAAATTTACACAATCCCAAGTCAAACCGAGTAACTCACCGGCTCGCAATCCTGTAAAGAAGTCAAATTTAATAGCCATACCATAATAATGTTTTGGACATTCTGCCATAATCTTTTCTTGTTCTTCTCTAGTGAACACTTCTATTTCTTTTTTCCCTTCGCGTATTAGTTTAACTGTTGATAATGGATTTCGAATAAGTTCCCCTCTTTTTAATGCAAAATTTAAGCAACTACTTATTACTAAATGAATATTTTCTACAGTTTTCGGAGATAATTTTCCTTTACCATTTAATTTGCCATGATTATATAAATAATCGTAAAAGCCCTGTAAATCATCTCCTGTTAAATTGACCAATGGTATATTCCCCAAATAAGGTTTAATATGTCTGCGGATAATCATTTCATAACTTTGACTGGTTGATTCTCTTAATCCGTATATCGCATTTCCATAAAACCATTTTTCAAAATATTCACCAACTTTAATACTCTTTGAACTTATATTAATTCCTGCATGATGTTTTTCCATTAAATCCTTTAAGAGCAGTCTTGCTTCTTTTTCGGTTTTTGCCCTGCAAGATTTAAAAACTCTGTTACCTTTAACGTCATATCCTATCTGAAATTTAGCAATCCATTTTCCGCTTCGGGTTTCTTTAAAAACGCTGCCTTCACCATTACTTCTTCTTTTTGCCATTATGCTATTTCCTTTCTTTCCTCTTTTACGAAATTGTAGAACGTATTAGTTTTCAGTTTTAATAATTCACAAGCCTTTTTCGCCGTAATTTTACGACAAGACCAATCGCTGTAAACATCTTGCCAATTATCTGGCTTTTTGATTTTCTTTCGACCTTTGTATTTACCCTCTTTTTTAGCAACTGCAATTCCATCTTTTTGGCGTTCTAGAAGATTTGCACGTTCAAATTCATAAATTGCACCAAGCATTGTAACCATTAACTTGCCTGCTGGAGTGCTTGTGTCTAATTTTTCTTTTATGCTTATGAGTTTTACTTTTTTAGTTTCAAGAATATCTATAATATTGAGTAAATCTTTTGTACTTCTTGCAAGCCTTGAAAAGTCTTTGACATATACAGTGTCACCTTCTCTAACATAATCAAGCATATTTTGAAGTTCTGGGCGGTTTGTGTCTTTTGCACTTCGTTTTTCTGTAAAAATCTTGGTAAATTCTAAATCTTTCATTGCTTCCATTTGGCTTTCAAAGTTTTGTTCTTCAGTACTTACTCTGATGTAAGCAAAATTAAATCCTGTTGTAGTCATCGTTTCATCTCCTTTTGTTGTGACTTTTGCATTATTGGATATTGATGTTTGATTGTAAAGACTTCCGCAAATATTTATTGGAAAATTAAAAAATCGACCCTAAACAAAGACATTTCAAACGGTTTCAAAATGTTGTTTTAGACCATAGCCTATTTAAAGACATTTCTTAATCAAGTTTTATAAATTGGTGTAATAAAAATAGACATACTCTCTGGCTTATTGTTGCAATTTATATTTCGCTAGTATAATCACTAATAAATTAGAATGTCTGCTTCTTCTTACACCAATTAATAAACTGATATTTGCTTCTAAATAATACTTGACTGAAAATAACAAGTCCTGAAAAATTGGCAGATTTTTCTACCAAATTTCCTGTGGAGTACCGTCATCATTGAGTACGAAGATGTTTTCTTCATTTTCTTCCGAATCAGAGTCCACACACAACTTGGTGTTTATTATATCTCTTTTTAAATAAGCAAGCTTATTACAATTACTCTTTAATTTAGACTTACACCAATTATGATATTTCTCAACAGGTTCAAGGTAATTTTTACGCATTTTTTTGTGAAAATAAGTGCGTTCATCAACCACTTTTAATGCAAGTTTTGTTTGTCCCTTAAAATCAAAATTAATTTGTCCAGTATAATCTTCAACATACCTTATAGAACTTGATTGGCGGACAACATACTTTATATAATACAGTGGGTCATTAATTGTATAATAATCCGCTGAATCATTATAGCCTCGTTGTTCAATGTCATCAGCATAAATATGCCAATCAGGTGTAGAACTTTTAAACCGCTCTTGGATTCTTGTAATAAGATATTTGGACAATTTAGTATATCCACTTGGACATAGCAGTATAATATGTAAATGAGGTTGTATTTTTTCAGGTTTAGCAGCTCGCTTAACTTTTGAAACAATTTTTCTTGCAGGTCTGCACTTGCCATTTTTTACTAATACAACTTCAGCATTTCTTATATTTATTTCGCTAATTCCTATCATTGCCGTACAAGGTATTTTTACCCTTTTACAGTAGCGTATAATATTCATTCTTAATGTGTCCGCTTCTCTCGTTGCTTCTTTCATTGTTTTAAATTTTACAGAATGTTCAATTCTTATAAACGTAAGAGCCATAAGCCAATCTCCTTCTTTTTAATATTCTCAAGTCTAAAAACTTCTTTATTAGCCTTCGCATATTTTAAATAATTTTCATAAGTCACATACCAGCGCCCAAATTCATCTTGCACAAATATCCCATAAAACCCTTTTAGCTTATCTACAAGAACTTTGATAGTTTGATAAAGGTGCTTTCCGGTAATCTCACTTAACGCATAGATAACTTGCCAGCATGAAATTTTATCTTCCATAGCAACTGTTTTAGAATACTTCCAAGGTATTTCGTTATACAACCTTGAGTAATCAAACAGACAAGATGTTCGTTTTGTACTAAATCCAAAGTTATGTCCGTAATATTGTTCGCCAAATTCCATAAATTCATCAACATTCATAGTTCTATTACCTTTCCTACATTTTTCATAACCCATTCATTAAAATCATTTGCGACTATATATTTCTTACCGCCGATTTGAATTACTGGAAAATCTTTAGTTTTACATAGTTTGTAAACAGTGTTGATACCGATTTTAAAAGTTTCAGAGAACTCTCTAACCGTAAACATATTGGCATAGAGCCTACCGCTACAGTTTTTTCTAATATCCTCCATTGTTTCCAACATTCTGATTCTATTGGGTGGCATTCTGTTCTGCATAAAAAATCTCCTTTCTTATTTCTCGCCCGAGTAGTAACAACTAAACTCCGATAGAAAGGATTTAAGTATTTTCTAAATATTCAAACCAAATATTAGTGGGCGAAAATTTCTACGCATACTTAAATCCATCTCTATGGAGTGACTTCTGTTTTATTACCTAGCATGAAGTCTACGGCTGGGTGGTATTTAAGTAAGGGAAATACCCAAAATCTAATATTCAGTTATCATTGTACAAATTTCAACCTTATAATAACAGCTTAAAACTCATTAGTCAAGGTACTAAACCCGAAGGTATTTTGTGAAAATAAATCTCTAAATTACTGTCTATAATGTGTTCGATATAATTGAAAAATTTACAATACTTCACATTTTGCTACTCATTTTAGCATTTAATGCCAGGACTAGATATATCATAACAATCTATTAAAATAATGGTTTTAGTTTAATTTAAAACCTTTTACGATAATATTTTCAATATATTCGACAATATAAATATATTAAATTTTGCTTATTCCCTCACCAAACAGGACTTTTTTTTGCTGGTAAAATTCAGGTCTGAACAATTCTATAAAATTGTGTCATAGATACTTCGATATTATCATCAGGATTTTTGCATATTCTTGGAATGTTTTTACTATTACTACTAGGATATTTAATTAAAAAACATATACTTTTTTCTTTCCTTCGCCGGTACAAATTTTTAACACTTATTGCGCCGGCTCCATTCCTTAATTTTTTCTAGTTCTTCTCTTTTCTTTTTATCTTCCGGCGATTCGTTTTTGTATTTTAACTCTTTTATAACTTCTGAAACAATCATATAAGTAACAAATAAAAAAGTTAGCACAAGAACAACTAATATAAAATTTTTGCTTACAAGTTTAAAGATAAATATGGTGTCTTCTAATATTTCAAAAATCATTGCAAGAACTAATATTGAAAACCAACTTATTACTGCGACAACTATCGGCATATTTCCCTCTTTTATAATTTCTTTCTTCTCGGAGTATGTTCAATTACTCCGTCATAAACATAATTTTTACCAACATATCTATATTTTCCTCTTTCTATATAGATAAAATAATGTGGTTGCTTATTATAATTTATGCCGTTATTTTTTCGGTTATAGCAATAATCGGATGGGATATAGCTATCTTCAGAACGATTATATTTTTTACTTAATTCTGTTTTAAACCATTTTGTTGAAAATTCATAATTCAACGGCATTGATTTTACAAATTCTTCTATTTCCTTTATTACAGACATTTTTCCTCCCTAGCACAAAATTTTTTAATTACGCATTGACCACATTTGGGGGTTGCAGAACAGATGTTACAAAAATTTTCTGAACAATAATGCCATAGCAAAAAATCAATCTTGGCTACTGATATACCGGTTTTTAAACTTATTTTTTCTAAAATATCAATAACTTGCTTTTCTTCATTACCAAGTTTATTAAGTAATCCAAGACGGTTCAAAATTCGTATAATATGTACATCCGGTTTGGCTGTATCAATCCCGACGTTCCTTAAATATTCAAGAACTAAGGCAAATTTCATCTGTTTTAATTTATATGGGCTTTCTCTACACGCAAATAAAACTGCAACTGCTGCCGGTTTTAATGCTGTTATAAAATAATCAATAGAACCGTATTCTTTTTCAATCTGTTCAAAAATTTCAATGTTGTCTTTCAAGTTTTGCATTTGAGCATTGATAGACCTATTAGCAAGTTTTCTTGATTTTAAAGCATTAACAAAATACATATAATCGGTATTTTTAAGTTTGTTTTTATCAAAATTGAAAAATATTTGTTCAATAATTTTTTTATTTTCGTATATAGCACCCCAGTCTCTTTGGTTGCTGAGCAAAGAAAATATCATGCCTCTAATATGCTCTTTAATACTAAAATGCTTACCATTTTTGCGTGCTTCTACTGCGCCTAAAATTGATGTATCCAATTTGGGATAATCTTTTAAAAACTCTGAAAGTGTATATAGAATTTGGGCACACTTATTAATCATTATAACCTATCTGAGAAGCTAAATTTCTGTAAATCAAGTATAAAATTAAGAAAAATTTACCTATCTCGTTATAAATTCTATCAAATACGTAAGTTTTAGTCAAATACTTACCTAATTTCCCATTCTGAATATTCAAGATAGTAAATAAAATCAAGAGAGAGGTCTAAATGGTTAATATTAAAAATTTGTTCGGACGAAAAATAAAAGAATATCGCAAAAAGAAGAACCTAACACAAGCACAACTTGCCGAATTGGTTAATGTTGATGATAAACATATAAGTTGTATAGAGAGCGGTAAAAATTTTCCTTCGCCGGATTTGATTTAAAGACTTGCAACGTCTCTAGATGTTGAACCTAAAGATTTATTTGAATTTTATTACCTGAAAGATGCAGAAGATTTAAAATCTGATATTATAACAATGCTTGATAAACTAAATAAAGATGAATTAGCCCTTGCTCATAAATATGTACGGACATTTTTGCTAAAATAATTTCTCGGTAATTTTATACCTCACCGCCAATAAACTTTTCATCATCAGCCGGAGAATGCTCTCATTTTTTTTAATCACCGCCGG
>ERZ780202.1910-NODE-1910-length-10234-cov-7.832695_pt1 | contig 10234 bp, 7 predicted proteins | sample MGYA00510978_ERZ780202 | MGnify/ENA primary metagenome ERZ780202 (study PRJEB29588, sample SAMEA2155689) | human gut metagenome | biome: human gut; feature: human-associated habitat; material: faeces | place: Denmark | collected 2008/2010 ...
CCGGTTTTTCTGCGAATACCTTACGGATAGCAGCAGTCATAGCCAGACGAGAGTCTGAGTCGATGTTGATCTTGCAAACTGCAGACTTAGCAGCCTTACGCAGTTCTTCTTCAGGAATACCGATAGCAGCTTCCAGCTTGCCACCAAACTTGTTGATAGTTTCAACTTCTTCCTGAGGAACTGAAGAAGATCCGTGCAGTACGATGGGGAATCCCGGAAGTTTCTCCATTACAGCGTCCAATACTTCGAATGCCAAAGGAGGAGGTACCAAACGACCAGTCTTCGGATCTACGTGGCATTGTTCGGGTTTGAACTTGTATGCACCGTGAGAAGTACCGATAGAAATAGCCAAAGAGTCACAACCTGTGCGAGTAGCAAAGTCGATTACTTCTTCAGGGTCAGTATAAGTATGATGTTCAGCAGAAACTTCGTCTTCTACACCAGCCAATACACCAAGTTCGCCTTCTACAGTTACATCAAATTGATGAGCGTAGTCAACTACCTTCTTCGTCAAAGCAACGTTTTCTTCGTAAGGCAGGTGAGAACCGTCGATCATAACTGAAGAGAAGCCCATATCGATACAAGACTTGCAAGTTTCGAATGTATCTCCGTGGTCGAGGTGAAGAACGATTTCAGGGTGTTTGCAACCCAGTTCCTTTGCATATTCTACAGCACCTTCTGCCATGTAACGCAACAATGTCTGGTTAGCATATTGACGGGCACCTTTAGATACTTGGAGGATTACCGGAGATTTGGTTTCAACAGCAGCCTTTACAATAGCCTGCAACTGTTCCATATTATTAAAGTTGAAAGCCGGGATAGCGTATCCACCTTTAATAGCTTTCGCAAACATTTCTCTTGTGTTTACGAGCCCTAAATCTTTGTAATTAATCATTTTGTTTAAAGTTTATTGTTAGTGAATAAAAATTCTACGCAAAAGTAAGCATTATCCTTCAAATGGAAGAACAGGTTGGGAATAAATTATCGTATTATCCCCATTGAAACAATTCTATTTTAAAGCTATTGGATGATTTTAACAGAATATTGTAATCTCTATGTTACAAACTCTTTTCATCTGTAGCCTTTATCAGCCTCTTCTGCATACCTTTATATAGATAACAAAAAAACCGGAAAGCAAGTTTAGCTTCCCGGTCTTCGTTTACACATTATTATATATTACTTTTTCAAATAAATGATAGTGGGCAAATGGTCGCTGTAGCCATTCAACCAAACACGTCCGCCATGCGTGCGCAAGGGAGAACCTTTATACTTGCCATCCTGCTGAAAAAGGTATTCACGGATAAAGACTTCATTATGATCGTACTTCAAACCTTTCTTGGCTTTCAGCAAAGGACGGGAGACTACAATCTGGTCGAACAAGTTCCACTTGCCACGATAGAGCAATGTTCCCACGCCTTTATCTTCAAGGGTTTCCCACCAGGGATTATAGAATTCGCCCTTCTTCACCTGTTTTGCATACTTGCGTGCGCCCAGTGTAGCCATGCTTTCGTCCATGGGATCGTCGTTCATATCACCCATGACTATCAGTTTCAGTTTCTTGTCCGTACGCATCAGGGAGTCTGTCAATGCTCGCACCTGCTTGGCTGCATGTACACGTACCGGAGACTTAGCTCCACGGGAAGGCCAGTGATTGACGATGAAACAAACGCGTTCGCCTGCCATCTGCCCGTCTACAATAAGGAAACCACGTGTCAGGTGCACAGTGTCCCCCTCAAAAGGAGTGGAAAGCACCAGTTTGGAATTGGTAACGGTGAATTGTTCCGGATCATAAAGTAAGGCGCAATCAATGCCCCGTTTATCCGGACCTTCGTAATGCACGAATTTATAGTTGGATATAGCCGGTTGGCTTACCAAATTTGTCAGTACCCGGTTGTTTTCAGCTTCGGCTACACCGATAACGGCGGGTCCTTCAGGTACGCGGTCGCGCGATACTTCACTCAGGACTTTGGCAAGGTTCTTCAACTTGGCCTCATACTTCTCAGCCGTCCATGCATAACTGCCGGAAGGCAAAAATTCAAGGTCGTTCTTACCTGCATCATGAATCGTATCAAACAGGTTCTCAAGATTATAAAACGCAACACTATACAGATCCCGCTCGTTCTGCTGGGCACCTGCCGTAGTGACGCAGAGCCATAGGGAAATTAAGAAAAGTAGCTTCTTCATGCTGAATATAAATTAAAATACTATGCAAAAATCTGAAATAAAAAGCGATAAACCTATTTTTTGAGGGAACTTTTTTCTAATTCGGAGAAATGCACTGCCTTTAAACAAAGGTAGACTGTACCTTAAGCAAAAATAAATCTGAATTTATTTTGTATTATCTGCGACTTGCACTATCTTTGCGCTCTGAAAAATAAGACCATTACACTATTTATTACCAAAATAGTAACCGAATATAATAATTAAAAAAACAAATATTGAAATGAAAAAAGGTATTCATCCTGAAAATTACCGTCCGGTAGTATTCAAAGATATGTCTAATGGTGACATGTTCTTGTCTCGTTCAACCGTAAATACGAAAGAAACCATCGAGTTTGAAGGTGAAACTTATCCGTTGGTAAAGATGGAAATCTCTAACACTTCTCATCCGTTCTATACTGGTAAATCTACATTGGTGGATACAGCTGGTCGCGTTGATAAGTTCATGAGCCGCTACGGTGACCGTAAGAAGAAATAAAATTGACTTCTTTTGAAGTTAAAAAAGGGAAGACTTTCACGAAGTCTCCCTTTTTTATTATAGGAAATTCCCTATCACTTTGTAGGGAAAAGAACGGGAAAGAGAGAAAACTCTTTCCTATTTTTGTATCAGCAATTTTGATTGCAAGTCAATTGTACAAACCATAAACGAATCCATATGAAACGTCTTATCACTTTCGTTATCCTCGCCGTCCTCCTCTCCACGGCAGGATTTGCTGCCAGACAGAAAGACTTGAGCGGCCCGATTGCCATAAAAGGCGAACTACAACAACAGTATGAGAATTTTCCTGCCGGCACTCCCGTAGTGATCCGCAAGGTAGTGAAAATGAAATCGGCAGACCAAGCAGGTCCCGACATTTTCTATGCAACCGAAATCAATGGTATACAATTCGCAGTACCTGCTTCTGCTCTGAAGACCATTAAACTCTCACCTCCCGAAACCAATCAGGAGTTTTGGCAGCAAACTTATCTGAAACAACATCTGTATGAGTATTTCGGCGAACGCGGATATAACTCTAAGTTGCGCAAGGAAGTGGACGAAGAATGTCGGGACTACCTGTACAAGCTGGAAGAGATCGGCTATGAGGATGATTTCATCACTTCGTATGTACAGAATATCTTTGCGAAACTGACTGCCACCGGCATAGATCCCAATCGCAGCGAACGGTTGAATGTACGCGTCATCCAGTCGCCCGAACCGGATGCTTACATGCTGCCCAACGGCACAATGCTGATTAGTACCGGTCTGCTCTGCACACTTGATTCGGAGGATGAACTTGCCGCCATTATTGCCAATGAGATGTCTCATTTTGTGCTGGACCATCAGGTTACTAACATCTACCGTGCTGAACGCCGTGCCAAGCGGGCAGCTTTTTGGGGAACGGTTCTTGCCGTCACTGCCGAAGTAGCCCTGGAAGTGGCATACTGGGATGACGATGATACAGCTTTAGGTGTAGGCGCTGTTGCCAGCATCGGAAGCGTTGCCGCCCTGCTGAATGTAAATGTAGTGAATCGCCTGGGAATGAATTACAAGAATAACCAGGAATACGCAGCCGATCGGGTTGCACGTGAGTTATTGGAATTCAAAGGGATGAATCCCGATGGATTGGCGTCTGCACTTTCCAAAGTCATCGGTTACTATAATATACAGCAACGCGGTCATAAGCTGCTTCGCTACGGCAGCATCGACAACCTGAAAAAGCGAATAGACAAAGCCGGTGAGGCAGAAAATCAAATCAGTCATCCTTATCTCAAAGCGACATCGGATGTAGTGACTTTCAACGCAGCCATGAATATGGCAGACCAACGGTATGAAGAAGCTGGAAGGTTAATACAGAAGAATATCAATAACAATCTGGCCACCGACCACGATTACGTTATCTTAGCAAAATCACGGATGGCGCTTTACAACACAGAAGAGGTAAACGAAGAATGTGCCACTCTGCTTTGGAAAGCCAAAGAACTAGCAGGAGACAGTCCGAATCTTGACATATATAAACAGGAAATTCTATTGCTAATGCGCATGAATAAACAGGCTAAAGCCGCCGGCACATTGAAGGAATATCTGGGATTACTTTCCCGGTATCAGGAACAAGGAGTGCAAGGAGAAGAGGAAGAATGGACAAGCAAAGAAATAGCCTGGGCCAATCAATTATTAGATAAGATCAACAGATTATAAAGTTTTTTTTCACCACAGATTACACGGATTTACACAGATTAAATTATCAATATAAATATCTGTGTAAATCCGTGTAATCTGTGGTGAAAAAGACTCCTCTTATTTACGGAATGGCGGACGAACCACTACCGCTTTCAGTTTGCGTCCACGCATATCAATGCAAATCTCCGTACCAACCTTGCTATATTCAGGTTTTACATAGCCCATACCGATACCAATCTTGCGAGTAGGCGACATAGTACCTGAAGTTACTACTCCGATAGCTTCGCCTTCTGTATTGAACAGTTCATATCCATGACGGGGAATTCCACGGTCCACCATTTCAAAACCGACCAATTTACGGACAGTACCTTCCGTTTTTTGCTTTTCAAGCATCGGACGATTGATAAAGTTCTTACCTTCAGCAAACTTGGTAATCCACCCCAAACCGGCTTCAATAGGTGATGTCGTATCATCCAGATCATTGCCATACAGGCAGAAGCCCATTTCCAGACGAAGCGTATCGCGTGCACCCAAGCCAATCGGCTTGATGCCAAATTCTTCACCTGCCTCAAACACGGCATTCCAAATCTTCATGGCAGCTTCGGGATAGAAGTAAAGCTCAAAACCTCCTGCACCGGTATAGCCGGTATTGGAAATAATCACATCTTTCTCACCGGCAAACTCACCATGCGTAAAGGTGTAATACGGCAGTTCCGACAAGTTTATACTCGTCAGTTTCTGCAAAGCAAGAATGGCTTTCGGTCCCTGTACGGCAAGTTGAGCCATGTGGTCGGAAGCATTTTCCAATTCAGCACCTTCGGTATTGTGCGAAACGCACCAGTTCCAGTCTTTTGCTATATTCGAAGCATTCACTACCAGCAGGTATTTCTCCGGTTCATAATGATAAACCAGCAAGTCATCTACAATACCGCCTTCTTCGTTGGGGAAACAGGTATATTGCACCTTGCCCGGAGTCAGGGCAGCCACATTATTGGAAGTCACTTTCTGAAGAAAAGCTAACGCATTGGGGCCTTTCACCCAGAATTCTCCCATGTGGGAAACGTCGAATACCCCCACAGCATTACAAACTGTGAGGTGTTCATCAATGATACCGGAATATTCTATCGGCATATTATATCCCGCAAACTCATGCATCTTAGCACCCAGCGAGATATGTTTTTCTGTAAACGGAGTGGTTTTCATGTCTTAAGGTATTAAATTATTTTATAGCAACAAGTTCGGCAATCTTCACGATGACCTTCATCGCTTTCTCCATATTCTGGATAGGAGCGAATTCATATCGTCCATGGAAGTTCAGACCACCTGCAAAGATATTGGGGCAAGGCAAACCTTTGAAAGAAAGCTGTGCGCCATCCGTACCACCACGGATAGGTTTCACATTCGGTTTCACACCTACAGCCTCCATTGCGGCAAAAGCCGTATCAATGATATGCATTACCGGTTCAATCTTCTCACGCATATTATAGTATTGGTCACGGAGTTCAAACGTTGCCGTACCTTCACCATATTCGGCATTGATTTCACTGACAAAGCGTTCTATTTTCTTCTTGCGGCTCTCGAAACGTGCACGGTCATGATCACGGATAATATAGGCCACTGTAGTCTGCTCTACATCGCCGTTGAAACTGATGAGATGGTAGAAGCCTTCGTAACCTTCAGTATGTTCGGGTGTTTCATGAGCAGGTAACATCGCACAGAAACGGTTGGCCACACGAATTGAATTAATCATCTTATTCTTGGCATAACCCGGATGTACATTGCGGCCTTTGAAGGTGATTTTAGCAGATGCCGCATTGAAGTTTTCAAACTCCAACTCTCCTATTTCACCGCCATCCATTGTGTAGGCCCAGTCGCAACCGAACTTCTCCACATCGAATTTATGTGCGCCCAATCCTATTTCCTCATCCGGATTGAAACCAATACGAATCTTGCCATGCTTGATTTCAGGATGCTCTTTCAGGTACACTATCGCAGAAACGATTTCGGCAATACCTGCTTTATCATCTGCTCCCAACAATGTCTTGCCATTGGTAACGATCAGGTCTTCCCCTTTATGATCCAGCAGTTCGGGGAACTGAGACGGAGAAAGAACTACATTCTCTTCTGCACAAAGCACGATGTCCGAGCCGTCATAGTTTTGAACAATACGAGGAGACACATCTTTGCCACTCATATCGGGACTGGTGTCCATGTGGGCGATAAAACCAATAGTAGGTACCGGCTTATCGATATTTGCCGGAAGTGTGGCAAACAAATAGCCATGCTCATCCAGCGTTATGTCTTCCAAACCTAAAGACTCTAATTCTTCTTTCAGATATTTGGCAAATACCATTTGCCCCGGAGTACTTGGAGTCACCTCTGTCTCTTCACTGGACTGGGTGTCGAAGCTTACATACTTCAAAAAACGTTCTACTAAAGCCATAATATTTACGATTTAATAATTTTCAATTTACGATTAAGAATATGAACTACCAATTGTCTATCAACAGTAGTCAATAGTTCTGCCGTAAAGGTAGAAAAAGGGGCGTGAACTGCCAAGCAATTCACGCCCCTTTTTACAAAATGTTAGTATTTAGAGTTACTTAAAAGCAACTACTTCCATCAAAACAATGTGTACAAACCTTACATTTCGGCAATCCGATGGACTCGATGAGAGTTTCCAAAGTATTAAACTTCAAAGTTGTAAGACCAAAGCGCTCGGCAATAATGCTGACCATCTTCTCATATTCCGGAGAACCGGTAGTGGCATATTTCTCCAGATTCTTGTCTGCATCTCCCTCCAGTTCTTCTATCATGCGACGTGTAATCAGTTCCAACGGGCTCTTGGATGCCGTGAAACCTACAAACGGACAAGCATAAATCAACGGCGGACAAGCAATGCGGATATGTACTTCTTTGGCACCATATTCATACAATACCTTCACATTATCCCGAAGTTGCGTTCCCCTTACTATGGAGTCATCACAGAACAATAAGCGCTTACCTTCCAGCATGGCACGGTTCGGTATCAGTTTCATCTTTGCCACCAATGAGCGCATCTCCTGCTTACTGGGAGTGAAACTGCGCGGCCATGTCGGTGTATATTTAGAAATGGCACGGTGATAAGGAACTCCTTTTCCTTCGGCATATCCTAAAGCCATGCCCACACCGGAATCAGGAATACCGCAAGCACAATCGACTTCAGAATCATCGTTCTGCCCCATCTTCAAGCCACTGGTAAAACGCACTTCCTCTACATTGCGACCTTCATAGCAGGAAGTGGGAAAACCGTAATATACCCACAGGAAAGAACAAATCTGCATCTTTTCCTCCGGCTTCCGCAGTTGTTCCACTCCATCGGCAGTCATACGAACGATCTCTCCCGGACCGAGATAGCGGTCTATTTCATAATCCAGATTCGGGAAACTGCTTGACTCACTGGTTGCAGCGTATGCCCCTTCTTTCCGGCCAATTACAATCGGAGTGCGTCCCCACTTGTCACGAGCCGCAATGATACTGCCATCTTCTGATAACAACAGCATAGAGCAAGAGCCTTTGACACGGCGGTAAACATTTTCTATACCTTCTACAAAAGTTTTTCCTTGTATGATGAGTAGTGAGATAAGCTCGGTTTGATTGGTATTGCCTGAACTCAGTTCGGCGAAGTGCATATTTTGGGAAAGTAGCTCTGCTTCTATTTCTTCCAGATTCACAATTTTGGCTACTGTTACAATGGCGAAGCGTCCGAGGTGGGAGTTAATGATGATGGGTTGCGGGTCTGTGTCGCTGATGATTCCTATTCCGACATTTCCTTTAAACTTATCCAGTTCGTCTTCAAACTTGGTTCGGAAATAAGTGCTCTCCAGGTTATGAATGGATCGGGCAAACATGCCCTCTTCTGCATCATACGTGGCAAGTCCGCCCCGCTTAGTTCCTAAATGTGAATTATAATCTGTACCGTAAAATAAATCCGTCACACAGCTCGCTTTGGAGACTGTCCCGAAAAATCCTCCCATAAATCCTATTATTTATTATTGATTTTAGTATTGACGGGCACAAAGGTACAAAGAAGTTTCTTCTCCACGTTACTTTCCTACGAGACAATTTCTAAAAAAACTTATTTTTATGCAGGTTTCCGAACAGCAGATTGAACGTTTTGTTTAATTCGCAGATAAAAGAAATGATATGGTTCAGGATGGAAAATCACAGGAAATAGACGAAACGGACGGGTTGCCATTTCCGCAACGAATATGGGCGGTAGTGGCCATTGGATTCGCTCTCTGCATGTCAGTGCTCGACATCAACATCAGTACTGTAATCCTCCCTACCCTCGCACATGATTTTGGAACTTCGGACTCTATGATTACCTGGATTGTCAATGGTTATCAATTGGCTATTGTAGTGTCATTACTTTCTTTTTCTGCATTGGGCGAAATCTTCGGATATCGTAAGGTATTTCTCTCCGGAATTGCTTTATTTTGTGTGACATCACTTATATGTGCCTTATCCGATTCCTTCTGGACTCTGACAACCGCCCGTATTTTCCAGGGATTCAGTGCATCAGCCATCACCAGTGTAAATACAGCCCAACTTCGTCTTATCTATCCGAAAAAACAGATAGGACGTGGAATGGGGATTAATGCAATGGTAATTGCCATATCGGCGGCGGCAGGTCCTTCTGTTGCCAGTGGTATTTTGTCAATAGCTTCCTGGCACTGGTTATTTGCGATAAATTTGCCCTTGGGGATCATTGCCCTGATATTGGGAATCAAATATCTGCCTGAGCAGAAAGAACTGTCCAAACGTAAGTTTGACGTTATCAGTGCAGTGGCTAATGCTATTACTTTCGGATTATTGATTTATACTTTGGATGGTTTTGCACATCATGAACGCTATGATTATCTGATTCTCCAATTAGTGATATTAATTATTGTAGGTACTTACTATGTACGTCGCCAATTAGGTCAGGAATCTCCCCTACTTCCTTTGGATCTGCTAAAGACTCCCATCTTCAGGCTTTCGATACTGACATCCATCTGTTCATTCACCGCGCAAATGCTGGCTATGATTTCATTACCTTTTTTTCTACAGAATACGTTGGGGCATAGCGAGGTGATGACCGGGTTATTATTAACTCCCTGGCCTCTTGCAACTTTATTTGCTGCGCCGGTTGCCGGTTATCTGGTGGAACGTATTCATCCGGGAATATTGGGAAGTATCGGTATGGGAATATTTTGTATCGGGCTTTACTCGCTCTCCATGCTGGATGCAGAGTCTTCCATTCTTAGTATCTGCCTTCGGTTAGTCCTTTGCGGCATTGGTTTCGGACTTTTCCAGACACCGAATAATAGTACTATAATCGCATCTGCCCCGACCAAACGTTCAGGAGGAGCCAGCGGAATGATGGGAATGGCACGACTTATGGGACAGACTCTCGGAACTACGCTTGTAGCACTCTTATTCAGTTGGGTGGTAGGAAGCAAAAGTACGGAAGTATGCTTGATAACAGGGAGTGTATTTGCGCTGATTGCGGCGGTGGTGAGTAGTTTGAGGTTGTCACAAGCGTCGGTGTTGAAAGAATAAAAAAAGGCCGAAACTGAGCTTCGACTTTTTCTATATCTTATTTTAAACTACTTTTTCCAAACATAATATGGAATAAACAACCATCCCATAACCTTTATTACCGATTTGGTCAATGTACAATGCTCCATATAGTCAGAAATATAATATTGAAATACTCCTTCACCGAACGATGCTCTATATATTTCATGTTGTAGCATATTTTATCCGGCAGTATTTGCTCTACATATGCCTTGTCCGCATCCTCAGCCTGTCCTAAAATCGTATTTTCATCTA
>ERZ780202.1912-NODE-1912-length-10221-cov-2.551053_pt1 | contig 10221 bp, 6 predicted proteins | sample MGYA00510978_ERZ780202 | MGnify/ENA primary metagenome ERZ780202 (study PRJEB29588, sample SAMEA2155689) | human gut metagenome | biome: human gut; feature: human-associated habitat; material: faeces | place: Denmark | collected 2008/2010 ...
AGAAATGAGGTTCAAGGGCGGCCGCCGTGAACTGACCATAAGGAACGGAAGTGCGGTGCTCCGTACCAACGGGGAGAGTTTTGACGCGACGGATATCCTAAAAGACATGAGCGCCCACGGGGTTGACATAGACAGGGTATCCGGAAAGGCCATGAGCGAGATGTTGAAAGGTAACAAGACCGCTTTGCCCGGAGCATCGGGAAACTCGGTGTTCGCTATTGTCAAGGGACCGGCGGGCTACGGCCTGAAGGCTTTCCAGATCGCCAAACAGGTTCATTCGGCTGCCGCTCAGGAAATATGATCAAAGACTGAAGAAAAGAGAAGTATAAAGATGAGAAAAAATATATTGAAAAGATTGATTGACAATCTGTCCGGAGCAGATTTGCGGAGGGTGAGGAAAGATCCGATGGAGATAATGGGCATGGAACACCCGTCCGAGGCAGCCCAACTGTATGTTGTCAGACAAAATCCGGAGATGATACAATTCATCGGCGCGCCGTCTGAAAAGGTACAGCTGGAGGTGGTCAGAAAGGATGCCTCCCTGATCATGCTTCTTGATGCGCCATCCGAAAAGGTACAGCTGGAAGCGGTCAGGAAGGATACAGGAGTGTTCCTGTATATCAACAAACCGACGGAAAAGGTAAAGTCCGAGGTGCTGAAGAGTGACTGTGGACAGATCATCTATATGGATAACCCGTCCGGAAACCTCCAGATGCAGGCTGTGGAGAGTGACTGCGGCTCCATATTCATTGAACATCCCACCGAGAAGGTTCAGATAAGGGCTGTCACGGCCGATCCGGAGCTTTTCATTTATATCGGATCCCCGACGGAAAAGGTCAGGTATGCGGCGGTCAGCGCATGTGCGGACAATATCATGTATATATCCAGACCATCTGAAAAACTACAGATAAGTGCGGTGTCACAAGATTGTGAGACGGTCTGATATATAGAGGAACCCTGTGAGAAGGCGGTGATTGTCGCCCTGAAAGAAAATCCGGGATTGTTCATGTATATCCATAATTCCTCCCCTTCCAGGGTGATCACAACTCTGGTTGAAAAGGATATGGAGAAAAAGAGAGAGGCGGGAAAACAGGAGAAAGTATGAGAGAACCGAAACTCCTCTTATTTAAAATGAAGTCGTGAGTTGATAGTTTCATTTTGTGGATATGGAGTCTTTTTCCTTTTTAGAAGGAAAAATGATAATAGCGCTTAATCAGGAAAAGGACTCTCTGCTTTTACAAAAATGATTTCTGCCATCTGCACCACATTATGTGTGGTATATAATAAAATACTTAATCTGCTCCAAAGTATGAATAATCAGCATTTTTTTATATGCACCAAGATTAAAGCTGTAGATATTAATTATGATAATAACGTTTAATAGGGCTCTTCTTCCTAAGTATTTAATTAGGGACATTCAGTAAATCCTGTAAAATTAGCCAACTAATTCGCAATACATTGTGTATAAATTAGTTGGCTAATTGTAATATTTAACAAATGTCCCTAATTAGTTGTCTTCTACCACAATGGTAGCTACCGAACGTGCTGGCAACTGCAGCTTTTTCAGCGGTTGCTCACCCATGTATTGCAGATTCTTGTCGATTGTAGTCAAATAAACTTTTCCTTTTTGGGCATGGTCACAGTTTAGGGTAATTACCTGATTCTCCTCTAAATAATTAATTGCTACGGTCACCACTTCTTTCCCATCAGTATACGATGAAATCATCAGTGAAGTAGCGGCTTCCAAGTCACTTACCTTATAGGTCGGTTTTACGGAGATGCGTTTCATGCCCGGACGCACAAAGAAACTGTAGTTGGCAGTAGTCCACAGCATTTTGGTGGTAGAGATTTCACCGTCATATTGTAACGACAACCCGTTTGAACCTTCAAGCGGCAATAGCTGAATGGGCACATCCTCGCCTAGTGATACAGCAGTCCACCATTGCCAAGCCGAAGCATTGGCCAAAGTTAGATCATTATGAATGATGCGGGCTACATACAAGCCTAGGTTAATGCTTCGTTTCGGAGAGGCTGGCATAGTAATTTCTTCATTCTTTTCCAGAATGCAGTATTCTGATGCCCAAAATTTGGTATTGTGATTGTTGGCTGAGAGTTCTTTGTGAATTCGATTACGTATATCCACCAACAAAGTAGCGGGATAGGCTGACCAATAGTCGTGTGCTGCTACACAGTTAAAAAGATTTTTGAACTTCAGCACGCTGTATTGTCCGTCTTTGTAGAACATAGAGTGGATGATATCATCTGGAGTTTTAGTTATCGAATCAATTTCAAATAGATATTTCATGTCACCTACTTCTGGAATTAGAATTTTTGTGTCGATTTGAGCTTCGCTGATTGCTTTATCCAATTCTTCTACCATGCGGTAGAGGTCAGCTTTAGTGGCAAAGCTGCCTTCTTGGAAGGAATTGGTATGCCATTGTCCGTTTGGCTCATTGTTCGGGCTGATGTAATTTACATGAAAGCCTTGTTCACGGAAATGTTGGGCGCTCTTCACCAAGAAACGGGCAAAGTCATCGAATTTATCATTTTGCAGATTGATGCAATCCTGGTCAGCAGAAACAGTAGAAGCGCTACGAGTCATAAAGTAGGGAGCTGAGTTCGTGAAAAACAGGAAGTTATTCATGCCTCGTTCACGGGCCGCTTTCATGAACCATTGTTGTCCTGCCTGCTTGGTAAAGTCATACTTACCATCGGGTGAGAGGAAACATTCGGTACGGTTCCAAGAGTTATCCACCTCCTTTGCTTCACGGTTTTCATAGCTTCCGGCTCCGATGTTTACGCGCCAGTTAGTCAAAGCCATCCCGATGGGGTTGCCTTTTTTGTCAAATTCACGTTTGAATAGTAAGTCGGCAATTTTTTCTTTTTTTTCTTGAGGCCAGTTTTTACCAATGAAAGCGCAGCGCCAAGCGTCTGAGGCGCTGAAATTGTCTATTTCTTGATAGATTGTCTGTTTATCGATGATAAAAATCTTTTCATTCTGAGCGGCAAGTGGTTTCAAGCTTATGCTGAGAGGTAAGGCTGCAATTAAAATTAATCTTTTTCTCATGGTATACAATTAAAAAGTAAGTCCCTATCCTCGATGATGACACCAAGCATCCATCATAACATAGGGACCCAACAAATATTAGAACTACTTAATAAGATTATATTTTAAAGTTAGTTTGTTTCAAGTTCGGGTTCTTATCCAATTCAGCTTGTGGAATCGGCATGTAACGGTTCCTGAATTTACGGATTTCGAGTACCACCTGGTTCTTTTCACCTTGGAAAATTGTAGCACGCTCTTCTTGTGGAATGCTTGGGTCCATATCTACGGTACCTTGGTTAGAAGCATAGATTGGACCATTCAGTACGTCTTTGGCAATGTCCCAACGGATGATATCATCTCTTCTTAAGCCTTCGAAAGCAAATTCTACGCGGCGTTCTCTTCTGAGCAATTCTCTCAGTTTAGCTTGTGTATTATATTTTGCTCTGTCTACTTTTGGCATGCCAGCTCTTTCTCTGATTAGGTCAATCAAGTCAGTAGCATCTGAAAGGTCTGTATTTTTTTCAATCATAGCTTCAGCCTTTGAGAGTAAGATTTCAGCATAACGGAACACAATCATATCCAGACCAGTATTGTTTATATCTGAATATTGAGTCAGTGGTTTCATGTATTTACAGACAGAATAGCTAGTTTGAGAAGCATTTCTAGAATCAAGACGATGATCTTTGTTAGGTTCACCGTTAATGTTTCTGTCCAGCGTATTATAGATTCTCTTTCTACCCTTGTTATCCATCCAATCAGCACCCGAGTAAAGGATTGTAGCATAGAAACGGGGATCTCTATCTTTGTAAGGATGTTCTGGATTATACTTACCTTTAGCCTGAGCTTCTTCGATTGTCAGACCATCTTTCATTTCATATGCATCAATTAGAGATTGAATGGGTACGAATGCCGACCAACCACCGTCGATCACGTTACAAAATTCAATTATGGTTTGGTTTTTGTAGTCGTTCATTACTTTCTTTACAGCCAAAATGATTTCGCAGTTGTCTTCATTGGCTTCTTTGAACAATTCAGAGTAAGGAACTTCACCTTCTTGGTACAGATCATACACACCCAAGCTCTTGATTTCATTGGCAGCGTCAATCACTTCATCATATTTCTTGTAGAACAGGCACAATCTTACCTTCAAGGCCAAAGCAGCACCGCGTGTAATTCTTCCTTTCTGTTTCGGATTTACATCCAGTGCTCCGTCTTTAGTGATATCATTCAGTTCATCAAGGATGAATTTCACTACATCAGCTTCTGGAGTAGCTGGCAGTTTGGCATCTTCCAAAGAAGGAACCACTTCTGTTATCAAAGGGATATCACCATATGCAGTTACCATCATGTAGTAACGCCAAGCACGTAGAAAGCGAACTTCGTTTTTCAAGACTTCCAAACGTTGGGGATCATTGAAATGAATTTCTTTGGTAGTAACCTGATGCAAGAAGTTGTTACAACGGGTAATCAGGGTGTAGTCATACCAGTTGATGCCTGGAACAGCATGAGTAGCTGTACCATTGGCAAAAACAGCCCAGTTAGTATTGATGGCACAATAGCCGTTATCACTGAACACGTCATTGTATATAGTATAATCTTGGTTGGCATAGTCATCATAACAACCAACAGCTAACATTTCTACATCTGCTTCTGTTTTTGGGAAAGTAGCGGTAGATAAGGCATCGTACGGCACTCTATCCAGTGAACAAGCTGTAAATAAGAAACCTGAAATAAGTGACAAATATATATTTTTCATAATTGCTAAATTATAATGTAATATTAATACCAATAGAGTGAGTCTTCACATGCGGATAATATGCACCCCACCCAGCCGGAGCTTCAGGGTCGATACCCTGAGGAGTCTTACTGAATGTCAGCAGGTTAGTACCGCTATAGTAAATTCTAGCAGATCCTAGATGTACAGCTTGCAGCCATTCTTTAGGAACATTGAAACCAACTTGAATATCTTTCAGACGCAAGTAGTTGGTATTTACCAACCAGAAGTCTGAGCAAGTAGTTTCCGGTAAGTTATATGTTCTGAATTTAGAAGCTCTAGGCCATTTGTTGGTTGGTTTTTCTGGGGTCCAGCGGCCTAACCAGTGATTTGAAGGGTGACCAGAGTCACCGTTAAATTCACCATAGAATTCATCAGTGAAGTAGCGTGATACGCCAGCGGCACCTTGAAAGAACAAGTTGAGATCAAACATTTTCCACCTAGCACCCAAATTGAATGCGAAAGTATATTTCGGGTTTTCTGAACTCAGGATTACCTTATCATTAGGGTTAATTTCACCATCTTCGTTTATGTCAACCAATTTGATATCACCAGGAATTAAACGGTCGTTGCTGATCATTGTGTATTTCGGAGCATTTGCTATTTCTTCCTTGTTTTGAAAGATACCGTCTGATTTGTAACCATAGAAAGCATTAAATTCCTTACCTACCATGCGAATAGTACGGCTGTCTTTCTGAACGTCTACATTACCCAGTGACAAAATTTCATTTTTGTTGTAAGTAAAGTTACCAGCAAAGTTCAGTTGAACTTCACCCAATGTTTTATGCCAAGCCAAAGAAACCTCAAGTCCTTGGTTTCTCATAGCGCCCACATTGTCCCAGTAACCAGGATACCCATAAGTATTCGGTACATTTACCTGCATCAAGATACCAGTTGTCTTTCTGTTGTAGTATTCCAAAGTAACCTGCAGTTCGTTGAATAAAGTCATGTCTACAGCTGCACCCCAAGTAGTAGTCTTTTCCCAAGAAATATCCTGGATTTTATTTTCAGTTTGTACAGCGCCACCGCTTACCTTGTTATCGAATGGATATTTCGCATTGGTGGCATATGTATTGATGTACGGATAGTAGTCGTTACCTATTTGTTGGTTACCGAGCATTCCCCAAGAACCTCTTACTTTCATGTCGGTTACTACTTCATTGAAAGCAGTACCTAATACAAAGTCTTCGTTAGTTATGCGCCAAGCACCTGAGAATGAAGGGAACCACCCCCAACGGTTGCCTTCTGCAAAACGGGAAGAACCGTCACCTCTCACGTTAGCTTCGAACAAATATTTGTCCCTATAGTTGTATTTTAAGCGACTGAATACAGAATTCATTGCTAGTTCACGAGTATAACCAGAATTTCTCATACCTACTACTGAACCACCATTCATATCAGTTACGTCTGATGATGGAAAATCTTGTCTGTAAGCATCATCATATTCATAAGAATAGAGTTCTGTGTGGAAGCCAGCCAAAGCGTTTACGGTGTGCTTTTGGGCAAAGGTCTTGTCGTAGTTCAACAAGATATCACCTTGTCTGCGGATTTCCTTAGTGTGGCTCTTAGTCAGGCGGATTGGACCATCGTATTTGTTTGCATTATATTGCAAATCTTTTCTATATAGCTTGTAACTCCTATTCACTATGTTGTAAGAACCGTTGGCGGTAATTTTCAAACCATCCCATATATCGTATGAAAATTCAGCGAAAGCATTCAAGTAGTCTTTGTCTGTATCACCAGTAGAGCCCAAGTCTTGGAATGCAATGGGGTTACCATCAGCAATGGCACCATAAGTACCATCTTCATTTTTATAAGGAACCATCGGAGAGATGCGATTTACTTGTCTGAATACTTGATAAGCATCACCATTTGACCAAGAAATCGGGTCAGTCGGTTCTTTCATCAATGTATTGGCAAAGTCCAGATTGATTCTTGATTTCAAGCGTTCAGTTAACTTCAGATCTAAGTTGGTACGAACATTGAACTGTCTGTTAGAAGCGTTTTCAACGATACCTTCTTGTTTTACATAACCCAAAGACGCTCTATACTTCGCCCATTCAGAACCACCGCTCATACCTATGTTATGGCGGTTCATGAAACCAGAGCCGGTATAAAACAAGTCGTACCAGTCAGTATTGGGGTGACCGTATGGATCAGAACCCTCAGCATATTTGCGGATGTCTTCCTGAGTGTAGGGTTTTCTCTTTTCAGCTTGTTCAGGAGAAGCGCCTTGAGAGATAGCATCCCAGTATTCAGCTTCATTAGTCAATTCTGCTAATTCAGCAGAGGTGGTACGGTCCATCAAATCGGCAGGTTTTGACCATCCGAACAAAGCACTGTAAGTCAAATTGGGCTTACCGCTCTGTCCGCGCTTAGTAGTAATCAAAATTACACCATTAGCAGCTTTAGAACCGTAAATGGCAGCTGAAGAAGCATCCTTCAATACAGAGATGCTTTCGATATCATTCGGGTCAACCACGTTCATATCACCTTCTACACCATCAATCAAAACCATTGGAGAAGAAGCATTGAATGAACCCAAACCACGGATTAAAATTTTACCGGTATCCTGACCTGGCTGACCACCAGCATTAGTTACAGTTACACCCGGTGCTAAACCTTGCAAGCCCTGAGATATATTGGAAATCGGCCTAGAAGCCAATGTTTTAGAATCAATAGTAGCAACAGCACCGGTCATGTTCACTTTCTTCTGCGAACCGTAACCTACTACAACAACTTCGTCCAGTAATTCAGTATCGTCCACCAGCTTCACAGCCATCAGCTTGCCAGATTGGGCAGCCAGTACCTGAGTTTTGTAGCCGATGAAAGAAATTTCTATTTTGGCATTTGGAGTGCTCAAATTCAGTGTAAAGTTACCGTTGATGTCGGTCACTGTACCGTTGGTAGTACCTTGCTCTACTACTGAAGCACCGATTACTGGTTCACCGGTCGAATCGATAACATTACCTTTAGCTGTTTTCTTTTCTTGTCTTGTTTGTTGAGCAATTCTAGTCGCTACGTTAGAAATTTTAGAGAGAGTTATATTGTTACCTAATACCTTGCAGTCAATATCAGTGTTGGCAAAGATACCTTTCAACAGTTCTATTACATCGGTATTGCTCCCATTTACATATACGGTGCGTTTTACGTCCACATCGTTTTTGTCATATACAAACAAATAATCTGTTTGTTTTTCAATTTGTTGAATCACAGATTCAATGGTACAATTCTGTGTCTTAAGGGATACTTTTTGATCCATGTACTCGGTTACACTCGCTAGGGCAGTGTTTGCGCCTAAAAAAAGAGCATAAGCCGAAACCATACCAACCTTAACGATATGGTTACAGTCTGAAATAACTTTTTTGTAGGAATTAAAATCCATAATTTACTTTAATTTAATCATTAGTATTTAATTTAAGATCAGATGGCTTCAAGCCACGGGCAGTATTATTTCCAGAACTGCCCTACGTTACGCTACAATAGGTCGTTTTACATAGGCATTTTATAATTTATAAGTTACACAATTTATAAGATGATAATTTTTTTACTTTCGTAATCAATTTGATAGTCAAAGTGATTGGTTTCTTTCAGTACTCGTATGATGTGTTCCAGTCCATCTTTGGCACGGAACTTACCGGTACAGTAGGGTGATTTTCTTGTTAAAGAAGAATTTCTGATTTGGAATTCAATATCATAGTATTCTTGCAGTTTGTCAAACACTTCCAATAGAGGTTCGTTGAAATAGAGTATTCCTTTGCGCCACAGATAATTATTAGCATTTTCAATCGGTTTTACCTTTAATACTCCTTGGCATAGCGCTGCACGCTGGTTGGGGGTAAGAATTACAACCGATGATTTTTTTGCATTGGTAGTGACTTCCACTTTACCGTTCAATAGAGCCGCTTCAAATTGAGGAGAATCCTGATAGTCATATATGTTAAAGGAAGTACCTACTGCTTTTACTTGATATTTAGAAGTAGAAACGATAAAGGGATGTTCCTTGTCTGATTTTACTTCAAAGAATCCTTCACCGTCAAGTTCTACCATGCGTTTTTTTCCGTTAAATTTCGAGGGGAAGGTCAGAGTGCTGCCGGAGTTCAGCCATACCTTGGATCCGTCGGCCAGCATTATTTCTACATGCTGGCCGGTTGGTACATGAATTTGGTGTTGTAATTCGTGGTGGGTTGTTTTCTGCCAGTTCAAAAAGAAGTGCAAAGCAAAACCCAGCACAAAGATAGCTGCTACTTTCATGAAAGATATGACATAATGTTTCCACGGGAGGGCTTTAGTTTTTTTGGGGAAGGCAACCTCTGTCTGTTCGGGTATGTCCTCAATCCAGTAACTCACTTCAAACAGACGACAAAGCTGTTGGTAGTAACGTTGGTGTTCTATCTTCGCTTCTATCCATTCGGTAATTTGCTGAGCTTCTTCATCCGAAACCTCTCCTTTGAAATAAGCTATTAATAATTCGTCGTCCATATTTTTTTATTGTTTGTAATAATGGCGACTGAAAGAAGGGGATCTATAGTGCTGGCCTAGAAAGATTAACCTATATTAACAAATTTATCCTTCATTGATAAGTTCCGTCAAACAGAGCCAGATTAAGATAGGAAGGTAGTCTTTGAGAGCAATACGAAGTTCTTTAAGGGCCTTGTTCATGTGATAATCTACACCTTTGACCGAAATACCTAGTATTTGGGCAATTTCCTTTCCCGATTTATTTTCAAAGCGGCTCATGATGAATACCTTTTGAGTTTGTTTCGGTAATTGGTTAAGAGTTTTCATTACGATAGATTTGATTTCCTGTGAGAAAATATAGCTGGGGTTACAGCCTTCCAAGTTTGAGATTCGGATAGCCAGTTCACGCTGTTTCCATTGTATAAGATCATCTTTGGTATTTTCTCGTCGTACTTGTGTCTTGAGATAATCCAGCGATTTATGTTTCACGATGGTGATAAGGAGAGCCATGGGATTATCAACCGATTCCACCTTCATGGTTTCGAGCAATTGCAGGAAGGCATCCATAGTAATGTCTTCAGAAACTTGCTTATTTCGCACATAAAAGCAGGCAAAGTTGCAAACCTTATTGAACGAACTTTTATACAAAAGATTAAATAGTTCCACTTCCGAAAGACTACCATGTGTCGACATTTCATTTATTTTTAAGATAAACTATTTGCAAAAATAGTTTTTTTTTTGCAAAAGTTACAATCTGACTGTGTAAATTTAAATAATTATTTTTTTCTATTTAGGAGAGGGAACATAGTATTACCTCCTAAAAGGGTTTACATGTATATGCCTTTTCCTTATTGCTTATTATTCGGTGATATCAAGAAGCTGATAGTAAGCACTCAATTTAGGGCATCCCCCTTCGAAAGGGCACTTTTCAGTGCCCTAA
>ERZ780202.1928-NODE-1928-length-10161-cov-2.399466_pt1 | contig 10161 bp, 9 predicted proteins | sample MGYA00510978_ERZ780202 | MGnify/ENA primary metagenome ERZ780202 (study PRJEB29588, sample SAMEA2155689) | human gut metagenome | biome: human gut; feature: human-associated habitat; material: faeces | place: Denmark | collected 2008/2010 ...
TAACAATGACATGGCTTGCGCCAAAATCCAAAAAAGAAGCGGCATTTTCCGCATGGATTCCACCACCTACCTGAAGGGCCCCCTGCCACGCTAAAAGAGCTCCCTTTGCCTGCATAAGGTCTGCTTTATAATAAGGACTGTCCGCCGCATTTAACAAAATAATATGTCCGCCGCGAAGCCCCTTTTCACGATACAAGGCGGCATAATCCGCCGCCTGCATCTCCGAAACAAAATTCTCTTTTGCAAAATCTTTCTCATCTTTTAAACTTCCACCGACAATCTGCTTTACCTTACCATTATGAATATCGATGCATGGTCGAAATTCCATTCTTTTATCCTCTCTTTACAGTCCAAGAATCTTTTCTACGGTCATCTGCATCTCACTCTTATCGCATACAATATCATGACGAATCGGTGCGGTGCGGATTTCCTCAATTGCCTCCGGAATCTTCACACCGGAAAGAGCATTTAACTCATCTACCAGTTCAAAATCAGTCATGCTGTCATATTTTTCTTTGTCAATGGCATCCATAACACTGCGGGTAAACTTGTATGGGCTTGCCGTAGAAGCAATTACTGTCTTTAAGCCGGCATCCTTTGCCTTGTCATAATAAACACAGGAAGCAACCGATGTATGTGTATCCATGATATAACCGGCTTCATCAAACACCTTCTTAATATTTGCTGCAGTTTCAGCTTCCGAAGCATAACCACCGACAAAACAGGATAATTTCTCCATCATTTCTTTCGTAATCGTATATTCGCCATTGTTTGAAAGAGCATCCATAAACGCTTTTGTCTGTGCTGCATTCTCACCGGTAATACGGTAAATCAAACGCTCTAAGTTACTTGAAATCAAAATATCCATCGACGGAGAAGATGTCAAAATAAATTCTCTCTTTCTGTCATAAGTTCCTGACTGGAAGAAATCAAACAATACTTTATTCTCATTTGATGCACAGTACAAAGTCTCAATCGGAAGCCCCATATTTTTTGCATAGAAAGCTGCCAAAATATTACCAAAGTTTCCGGTTGGAACAACTACGTTCATTTTCTCACCGCAGGTAATTTCACCCTGTTTGAGAAGCTGACCATACGCATATACATAGTAAACAATCTGTGGTACCAGACGTCCAATGTTAATAGAATTGGCAGAGGAGAACTGATATCCTTTCGCATTCATACGATCTGCTAAATCTTTTGAGTGGAACATCTCTTTTACGCCGGTCTGGGCATCATCAAAGTTTCCAATGATTCCTACTACATTTGTGTTTTCTCCTTTTTGTGTCAGCATCTGTTTCTCCTGAATCGGGCTGACACCATTTTTCGGATAGAACACAATAATGCTCGTTCCCGGGACATCAGCAAAACCAGCCAATGCCGCTTTTCCTGTATCACCGGATGTTGCTGTCAAAATAACAATTTCATTTTTTACACCGTTTTTCTTTGCTGCCGTTGTCATCAAATATGGCAGAATCGAAAGTGCCATATCTTTAAAGGCGATTGTTTTTCCATGGAACAATTCCAGATAATAAGCGCCATCTTTTTTAACAAGCGGAGCAATTTCCTTGGTGTCGAATTTATCATCATAGGCACCATTAATACAATGCTTTAATTCTTCTTCGGTAAAATCTGAAAGAAACAGCTTCATAACTTCATAAGCAGTTTCCTGATATGTCATATCAGCAAGTTTTTCAAGCGGTACTTCAAGTGCAGGAATCGAATCCGGCACAAATAATCCACCGTCGTCTGCAAGCCCTTTTAAGATTGCCTGCGATGCTGTCACTTTGTCACTATTGCTTCTTGTACTCTTGTACATGATACTCATAATCTCTCCGTCCTTTTCTCTAAACTCATTTCGGTAAAACAAAACTAAACATAGAATACCATGAAATTTCAATTTATACAAGACTGCAAATTACGTGTTTTAGCGAAAAAATTCGTGACAGCCGTATTCGCATATTTTTGTGAGTTCTCTGTCAAACCAGCTGATATTGGAAGAATCAGAGCCGGCACGGTACATAAAATACAATGCTCCGTTTGTATTATCTTTTTCCTTTAACGCCTTTTCTACCGCTTTTTTTGTCCGTGCTGACACCTTTACGCGGTAGTAGCTGCCGTTTGACACCGGTGAGAACTGACGGCCGGCAAAGACAATTTCACGCACAGAGTTCGGAAATTTTTCGGATTTCATACGATTTAATATCACATTTGCCACCATCTGGCGTCCCTTGATTGTCTGGTCACCGGATTCCGCCTCCACAATCCTCTCTAAAATCCTTCTAGCCCCATGATCCAGATTCACCCGGTATCTCACAATTGTTTTCACCGTGCGTCTCTGCTTTTCATCTTCCTGTGTATTCATACGCCTTTCATCCATATCCGTTTCTGCAACGCCCTGATAACAAAACTGATTATTTTCCACCAGTGCTGCCATCTTCTCTGATGACTTTCGCACCGAAGTTATATCTTTCCTTACCTGCTTATTCTGATTCTGTGGATACCAGCCAATGGAAAGGGCCGAAACCAACAGACAATAAACGAAAAACAATATTTTCTTCTTTTTAACCATTTTCCCTTCCTCCTAGTATCAAATATATGTTGTTATTACATAATTATTACAATTTTGTTACATTTTTATTCACAATATTGCAATATATCAAAAAATCGCATACAATGATAGCAGATTTTAAACATAGGAAAGGAGCATCCGTATGCTGCCCGGTGTATATCAAGCGAAAAAAAAAGACAACACCATATATTTTCGAAGTTCGATTACCTACAGTGGAAAGCATATCAGCCTTGGCAGCTTTGACACGGAAGAAAAGGCACACGAAGCTTACCTTTACGCCGGCAGACTGCTCGCGGGAAAGGAAATAACGCTGACTTCATATAAAAAGGAAAATCCGGTGCTCTCCTTTTCCAAATGGGTTAGTTTAATTAATTTTCGGGATAATGGTATTTATATCAAGACACCGATTTATTTGTTTCAGAAATATTTTCATTATTATTCAACCCCCTCTTCAAAAGTTTCTGCATCAGGGATATCAGGTTCTTTGCTCTTTTCATCCTCAAAAAGCGAGGTTTGAGAATCGTCCTGCTTTTCCTCCTCAGGTAAATCCGGCAAATCATCAAGGCTGTTAAGAGAAAAGCAGCGCAAAAATCTGTCCGTCGTACCGTATACAAGAGGTCTTCCGGGTAAATCGAGCCTGCCCTTTTCCTCAATAAGCCCTTTTTGGATAAGATTAGATACCGGGCCCGAACAATCGACGCCACGTATTTGCTCAATAAAAGAACGTGTAACAGTCTTATTATAAGCCACAATCGCAAGAACTTCAAATGCCGCCTGACTTAAAGGAGTATTCTTTTTAATTTCAAGAAGTCCTCTGACTTCATCTGAATATTCCTCTCTTGTGCAAAGTTGATATTTGCCGTCAATGCGAATAAGTCTTAAACCACGATTATTTTCATCATACATAGCTTCAAGATGGCCGAGCATTTTAATAACGTTTTCAACATCAACATCAAGCACTTCAGCCAATTTTCCCGGCTCAACAGGATCACCTGCCGCAAAAAGCATAGCCTCAAGAGAAGCCATAATATTATTACTGCTCAATATCATTCACCTCGTCCATCATTCGTACAGTTGGATTATTCATTTCGCCATCAATTAGAATTTTTTTAGTTTTAGCAAGCTCAAGCACAGCAAGAAATGTTGCCACCATATCGCTTTTGGTTTCAGAGTCAGTAAATAAATTTAAAAACTTTACTTTTTTGCCACCAAAAAGCTTTTTCATAACGGTAGACACTTTTGAAGCGACAGCCACAAATTTCTTTGCAACAATTACCTTAAATGAATCAAGCGGAGGCGGTAATTTACGTCTTCCCCTGCCTGCAGCATTAATATATGCGCTCAAAAGCTCCTCAACCTCGTGAAAACGCTCATAATCATAATTGATATGACCTTCTTCAGGTTGACGAACGAATCTGTTAAAACCGTCAGTTTGTTTTGCAAGCTTGCCTGCCATTATTTTACAATCCTGATATTCAATAAGTTCTCCGGTAAGTTCCTTTTTAAGAATTTCCGCTTCCTCGTGCCGAGGCAAAAGCGATACTGTTTTAATATAAATCAATCTCGCAGCCATTTCGAGAAATTCACCGGCAATATCAAAATCCTGTTCTTGCATCTGCCTAACATAATCAAGATATTGATTTACAAGCTCAACTATAGGAATATCGTTAATATTTAATTTATGCTTTGAAATAAGATGAAGCAAAAGGTCCATCGGTCCTTCAAAAACATCTATTTTATAATTAAGCTGTTCCATTAATTACCTCACCAAAAGACCAAACAAAAGCTTTGGAATTATGCCTACAACACTCATAAGAGCATTAGAAAGCAAAGAAATAGGAGTATCAAGCACACCTGTAAAGAGAGCAATCATAATTGCAATCATAATATATCTTTCATATTTCATATATCCAAAATACTTATCATCAGGCAAAACGGCAAGCAAAATTCTGGAGCCGTCAAGCGGAGGAATCGGAATAAGGTTAAATACAGCAAGTGTTACATTTACGCTTGCGGCAAAATAGAAGAAATAAGCAACAGCATAAGTAACAGTACTGTTAATTCCTGCAATATCAAGTATTCCATAGTAGAAAAACAGAGATACAAAAGCCATTAAAAGGTTGGAGGCAGGACCGGCAAGTGCGGTAAGCGCCATTCCCTTTTTAGGATTTTTAAAATTATTCGGATTAATAGGTACGGGATTTGCGTAGCCAATACCAAAAAGAAAAATCATTATTGTGCCAAGCAGATTAAGGTGAGCAAACGGGTTAAATGTCAATCTGCCCTGATTTCGTGCAGTATGATCGCCAAGTTTATCAGCCATTAAGCCATGGGCAAGTTCGTGAATAGGTAAGCAACAAAACACGACAAAGCAACGTGACAAAATAGCAATAATTGCCTCTATATAATTACCTGATCTTAAATATGAAAGAATCGAAAGCATAGAATCATCCTTGTTTTCATTTTATTTTTTTATTTTTTATCGGCAACAACCATTCTGTCATTGCCATATAAGTCTTTAAAAACATTAATATTATTAAAATTTGAAAGTATCTGCAAAATATCTTTTCCCTGTTCGTCTCCGATTTCTAAGAAAAGCTTGCCGTTTTTATTAAATTTATTATTCCAATTATCGTTGATTATACGATAAAAGTCAAGTCCGTCTTTTCCGCCGTCAAGAGCCATAAGCGGTTCTTTTAAAACCTCACATTGCAAACAAGCAATATCATCGCTTTTAATATACGGTGGATTTGAAATAATTATATCGGCATTCTCAAGCTCAAAAAAGCTGTCACTTTTGCAAATATCACCTTGTATGATTTTAACATTTTCAATGCCTTTAGCGTTTTTTTTCAAATAAATGAGCGCATCTTCACTTTTTTCAATAAGATAAACGAAAGCATTTTCGCACTTTTTTGCAATGCTTAAGCCGATACAGCCGCTGCCGGCACATAAGTCATAAACAGTGCATTTTCCAAGTGTTTTAATATAATCAATTGCTTTTTCAACAAGTTCTTCCGTTTCAGGACGAGGGATCAATACACCCTCGCCTATATAAAATTCGCTTTCATAAAAATCCCATTTGCCCAAAACATATTGAAGCGGTTGACCGTCTTTCAATTTCCAAAGCATATCGGCAAGTTTTTTGTTTGGTATAAAATCGTTTCTGTGTAAGTCATATTCGCTGTTTTTAATATTTAAAATTGAGCAAACAACGCAAAGCGCTTTAAAATCGCTTTCGTCAACACCGTTTCTTTCTAAAAAAGTAACAGCATAGCTGTATGCCTCTTTCAATGTCATTTTATCTCATCATCCTCGGGATTATCCGTAATAACTGCCTTAAGAGATTCAATACCAACCTCTATAATATCATCAGTCGGTTCTTTAGTAGTAAGTCTTTGCATCCACAAACCGGGTGCGCTCAAAATCTTAACAAGCAAATTATCATGTTTACCTGCATACTTAATAAACTCATATCCAACACCCATAAGAAGCGGAATGAATGCAAGCTTTAAAAGCATCCACAATACTCTTACTTGAGCAATTGAGGGAAATATCTTAGACAAAACAGTGCTGAAAATAATGCTGAAAATAAGCATTACAAAGATAAAAGAAGTTCCGCATCTCGGATGAAAACGACAGCTTTCACGTACATTTTCAACTGTAAGTTCTTTGCCGGCTTCATAGCAGGCAATTGATTTATGCTCTGCTCCGTGATACATAAAAGTGCGCTTAATATCCTTCATTTGGCTTACAAGTGCAATGTAGATTACAAAAATAAGTATTTTCATAACACCCTCAATTGTTCCCTGCCAAGGTGTTAATGAGCCGTCAAAAGCCTGATTGAGTTTATTAAATGCAAGAACAGGAAGATAGAAGAAAATCACAAAAGCAAGTGCAAATCCTAAAACAGTAGCAATGCCCATCAAGATGTTCATAAATTTATCGCCAAGTTTGTCAGTAAGCCATTTTTCAAACTTATTCATCTCAACATCTTCAAGGTCTTCCATACCTGACGCTTCAGCTGAATACATAAGCATTCTATAACCCAAAATCATTGATTCCACAAAATTGACCATACCTCTGATTACCGGCAATCCCCAAAATTTATGTTTATCACGTAAATGATTAAATTCGTGATGTTTAACAACAATATCTCCGTCAGTTTTGCGAACGGCTGTTGCTATGCCACGGGGACCTTGCATCATAACTCCCTCAATAAGAGCCTGTCCTCCGACTGAGGTTTTATGCATTTTCTTATCTTTCATACTTTTAAGCCTTTCAGTTTTTGTTAATTTCTACACCCTCATTAATTTCAGCATCCTGCACAGTCTCATTTTGCTTCATATCGTTAAGTTCATTTTTAGTCGGACTGTTTTCAACAGGAAGATAAATGGTAACAAGTGTGCCCTTGCCTTCTTGACTGTCAATTTCAAGTTTTCCGTGATGAAGATTAACTATCTCGTTTGTAACAGCAAGACCTATGCCTGAGCCTCTGACCGAAACATTTGCTTTATAAAACTTTTCTTTTACGTGCGGCAAATCCTCTTTACTTATTCCGCAACCTTGGTCAGCAATAGCAATTTTAACAAAATTTTGATTATCAAGCTTAGTAAACTCTGCTTTAACAAATATTTTGCTTGGCGAACGTGAATACTTAAGCGCATTATCAAGAATATTCATAAACACCTGTTTTAATCTGTTAGCATCAGCATTTGCAATCGCCGGTACTTCAGGAATACTGTATTTAACCTCAATTCCGTCTCTAAGCGCTCTTTCACGAAATGTGAATACCGTTTCGTCAAGTTCGGCAAATAAGTCAGTCTTAGCAAGGCGAAGATTCATTCTTCCGCTTTGAAGTCGTGAGAAATCAAGAAGTTCCTCAACAAATCCTTCAAGTCTTCCCGCTTCCTTAACAATAACCTGCAAACCTTTGCGTGTAAGTTCATCAACTGAATCATCTGTACCGAGCATAAGTGTTTCGCCCCAGCCTTTAATTGATGTAAGCGGTGTACGAAGCTCATGAGAAATGGTTGAAATAAAATCATTTTTCATTTTATCTGTAGTTGAAATTTCCTCAGCCATTGTATTAATAGAGTCGCAAAGATTACCTATTTCATCGTCATATTTTTTTTCAATTCGAGCAGAATAATCGCCCTGTGATATTTTTTTTGTAGTTTCAGTTATTTCCTGAACCGGAAAAATAATTGAACGTATAAAAAACAAATTAGAAAATATAATTAATGCGAAAACAATAATGAGCGCCGCTAAAACAAGAAATATAAGCGTTGTAACCTGCCTGTCAATTTGTTCAAGTGAAGACAAAACACGAATGGCTCCGACATTGTCTCCGTTTGAATCCTTAATGATTCTGCAAACTGCCATAACCTTTTCGCCGTTGCTGATTTTACCGATATACTTAGCTTTATTGTTGTCATTTTGAAGCGCCTGCGTATAATCAGGCATATCTTGTTTTTCAATAGCAAAACCGCTTGAAGATACAACAACATTGCCGTCAATATCAATTATCCATGTAGTAGTTTTTTCCTTATAACTATAGCTGTCAATATATTCTGCGGCTGACTGTTCAAGAGTATTACCCGCATCAAGATTTGCGCTGAAATAACTGACAGCAGTTGAAGAAGCGCCGGAATTAAGTATACTTTCAACATTGGAATAATATGTATTTTTAATCGAAAAGGCTGAAATAATAAAAACAATAATAAAAAATACTACAATAACGCCTATAATGTTTATAAGCCATCTTAATGTAATACCGTCAATTTTAGGTAAATGCAATTTTTCCTTAGAAAATTTTTTCATTACTGTTAGTCCTGCCATTATAAAAAAATAAAATTATTGATTATCCGTTATCCACTTATAGCCAAGTCCCCAAATAGTTACAAGCCTTGTCGGACTTGATGGATTATCCTCAATTTTCATTCTTAAGCGTCTGATATTTACGTCTACAATTTTTTCATCTCCGAAATAATTAGCACCCCAAACAGTCTTAAGAATATCTGTTCTTGAAAGAGCAGCATTCGGATTTTTAAAGAAATATTCAATAATTTGAAATTCAACTTGAGTAAGCTCTATCATTTCACCGTTCTTTGAAAGGGTACGATTACGAAGGTTAAGTTCAAATTCATCAAGAACAATGCTGTCGCCCGTTGTATCATTTTTTCTAAAGCCACGTGTCATTTCTACTCTTCTGTAAACAGCGTCAACCCTTGCCATAAGTTCGCTTGGCGAAAACGGCTTAGTAACATAATCGTCAGCACCGTACATAAGACCCGTAACCTTGTCCATTTCCTGAGTTTTTGCACTAAGCATAATAATACCCAAATCACTTGAACGTTTGCGAAGTTCCTTACAAACAGAAAGGCCATCAAGCTCCGGCATCATAATATCAAGAATTGCAACATCAAAGCCTGTTTCATCCTGAGAAAACTTTTCAAGCGCAACAGCACCGTTTTCAGCCTGCTCAACATTGTAGCCGCTTCGTGTCAAATTGATAACTATAAACTCTCTGATAGATTCTTCGTCTTCGGCAACAAGCACTTTTTTCATACATATACCTCCTAAAATCAGTATACTTTAATCATATCTTTTAAGGTTTGAATATTTATATCAATATCGGAACTTTTGTTTACCTTCGCAAGATAAACAAAGCCGCTGTTTTTCATAATCATTGTATAGTCTTTATATTTAGGGTCATTAACGCTGTAGTTTGAATTGATAAGTGTAACTATTTCAAAAACATTACTCTTATTTTTTTTATCGATAATTGTAAGTTTTCTTGATTCACTGTCATAATTAGCTTTAACTTTAGAAAAATCATTATCGTCAATCACAAGAATATAACCGTCACGCTTGCAAGAAAACGAATAACATTTATGCGATAAAACTGTATTACCGTAATTCACCCAATTTTGAGACGTAATCTCAGATGATTGCTTTTTAGAAGAAGTATCCTCAGGAATCTCGATATATCCGTCATCGTCAATATCACGACACGTTACCTGACTTGAACGTAAAGTTTCCTTAGTTCTTCCCGTTGAATAGCTGTAAAACGGAGAAATAATTGAATTATAATAATCAGACCAATAAATAAATTCAGTCACCATTGATGAACCGTCGGCGCAAAGCGCATCGGCATAAATAGAAGTACCCTCATCGGTTTTAGCATACTTTATACTCTCAAATGAAGTAATCGTGCTGTCAAGCCTTGTTTCGCCGATAAGTTCCCTCTTACCTGTTCCAAACGAATAAAGCTCTGCTCTCGGATTCTCACTCGAAGTACCCGTTGCAAAAACAAGAAGTTCCATAACACCGTCATCATTAGCGTCAACACAAATAAAATTACTGCCTGTAATTGCTTTTGAAACAGATTTTAATGAATATTTGTTGTCATTTTCATTTTGAGAATAAACGTTAATGGATGTACCGGTTTGCTTTGATACAACACTCCAACAAACAATTATCTCCAATTTTCCGTCATTATTAAAATCGCAAAAATCAACACTGTTTACATCGGTAGCAGTACCGTCAACATTTGCAATAACACTCCAACGCTCACCGCTTTTTTT
>ERZ780202.1930-NODE-1930-length-10155-cov-3.070990_pt1 | contig 10155 bp, 9 predicted proteins | sample MGYA00510978_ERZ780202 | MGnify/ENA primary metagenome ERZ780202 (study PRJEB29588, sample SAMEA2155689) | human gut metagenome | biome: human gut; feature: human-associated habitat; material: faeces | place: Denmark | collected 2008/2010 ...
CCAACAAAGCCGTATCCATTGCACCCGCCTTGCAGGCAATAAAGCTGATAATCTTTGGCTTCGCCATAATGAAAAGGTGCTTAATCTTCCGTTTATTGACGGTCTTCGCAAGTGCGAGGCTGATAATGCTATTGACCTTTATATTTCAGATGAATATGAGGATTTACTCAAAGACGGAGTATGGCAGAGATATTTTACCACTTGCCCTGAGCCTTTCACTGCCCAGGAAAAGAAAGCTTGGCACGAGAAGATGACAAATGTTGCTCTTGGCTCTGACGCTTTCTTCCCGTTTGAGGATAATATTGAACGTGCGGCTCGTTCCGGTGTTAAGTATATTGCTCAGCCGGGTGGCTCTGTTCGTGACGGCGCTGTTATCGAATGTTGCGACGGTTTCGGTATGGCAATGGCAATGACAGGTATCCGTCTTTTCCATCATTAATAGATATATTTATACGTAGGGGCGACCGTTGTGTCGCCCATTTTGATAGGTAATATTTATGAATATTTTAACTTGCCCTGTTTGCGGAGAAAAATTAAATATTTTCGGCAAAACGCTTAAATGTGACAATAATCACTCGTTCGATTTTGCAAAGCAGGGGTATGTTAATCTTTTGCTGACGTCTAAAAGCGGGGACAAAAAGGGTGACAGCAGGGAGTCGGTTCATGCAAGACGAGAATTTTTGCAAAAGGGATATTATTCCTTTTTACGTGATTATGTCAACTCAAAACTGAACGGCACCGTGCTCGATATCTGCTGCGGTGAGGGATATTATGACGAATATTCCGGCGAGCTTTACGGCTTTGATATCAGCAAGGAAATGGTGCGCCTTGCCGCTACGTCTCGCAAAGAGCATAATTATTTTGTGGCAAATCTTGCCCATATTCCCGTTTGCGATAATTCGATTGACACGGCAATGCATCTTTTTGCACCGTTTAATGAAAAGGAATTTTACCGTGTAATTAAGCCCGGCGGCAGGCTTTTAAGCGTTATTCCCGGTGATAATCATTTGATTGAGCTTAAAAATATTCTTTATGATACACCGTATCTTAATGATGAAAAAGCGCCTGAAACCTCGCTTTTTACTTTGAAATCAAAAAACAAAATTTCAAACACATTTGATATCTCAAGGGATGATTTAAAAACGCTGTTTTCTATGACACCGTATTTTTACAGAACAAGCGAAAGCGACAAGAAAAAGCTTGATAGGGTGAAAAGCATTAGGCTGACGGCTTCATTTGTTGTTTTGGAATATGCGAAAGAGGGATAATTATGGATTTGTTATGCGAAAAATGCTGGTATAATGAATATGACGAGGAAACGGACGAATGTTTTTGCTCGCTTGTGCTTGACGAGGACGAATATGTCCGCTTTTGCGAGGAGCAAAACAAGACGTGCAGGTATTTTAGACCGAGCGGTTCGGAGTATGATATAGTAAGAAAGCAAAATTGATAATATTTTCGTAAGGGCGAACTCGTCGTCGCAAACTGCGTATTACTCAAAATCTTTTGGTTTTGTAGGGGCGACCATCGGTCGCCTTTATTTTTTTATGCCTTTTTCTTGACAAATACCCTATATGGGTATATAATTAAGATACCCCGTGAGGGTATAAGGAGTGATTTAATGGAAACTAATGATAATAAAGGCTGTTGCTGTTGCCACGGTAAAACGAAGCACAGAACAGATGAAGAGCAAAAGGCACTTATAAATCGCCTTAACAGAATTGAGGGTCAAATAAGAGGAATTAAGCGTATGCTTGAGGAAGATGCGTATTGCACAGATATCATTACTCAGGTTGCGGCGGCTAATGCGGCGCTTAATTCATTTAATAAAGAGCTTCTTTCAACGCATATAAAGACTTGCGTTACAGATGATATTAAGGCAGGCAAAACCGAAACGGTTGATGACCTTTTAAAAACTCTTCAAAAATTAATGAAATAGTTTTGAGGTGATTTTTTTGACGCAATATAATGTAACGGGTATGAGCTGTGCCGCTTGCAGTGCAAGGGTTGAAAAGGCGGTTAATGCTGTTGACGGTGTAACAAGTTGTGCCGTGAGCCTGCTTACCAATTCAATGGGTGTTGAGGGAACGGCAAGCAGTGAAGCAATAGTTGCCGCTGTTGAAAAGGCAGGCTACGGCGCAAGCGTTAAGGGTAACGACAAAAAGGCTGAGAGTGTATCGAGTGATGAACTTAAGGACACCGAAACACCTAAAATAAGAAACAGACTTATTTGGTCAGTAATATTTCTTATCCCGCTTATGTATATTTCAATGGGGCATACGATGTGGGGCTGGAAACTGCCGTCATTTATGGAAAATAATCATATCGCAATGGGATTGGCTCAGCTTTTGCTTGCAGTAATTGTTATGGTTATTAACCAAAAATTCTTCATAAACGGCTTTAAAGGTATAATTCATAAAAGCCCTAATATGGATACACTTGTTGCGCTTGGCTCAGGAGCAGCATTTGTATATAGCACATATGCATTATTTGCGATGACAGATGCACAGATGCGTATGGATATGGACGGAGTTATGCACTATATGCATGAGTTCTACTTTGAGTCGGCAGCTATGATACTTACTCTTATAACTATAGGAAAAATGCTTGAAGCACATTCAAAGGGTAAGACAACCGATGCACTGAAAAGTCTTATGAAGCTTGCTGCAACAACAGCAACAGTAGTAATAGATGGTGAGGAAAAGCAGGTTCCTGTTGAGCAGGTATCAAAGGGCGATATATTTGTAGTTAAGCCAGGTGAAAATATACCTGTAGATGGCGAAGTCTTGGAAGGAAGCAGCGCTGTCAATGAGTCAGCACTTACAGGTGAGAGCATACCAGTTGATAAGACTGTTGGAGATACAGTATCAGCGGCAACTCTTAATACTTCAGGTTATCTTAAGTGTCAGGCTACAAGAGTTGGTGAGGATACAACACTTTCACAGATAATCCAGATGGTAAGTGATGCAGCGGCAACCAAAGCACCTATTGCAAAGATAGCAGATAAAGTGTCAGGTGTGTTTGTACCAGCAGTTATAGCGATTGCATTTGCAACTATAGTAATATGGCTTATCGCAGGACAGAGTGTCGGTTTTGCACTGGCAAGAGGAATATCAGTACTTGTAATAAGCTGCCCTTGTGCACTCGGACTTGCAACACCAGTTGCCATTATGGTTGGTAATGGTGTCGGTGCTAAGAATGGTATTATGTTTAAGACTGCAATATCGCTTGAACAGACTGGAAAAATGCAGATTGTAGCTCTTGATAAGACTGGTACGATAACAGCAGGTGAGCCTGTTGTGACAGACATATATCCGGCAGCAGGGGTATCAGACAAAAGTCTTGTTTCTATTGCCAAGATATTAGAAGCAAGAAGTGAGCATCCTCTTGCAAAGGCTATTGTTAATTATGCAGATGCTGATGGTCCAGAGGCAGGAATTAAGCAGGTAAAAGCAGGAAATCTGTCTTCAACAGGAAATCAGGCTGATAATCAGATAGCAGATATTACAGGAAAATTACAGCAGAAAGATACAACAGATTATGCTTCAATCCTTACAATAACTGACTCAAAAGCAGTTGCTGGAAATGGACTTTTCGGACAGGCTGTATATAATACTGATATACCTGAGGAGGGTATTAAGGCTTCCGATGAGCTTAAGATATATGGTGGTAATGCACGATATATAAGTGAGATAACTGATATTCCGTCAGATATGATAAATGTATCAGAACATTTGTCAGAAAATGGAAAGACACCTATGTTTTTTGCTACTGATAAGGAGTTCTTAGGAATAATTGCGGTAGCAGATACAATAAAGGCGGACAGTCCGGAGGCTATTAAGCAGCTTAAAGACATGGGACTTTATGTTGTTATGATAACAGGTGATAATGAGAAGAGCGCCAATGCAATAGGTAAGATAGCAGGAGTTGATGAGGTAGTAGCCGGAGTACTTCCAGACGGAAAGGAAAAGGAGATACGCCGACTTAAGGAAAAGGGCAAGGTTATTATGGTCGGCGATGGTATCAATGATGCACCTGCACTTACAGCTGCTGATATCGGTATAGCGATAGGAGCTGGTACAGATGTAGCTATAGATGCCGCAGATGTTGTGCTTATGAAGAGCAGGTTAAGTGATGTGGCAGCAGCTATAAGGCTTAGTCACAGAACTATAAGGAATATACATGAAAATCTTTTTTGGGCATTTATATACAATATTATAGGAATACCACTTGCCGCAGGAGCATGGATACATCTTCTTGGATGGCAGATGAACCCTATGTTTGGAGCAGCAGCGATGAGCCTTTCAAGCTTCTGTGTAGTAACTAATGCATTAAGGCTTAATCTTGTGAAGGTGTATGATACATCAAGAGATGCAAGGTATAAAAGGATAGCGTTAAGAAAAGGTCTTGTGGTATCTGCAGGATCAAGTGACAGAAGTGAAGTTAATGCGGGTGCTGGTGATGGCAGAGTTGATGTTAATAGCAATGCAAGTATTAGTAACAGAGCTGAAGTTAATGGTAATAGTGGTGTCATTGACACCAATGTTATAGCCGGTAATACTGGTAAAGATAATATATTTAGTAATAAAGAAAAGAAAGAGGTAATTATTATGACAAAGACAATGAATATTGAAGGTATGATGTGCGGACACTGCGAGGCAAGAGTTAAGAAGGCTTTAGAGGCAGTTGAAGGTGTAAGTGAAGCAGTAGTAAGCCACGAAAATGGAACAGCAGTTGTTACACTTACAGCAGAGGTTGCAGATGATGTTCTTAAAAATGCGGTTGAGGAGCAGGATTATAAGGTTACTGGAATTAATGCATAAGTGATGTTTGATTCAAGTTATTAACAAACGGACGACATAATAAAGCTACATACAGCTGTGCATACATCAACAATGCCAGAAGCTTCAAGTGCATTTTATGATGTATTACCAGTTGTGTGTAGCTTTATTATGTCTGAAAATCTTCCAGACCACAATAATTTACGATAATTAAAAATTTAACAAATTCCTCCATAAAGTACTTTAATCTTAAAATTTATATGTTATACTATGTAAGATGATGAATATTATACGATATATATAATAATTACAGAATACCAATTAATAAAAGAAATACCAACAGGAGGAAAGTAATATGTTATCAACAGATGCTAATATATTAAAGATAAAGCATGAAATATTATATCAGGTTGCAAAGCTTGCATTTGAGGGAAAGCTTGAGGAGAAGAAGGAAGCCCTTCCTTATGAACTTCTTCCGGGACCACAGGCTAAGTACAGATGCTGTGTATATAAGGAAAGAGAAGTAGTAAGACAGAGAATAAGACTTGCAGAGGGAAAGTGTCCATCAGAAACGCCTAAGACAGGTAAAGATAATGTTGTACAGGTAATTGAAGCGGCATGTGCCGATTGTCCACTTTCACATTACATAGTAACTGATAACTGTAGAAAATGTATGGCTAAAGCCTGTCAGCAGGCATGTAAGTTCGGAGCTGTGTCAATGGGACGTGACAGAGCTTATATCGACCCTGATAAGTGTAAGGAGTGTGGTCAGTGCGCTAAGGCCTGTCCATATAATGCCATAGCTGACCTTATAAGACCATGTAAGAAGATATGTCCGGTTGGTGCCATAACTATGGACGAGAATGGAATTTGTGAGATAGATGACAGCAAATGTATTAAGTGTGGTCAGTGTATACACGCCTGTCCATTCGGTGCTATCGGCTCAAAGACAGATATAGTTGATGTCATTAAGGATATGAGGGCTGGTAAGAAAGTTGTTGCCATGGTAGCACCGGCTATTGAAGGCTCATTTGGTGCTGATATTACTATGGATAGTATAAGAACAGCATGTAAGAAGATTGGTTTTGATGATATGTATGAAGTAGCCATTGGTGGCGACCTTACAGCAGGCGCAGAGGCTAAGGAGTGGCTTGAAGCTAATGCAGAGGGAAAAAAGATGACTACATCATGCTGTCCAGCATTTGTCAATATGATAAAGAAGCATTATCCAGAACTTGTAGATAACATTTCAACAACAGTATCTCCTATGTGCGCTGTTTCAAGAATGCTAAAAGCTAAGGAACCAGATATTGTTACAGTATTTGTTGGACCATGTATTGCAAAGAAGGATGAGAGAAGAGATACTTCTATAGAAGGAAATGCAGATTATGTTCTTACAGTAGGTGAGTTCAGGGCAATGCTCAGGGCAAAGGGTGTTAAGATAGAGCCAGAAGCCAATGCAAACCAGCAGGCAAGTGTATACGGTAAGAGATTTGGTAATGGCGGCGGAGTAACAGCAGCAGTTATCGAATGTATGAAGGAATTAGGAGAAGACCCATCTAAGTTTACTATTGAAAAATGTTCTGGTGGAACAGAGTGTAAGAAAGCACTTACACTTCTTAAAATGGGAAGGCTTCAGGCAGACTTTGTTGAAGGTATGGCATGTGAGGGCGGTTGTGTCGGAGGTCCTAGTCATCATCATTCAAACAAGAATGAAGCACTTGTTGCAAAGGACAGAGATAAGCTCTTAGCAGAGGCTGATGCGCGTGGAGTATATGAAAATATCAAGAACTACGAAACTGACGGTTTCTCTATGCACAGAGCATAATAGTATGCTTCACAGGCTGGGTTTGAAAATATAATTAATGAACTGTCATTATGCACAGGGCATAATATACATTTAAACGCGGACGTGTGTGCGCACATGACACTGATGCGTTTTGGTGAAAATGTGCGCAGAAATGGGTATTATATATGAAGTATGAAGGAATAAAAAAGATTAATGATGGCAGATTTATAAGCCGTTATGATGTTACTTACACAACAGAAGATAATAAGACCAAAGTATATGAAATGATAAGCCGTAACAAGGATATAACATCTATAGGTGAGCTTCGTAATGAAGCTCCTGATGGTGTTGTTATAGTTGTCACAGATGAGTCAGGTGAGAGAATTCTTATCAATAAGGAGTACAGAATGGCAGTCGGGGATTATGTATATAACTTTCCGGCAGGACTTATTGATGCAGGTGAAACAGTGCAGGTAGCAGCGGCAAGAGAGTTAAAGGAAGAAACCGGACTTGATCTTATTTCCATTGAGGATACTTTATATGACAGTTATAGTGCCATAGGCTTTTCCAATGAAACTAATCAGGTTGTAATAGGGAAAGCTTCTGGAACATTTGCAAAAAGCACATCAACAGTAGAGGAAATATCTGCAGCATGGTATACTAAGGCGGAAGTAAGAGAACTTCTTAAGAATAACAGATTTGCAGCAAGAACGCAGGCATTCTGCTACATGTGGTCAAAGGTACAGGATTAAGATAATAAATGAGCAGATTATTATTTGAAGAAGCAGTTTCCTGCAATAATGTGCATATTTCGGAAAGGCATGGTTATTTATGAAAAAAGTAAGACGGATAGGTGTTATAGCGGCATTGATAACAATGCTTTCAATGTCAGTTATAATGCAGGGATGCAAGAAAAAATATCAGGAGATTGCCCTGTATAAGTACACTGAGAATACAGACGGTACACTGACGATAACAGAGCTTACAGATAAGGGAAAGTCAGAGTATGAACTTAGTGTTCCAGCAGAGCTTGATGGTAAAAAGGTTTCAGCCATAGGTGACAGTGCATTCAAAGATGATGTTATTATAAAGAGCGTTGACATAGCAGATGGCATTGAGTATATAGGCTCAAGTGCATTTTTATCATGCTACAATCTTGAAAATATAAGCATACCACAGACTGTTACCGATATAGGTTCACATGCATTTACTGAAACAGCGTGGGTTGAGAAACAGTTTGCTTCATCCTCTGATATAATTATAAATAACATACTATATCAGGCAGAGGATGATGTTGAGGATTATGTCGTAAAAGACGGGGTTGTGACGATTGCGTCAGGTGTATTTTATAATAACACGACAATTAAGAGCGTAACCCTTCCTTCTTCTGTTAAAAATATAGGTACGAACGCATTCGCAGGTTGTACGAATCTTACAGAGATTAATCTGCCGGACGGACTTGAAAGTATAGGTTATGGAGCATTTGCAGACAGCGGACTTGATACGATAAGAGTTCCAAAGAGTGTTAAGAGCATCGGAGCCGATGCATTTCTTGGAATAGACACAGTAGATAAAGAATAAAATAAAAAGAGCCTTGATATGTTTATAAGTGGCTTAAACCATACAGCTCTAATCAGACAGAGTGATATAAAATCTGATTAAGATGTTATTATAGACATAACAAAGCTCTTTTTTAGGTTCTTTTATTTTATGATATATAACTATATAATGATTAAAAACAGCCGCCTAATCATTAATTGATTATTTAAGAAAATCCTGTCGCATAGGATTAAACACATCAACTAATATGCCGTCTTCAAGAGCAGTAACACCGTGTTCTACATTGGAAGGCATATACACACTGTCCCCCTGATTAACAATCTTAGTTTCGCCGCCGATAGTAAACTCAAAGCTGCCCTTGGCAATGTATGTTATCTGAAGATGTTCGTGCTTATGAAAGTTTCCCTTAGAACCTTTCTTAAAATTAATTTCACACATCATAAGTTCATCTGAATAACATAGAATTTTTCTTGTAACTCCCGGTTCGCAGTCTGTTGGAATAACGTCCTTATTATACTTAAACATATATAATATCCTCCTGTATAAAATCATATCTGTATGTAATATAATTGAGCAGGTTTATTCCTCAATTATATGATATGTCCCATTATAATATTTAATATGCCCATTTTCAATATAATAACTTGTCCTGATTAACGCATAATAAAGATTTCTTGAATATACGTTATTGTTGAGAATTAGATATAAATAGTAACAAATACAATGAATATATTTTGTTTTGTGAGTTTTAATTTATAAAGATGTATGGTAAACTAATACATAAGTAACTTATAGATTAATATTGATATACAGATGGGGAACTGGGGGTATTATGAGTAAGTACAGGAATAAATGTGTGACGTCGGCAATGGCTGTTATGTTATCAGTTATGATGACGGGCTGTAATGGTGCAGATAAGGGGACTACTGACATCGTAAATGTAGGAACAATAAGTATGCAGCAGTCTGAAACAAAGGAAGTTAAAGAGCCTTTGGATAATTATGAAAATGTTATTATATCGGATGATGTTATGGCAGTGGATAATGGGTCAGATGAAGAAGCATTTGACGATAACAATAGCAGTACTTCTGTAAAATATGATAGCGACAGTAATAATAATGCTGATGTAAGTGAAACAACGCATTTTGAGGAAAATAAAGCTAAAGAAACTTCTGTAACGAAAGAAGCGGCAACAAAGCCATATATAGTTGGAACGGATGTTAAAAGGGTCGTGAATTCATCAGAGGTTATCAAGTATGGTGCTACCAGAAAAAATATAACCGAATATACCTATGAGATATATAGTGATGAAAGCAGGAAAGAGGTAGCTAAGAATAATAAGACAGTTATTGACCGTTCAACATATTGCGCTACAGATGATACATTAATGGTGGAAGCTGAGAGTAATGCAGAAAGTTATAGAGGACTGTTTAGCGAGCTGCTTATTATTATTAATGAATTCAGACAGGATAATGGAATAGAACCTGTGGTTCTTGATAAGAATCTTTGCAGGGCTGCCTGTATGCGTGCGGTTGAGATAGATTATGCGGCATATTTTAATCATACAAGACCAGATGGAAGAAATGCATTTACTGCGCTCGATTATTATAGCTGCATAGCAGATTTCAGAGGTGAGAATCTTGCTGGCGGACAGAGGACATCTGAACAGGTTGTTAAAGCGTGGGAAGAGTCGGACAAGGGACACAGAGAGCTTCTTCTTAATCCTAAGGTTAAGAAAATGGGTTGCGGATACAGTTATTCAGGCACAATAGGATATCCGGTGTGGACTTTAGAGATGACAGATTAAGAGATGGTCTTTAATAACTGAGATAGATGTGCTCGCATTTGTTAATTATAAAGATAACGAATTAAAAGTATAGGTATTTATTAATAGCTGTGATGGCTTCGCACGTCTGTTAATTTTAGAGATAAAAGTATAGGATGGCAAGAATATGGTATTAAAATAGAGAATCCCAGTGAAGGAAAACAAATCTTCTACTCGGTATGTACACTGACTGACTACAT
>ERZ780202.1933-NODE-1933-length-10152-cov-3.530356_pt1 | contig 10152 bp, 8 predicted proteins | sample MGYA00510978_ERZ780202 | MGnify/ENA primary metagenome ERZ780202 (study PRJEB29588, sample SAMEA2155689) | human gut metagenome | biome: human gut; feature: human-associated habitat; material: faeces | place: Denmark | collected 2008/2010 ...
GATGTTACGCTGTTAAGAGCCTTGTCCCAAAAGACAGGGGAGCTTTATATCGTGTTTTTGGAAAGGCAGCAGAATTCCGGATAGAAGATATACAGAGTGTGTCATGCGGCAGAGAGCTTCTTTATGAAGATACAAAGAAGAAAACAGCATAAAATTAGCAGAAACAGGAGGAAACGAATTAATGAAAAATTATCAATATTTAAATCTGGAACAGAAAATGTTAAGAATCAGAAGGAAAATGCCAACTCTTTTACTTTCTGTTTCGAAGAAGAGAAAACGATCGTTTTCGTTCCGGCCGGTTCCTTGAAAAGCCAATCGACGATTCCCATCTTCTGACTCTCATAACAGACATAAGCCGACTGGTCTATGGCCTCGTTCGGTTTCGAGATAGCCACATTGACCTCTACCGGTTCGTTCATGATATTCTTGGCCAACTGCCGAATCTTGGGAGGCATAGTCGCCGAAAACATGACCGTTTGACGATTCTCGGGCAATTTTTTACCTATTTTCATAATATCGTCATAAAAACCCATGTCGAGCATCCGGTCGGCCTCATCGAGAATAAAACACTCCACTCCCGAAAAATCAATATTCGAGATATTCAAATGAGAGATAAGCCGTCCCGGTGTGGCGATAATAATGTCCGCACCCATCGTTAACCCCCGCTTTTGCTGGTCCCATGAAGCGCCGTCTCCCCCACCCGAAACCACAACAGTAGAAATAGGAAGAAAATAGGAAAATCCCTCGAACTGCATGTCGATCTGTTGCGCCAACTCCCTCGTAGGAGCGACAATCACAGCACGCACTCTATCTCCGTCGCCCTGCTTTTCTGTAAGCAGATTCAGTAATGGCAGTATATAGGCGGCCGTCTTTCCCGTACCGGTTTGAGCACAAGCTATTAAATCTCTTTTTTGCAATATCACAGGAATGGTTTGTTCCTGAACAGGAGTCGCCTCCTTAAAATTCATGGCATCCAGCCCTCGCATAACATCTTCGGACAATCCGAACTCTTCAAACGTCATATTTTCTATTCTTATTTTTCTTTTTTACTTAACGAATAGCCGAAGAATAAAAATTGGTTAGATTTCATGCCCCCACTATTCTCATCAATCATATGCAATGGTAATACAAGCCAGAGGTATAAACAAAATTCTATTGGGTCCATACCACGGCGATGCTTATCCTCGCAAGTGCAAAATTACAAAAAAAGGCGATATACCACTGCATATCGCCCTCTATTCCATGCCGATTCCCTCACTTTACTGATGCTGCGGACGGAGTAAATCGTTAACTGTCTTGACAGGATTGAACGTCTCTGCGGGAACCTCCACAAAAACAGTACTCCAATCGCTCATGGCCCCGTTCCAAAGTCCCGGCAATTCAAGAGCTTTCAGCTCTCTGCCATTCTTCGATTTAAGCGAAATAAAACCGGTATTTTTATCTACGTATTTCGGCAAATCATATTTCTCTCCCTTATTATCCCTCACGGCACAAACCAAATCTACCGGATTAAAATGAGTACCCGACTCGAACTGTTCCTTAGCATCTGGATTCGACATATCTATTTGGGAACTCTCCAAAATCTGCAAAGATGTGGTTCCGTCCTGATTATAAGCAATAAAGGGCCCCCCGCCGGGTTCTCCGGAATTGCGAACCATTCCGCATACACGAATCGGGCGATTCAACTTCCGCAACAAATACAAAGCCAGCTCCGCATCCTCCAAATGTTTGGTTTCCTCATTTCTGACGAAAAGCTTTTTATGCAAAAACTGTATCATTTCCCGTAAATCGTCGATCGTGTATTTCCCGCTTTTCAACATGGTAATATAACGGTTTATCTCCGTTTGTAACGATACCAGCACCCCTCCGATGATTTTCTTAAACCGCACGGTCGGCTCTTTCAGTCTGTCGGGCACTACATTATCTATATTTTTTACGAATATGATTTCGGCATCTATGTCGTTCAGATTCTCGATTAAAGCCCCATGTCCCCCCGGACGGAACAACGGCCTACCATTCTCTCGGAACGGCTCGTTATTCGCATCGACCGCAATAGTATCGGTAGAAGGCTTTTGCTCGGAAAAACTAATATGATAACGTACGCCATAACGTCGCTCATAATCCGCTTTCTTCTTGGCTACTAATGCTTTAAAATCGGCAAGGTGCTCATGAGATACCGTAAAATGAATATTGACCTCCCCGTCGGAACTGGCGGCATAAAGAGCTCCCTCCGTCAAATGTTCCTCCATAGCCGTACGGTTATTCGTCGCATAACGATGAAATTTCAATAACCCTTTCGGCAAAGAACCATAATTCAAGCCCTTCGCTTCGAGCAGATTGGACACCACCGCTTTGTAATTGCCCGATTCTATCAAATCGGTTATGCTCTTTCCTTCATTCTTCAAACAGGCTTCGTCAAGATCGGAGTAAAAAGCAAAATGTTCGATCGAATTGAAAAATTTCTTTTCGAAATCAGTTTGTGGTTCACTGTAATCGGCAGAAAGGAATGCGAACAAATCTTTGAACATACGACTCGCAGCTCCCGATGCCGGAACAAACTTTACGACCTTATGATTATCTTTCAAGTAACCTTCCCACAAATCGAGATAATATTGCGTCTGCTGTTCGTCAAGCGATAAGATACCGTTCCCGACAGAAGCAGAAGATAATATCCTTAAAAAAGGAAATCCGCTTTTAAACGAGGCCAACTGCTCCTCAACCGTATGTACGTCAATACCTTTTTCGGCAAACAAATCTAAATCTTCCGGTGTAAACATAGCTTGTAATGAATAATGAATTTTAATTCCGTTCCCAAAACTACAAAAAGCTCTAAAAAAAAGCGCATTTTTACCCACAAAAATATATATTTGAGACAGAATTTTTGAAAACAGTCGCACCTTATGCCCGAAAAAAGCTATTTTACACTCGACGAAAAAGAAAATGTCCTATCGGTCTATCGGCAACTGTTACGCAATAGTCGCCCAGTTTTAAGAGTCGAAGACTTCAACCGCATGCGTCGCCTCATTTCCGAAGCCGTCGAAACAGGGCACTATCAGCGAAACAAACAAGGAATAAATCCGGTTGTCCGTAATCTGAATACTGCGCTCATCTTATGCGACAGGGTGGGATTAGAACGCAGTATGCTTATTTCGGTTCTACTTTTCAACTTGGTCGTCAGCGAATTCCTCACTATCGAAACCGTAAAAAAAGAATTCGGAGACGACATAGCCCAGCTCATTCGGGGTCTCATTAAATCGAACAGCTTGTATGCCAAACAGGCTGCCGTCGAAAGCGAGAATTTCCGCAAACTGTTACTATCGTTCGCCGAAGATATACGAGTTATCATCATCATGATCGCCGACCGGCTTTGCGTCATGAAAATGATAAACCACCACCCCAACGAAAAATACCGTTATGACATCGCCTGCGAGGCCTCCTATCTTTATGCTCCGCTGGCGCACCGATTGGGACTATACTCCATAAAATCGGAACTGGAAGACCTCTCCCTGAAATACACCAATCGGGAAATCTACGACCAGATAGCCCACAAGCTCAATGAAACCAAGAGGAACAGGGATAAATACATCATGGAATTTATCCAACCGGTAAAACAAAAACTCGAAGCCGAAGGTCTACATTTCGAAATCAAGGGCCGCACGAAATCCATCTTTTCCATCTGGAATAAGATGAAGAAACAAAAAGCCGATTTGGAAGACATTTACGACCTGTTTGCCATTCGTGTCATACTGGAAACTCCCCTCGAACAGGAAAAGGCAGACTGTTGGAAGGTATATTCGATCGTCACCGATATGTACCAGCCCAACCCCAAGCGAATGAAAGACTGGCTGTCCATTCCCAAATCGAACGGATACGAATCGTTACACATCACTGTGCTGGGACCGAAACAACGCTGGGTAGAGGTACAAATACGTACCCGGCGAATGGACGAAATAGCCGAACGAGGACTTGCCGCCCACTGGAAATACAAAGGAATTAAAAGCGAGAACGGGCTGGACGATTGGATGAACAATGTGCGCGAAGTACTCGAAGCGGCCGGAAACGGTGGAGCTTTGGAACTCATGCGCGATTTCAAAATGGATCTCTACGACAAAGAGGTATTCGTATTCACTCCGAAAGGAGACCTATACAAATTGCCTTTGGGAGCCACGTTACTGGACTTCGCATTCCTCATTCACACCGGGTTAGGCTGCAAATGTGTCGGCGGCAAGGTAAACGGAAAGATCGAAACCATAAAATACAAACTGAAAAGCGGCGATACGATCGAAGTACTTACCTCTCCCAATCAGACACCGAAGCAAGACTGGCTCAACATAGCCGCGACATCGAAAGGGCGGGTAAAGATAAAGCAAGCCCTGAACGAACAGCAGAATAAAGCGGCGGAATATGGGAAAGAGCTTTTGCAAAGACGATTCAAAAACCGCAAAATAGAGATGGAAGACGGTGTAATGATGCGCCTTATAAAAAAAATGGGCTATAAAACCGTCACCGATTTTTACAACGAATTGGCCGATGAACATATCGACGTCAATCGCGTAATCGACCTTTATCTCGAAATCGATAAAAAAGAAAACGAAGAGCAATACGAAACTCGTACGGCAGAAGAATTTACTTTACAAAAAGAACCCGACGAATCGAAAGAAGACGAGCTCGTCATAGGCGGCGATGTCAAAGGTATCGACTATAAATTGGCCAAATGCTGCAACCCCATTTACGGCGACGAAATCTTTGGATTTGTCTCCACAGAAGGAACTATCAAGATACACCGTAAAGATTGTCCGAACGCGCGACACATATACAGTCGTTACCGTTACAGAGTAGTCAATGCCCGCTGGTCGGGAAAAATGGGTTCTAAATACGTCACCGTCCTGCGAGTTATCGGAAACGACGATATCGGTATCGTAACGAACATTACATCGATTATTTCAAAAGAAAAAAACATATATATGAGAGGCATCTCGATCGACTCGAACGACGGCCTTTTTCAAGGACATATCACCGTCACGGTCGATGACATCTCCTCCCTCAACAGTCTGATGAAAAAGCTCAAAACCGTTAAGGGGGTCAAAGATGTACAGAGAGGGTCTATTAGATAGAATTAACATCAAATACAATACACCGATCAATTATGGCTAAATATCTTTACTTTTGGATATGCTCTTGTGCGATAGTATTATTCTCCTGCGGAGATAATAGTAATGAAGCTAACGCTCAATATGAAAAAGCTCGGAAGTTATTCGAAAACGGTCAATACGCCAATGCTAAAAACGCTATCGACAGTATCGAATTATTATACCCCAAAGCCTTCAAACAGATAAAAGCGGGTATGTTGCTCATGTGCCGCGTAAAACAAAAAGAAAGCGAGCAAAATCTGCTTTATATAGACAGTGTACTCAAAGTGAGACAAACCGAACTCGAAGCGGTCAAGAAAAACTTCCGGTTCGAAAAAGATGCCAAATACCAAACGGAAGGGAATTATATATATAAGAAACTTCCCAAACAAGCCGCGATAAATCGTAGCCAATTGAAAGTTTTGGTCACAGAAAACGGACAAATGCAGTTGGCAAGCGTATATTACGGAAGCACACCGATAAAACACAGTTCCATACGGGCGACGCTCCCGGACAAAAGTAAAGCCGAAACTCTCGTTATCGGGTACGACGGAGCCAATAATTACCGGTTCACCAACGACGGCAAATATACCGAAATCGTGACATACAAAGACGGTCAATGTTCTGCCGTCGCAGCACTCATAGCGAATAATACGAGTAAAAAAATAACCCTCACTTACTTGGGGGGAAACCGATACACTCTATCGCTCGACCCCGTCACACGCGAAGCCGTTAAAGCGACCCGTGAGCTCGCCAACCTCATGAAAAATGTCGATGACCTCAAACGAGAATATCAACTGAACGTACGCACGCTCGAACTCGCAGACAAACAAGTCTTACAGTTGGAAAAACAGCAATCCGAACAGAATGCCGAATAACAACGTCTTTAACCGGTGACCTGTGAAATGAGAACGATATTAGAAACCCAGAGATTAATTCTTAGAGAGTTATGCCCGAACGACTTTCATGAAGTTTGTAAACTCTTACAAGACAACGAGGTGATGTACGCCTACGAAGGCGCATTCAACGGCACAGAAGTCCGGGAATGGTTAGACCGACAAATAAAGAGATATGCCGAAGACAAAGTCGGTTTATGGGGAGCCGTTCTTAAAGAAAACGGAGAGCTCATCGGACAATGTGGCATCACTATGCAACCATACAGAGAGCAAACCGTTCCCGAAATAGGCTATCTCATTCGCAAAAATTTCTGGCACAAAGGGTATGCTACCGAAGCCGCACGATCATGTGCCGACTATGCCTCCCACATTTTGGGTATAAAACGCATTTACTCCATTATCCGCGACAATAACCTTCCTTCGCAAGGAGTCGCAAAACGAATCGGTATGACGCCCGGCGATACCATCGTAAAACACTACCGAGGCATCGATATGCCCCACATCGTGTTTTCGATGACTCTCGGAGAATAAACGAACTTTGGGGTATCATTCGTTCAATCCATTGCTCCGAAGCCAACGAAACATCTCGGAATAAGCAGCTTGACGAGCCGAAGGTTTCGAAAGTACGAGATCGTGCATTCCTTCCTGAACCTCAAACTCTGTGACTTTTGGTCCCAGCATGCGACCATAGCGGGCAATATCCTTTACATCGAGTACGGCATCTCCCGATTGATGTTGAGGCGTCCATTTATTCCCGTCTACCGATTGACTCGAATACATCAACAAAACGGGACAGGGAATATGCAACCCTTTATGAATTTGATTGTGTCCGCGATGTATCGCCCGTATCCATGCCGAAGAAACAGGCGGAGATACCTTAAATTTCAAGTCGGTATCATAATTCCATTCCCCATGATGATCTTTTAGCAAACTCTCGGCATAAGCGGTAGAATTTCCCTGACTTATCTTCGTTCCTTTAAACCAACGCCCCCAAGCCGACACGATAGGAACCAGAATCTTCTCATAGAACCAATTCATATTCATGTCGAGAAACGGACTGTTCAAAATGAGTCCCTGTACCGGCAAGTCGTTACGATAAGCCTCACAGTAAAGCGATGTTATCAATCCTCCCGTCGAATGAGCCATCAACACGATATCGGTATTTCCCTCCTCCCGAATAAGAGTCAGAGCCGTATCTATATCGGCAAAATATTCTTGCAAATCTCGAACCTCGAACGGCGTTTGTTCCGGCAATAACGAGCGTCCGTATTTTCTCAAATCCACGGCATAGAAATTAAAGCAGGAATCGTTAAACGTCCGAGCCAGCGTTTCCTGAAAGAAATAATCGTTATATCCGTGCACGTAAAGCACCGCTTTATGCGTGTCGCACGACGATAAACTCCGAACAAGAGTCGTCACTACCCTTCCGCTGTAATCGTCCGGCATGGCGATAGTTTTTGCTTCAAAACCCTCTCCCAAACGATCGGGCTTGTATTGCGCGAAAGAACAAATCGTCCCTGCCGCAAGCCATACAACTATAAAAATGAATATATGCCTCATATATTTAATCATGACAGATTTTCTTAATCCTCCAACGAATTTTTCAAATTACCGAAAACTTTGGTCAACATTCTCCCGGCCATCTCGACTTCTCTATCCGAAAAGCCGTCCAACGCCGTTCTCATAATAGCCGTCACCAAAGGCTTCGTAGCCACCTCCAACTCCCGACCTTTATCGGTAAGATGAATCAAATTGATACGCCGATCTTTCACGCCCGGAGAACGAACGACAAGCTGTTGCTTTTCCAAATTATCTATTAGCCGGGTCATACTCGGTTTGTCTTTAAATGTAACATTACACAATTCCTGCTGAGTCACTCCGTCCCGCGACCATAAATAATACAATACAGTCCATTGTTCGGGTGTTATATCGATAGACAATTTTCGAAAACTACGATATAATTTCCGATTAATCGCAGCAGACAATTTACCGCTCATCAAAGCGAACACCATTTCTATATTCAATTCGGAAAAGTTCATATATTAATCATTGCTTAAACAACTACAAATATAAAGTAACTTCACCATAAAAACAAATTCACCTCCCTTTTTGCTCACTCTCCGAGAAAAGGGAATGTATTTAACCTCCTGGCATACTTATCTATTAATCCTTCCGTCACTTGGTGTGTGTGTAACCCTTTCACCCCTTTGTTGTAGAGCAATATAGTGGTAAAACCAAAGAAACATTTCTTTAACCCCTCCTGCCTGCGGCCACCTCCCCTATATTTTACGTTGCAAAACACAGGGGAGGAGTGTAAAAATTTTCCAGCAACATCGCCCTACTGTTATTTTAGCCCTTCTGTCTCTTAGTGTACCTTACCCCTTCTCTCTTGTGCTGCATAGCAATATAGTAGTTAACCGAAGAAATGGTAATTTTTAAGGAGAGGGGTTGGAGATGTGAAAGGGCAATCCCTACTGATTTCCTACTGAGCCAAAAACAGCTAAGTGGGAGACAAGAACATAGGCACAAGCAGGCGACCGGGAATCGACTGATCGAGGCTTGTCCCGATCGAAATTTCCAGAGTGATTTACAAATCTGTTTTTTACATCTGTTCGTAATCTTTGGCAAGGCCACCCTCCCCGGTCTCCTTGTACAAGGACGGCAAATCGTGCCCTGTCTGTTTCATTACAGCCACCACCTTGTCGAACGATACACGATGACTTCCATCGGTAAAAGCCGAATAGATATTAGCATCCAAAGCCCTCGCCGCAGCATAGGCATTCCGTTCGATACAAGGTATCTGTACCAATCCGCACACCGGATCGCAAGTCATACCCAAATGATGTTCCAGCCCCATTTCGGCGGCATACTCGATTTGCGCAGGACTACCACCGAACAACTGGCTGGCTGCTGCCGAAGCCATAGCACATGCCACTCCCACTTCGCCTTGACACCCCACTTCGGCTCCCGATATAGAAGCATTTTGCTTCACGATATTCCCCACCAAACCGGCGGTCGCCAACGCTCTTAAAATGCGGGTATCGCTGAATTCCCTACTCTTTTGCAAATGGTACAATACCGCCGGCACGACTCCACAGGATCCGCAAGTGGGTGCGGTTACAATACGCCCGCCCGATGCATTCTCTTCACTCACGGCCAACGCATAGGCAAATACCAATCCCCGACTTTTCAAACTGTCTTTATAACCCTTCGCCTTTATATAATAAGAAGAGGCTTTCCGCCGTAAATTCAACGGACCGGGCAATACACCCTCCTGATCGAGCCCTCGTTCGATAGCCTCGCGCATAGTCGACCACACCTCGGCCAAATAGTCCCAAATATCGTGGTCTTCGCATTCCTGCACATATTCCCAATAACTGCGCCCCGTCCGTTCACACCAAGAGAGAATCTGAGTCATACTATTCATTTCGTACAATTCCGGTGTCTTGTCGAAAGGCTTCCCTTCTTCGGCCAAAGCCCCTCCTCCCACGCTGAACACGGTCCATTCGTCGGTCACTTCACCCGAACTATTTTTCGAGCGAAAAGTCATGCCGTTCGGGTGAAACGACAGAAATACCGACGGTTTCCACACAATCTCGACCGGGGCATGAGGTTGAAGGGTATCGAGAATCGCTACATCGGTCAAGTGCCCTTTTCCCGTAGCGGCAAGACTACCGTACAGAATGACCTCGAACGCCACAGCCTCAGGGTGGCGGTTCAAAAATATTTCGGAAGCCTTTCTCGGCCCCATTGTATGACTACTCGAAGGGCCATACCCTATGCGATATATCTCTCGTATCGTTTTCATCGTTCCGTAAAATTGTAGAGTCCATGCAAGCAAAGGGAGCAGAACCGAATTCCATTTGTTACGCCGAGCCCGGCCTGCCTTCACAATATACGCAAAGATAGTGCAAATGAGGGCAAAAGCAAGCTCGCTTGACTTTGCCGAATGCAGCCTATTTTCGCATCCTGCGCAAAGATAGCTCAAACAATTTTCAAAACAACCTTACCGAATAGAAATTTGCGCCTTTTCATCTGCAATCTATTTTCGATGCGATTTTCCACGAGTCGTAACCGATTCTATCTTCAATCCGTTAGGGAGATTTCGCACTGCCACCGACCGGGAA
>ERZ780202.1934-NODE-1934-length-10150-cov-4.650124_pt1 | contig 10150 bp, 7 predicted proteins | sample MGYA00510978_ERZ780202 | MGnify/ENA primary metagenome ERZ780202 (study PRJEB29588, sample SAMEA2155689) | human gut metagenome | biome: human gut; feature: human-associated habitat; material: faeces | place: Denmark | collected 2008/2010 ...
CGCTTCTGCCGGGTGCAAAAAAGCTCGGCACAGAGCGCATCCCGGTCTGTCCTTCCGCGATCTCCGGAGAGGGTATCCTATCGGAGTTCTACCGGAGCCGCAAGCTTTTGGACCGCTGTCTGGAGGCGATCGCCCTGCGCAATGATCTGACGCTTGGCGAGCTGTCCCTCCTGCTGTCCTTAAGCCAGATGCATACATTTTGCAGCCGCACGGAACTTGCCGATTTTGCCGGATTATCCAAAAGCTCGCTCTCGCGCACCTTGCAAAAGCTTTCCGCCAAAGATTATATCCGCGTCATCAGTACCAGAAAATACCTGCACGTGGATCTGCTTCCGGCAGCGACCGCGCTCCTCCCGGAGCTCGCCACCGCACAAAACGATTTTGATGCGGCACGCTTTGCCGGATTAACGGAAGAAGAACTGGTCTGCTATGCCAGAGTTACAGAGAAGATAAAAGAAAATACGAGACGGGTGCTCGGCGTCTAAAGCTTCGGCAGGAATCCACCTTCAGATGCAGTAATCACTCCATCCACTCTCCTCGACAGGTGCACAGCGGTCCCGTATCATCAGCTTTCCCTCCAGCTCAAGCCGCACCACGCTCCTGTGTCCGCCCCTCAGGCGGTCCAGCAAAAGCTGCATGGCATGGAAGCCTTCTGTCTCTGTCTGATGTGTCTGAATGATCATCGATGGATCCGGCTCTATCTCGTGCCTGCGCATCGTCTCCAGAAATCCGGCATATCTTGCCTCGTTATAGCACTCTCCCACATAACCGATATTCCGGTGTCCCAGCGAAATCAGATATTCCACCGCCATGGATGCCACCTTTTTTCCGTCACAGAGCACTTCATCCACCTCATAATTTGTAGAGTTGCGGTTCACGGACACCACACACTTATATTTTCTGTTCAGCTTTTTTAGCGCTTCTTTATTGCACTTTCCGATGATAATGAGACCATCACAGACACACGTTGTCTCCAGATACATTTCATCAATCATCCGGTCCAGATTTTCCGTTCTCGTCATCAGCACACCGATATAATATACCTTTTGTCCTGCCACAATTCCCAGCTTTAAATTTCTGGCTGCCTGATTAGGCGTATAGCCGAGCTGCATCGCCGCCTTCCAGATCCGCTCCCGCACCGCAGGCGACTGACATTTATATTCCGGATGATTCAGTACATGGGATACCGTTGCCGGAGACACGCCTGACAACTCCGCAATTTTCTTAATGGACATTTCATCCCTCTTCTCTGTGGTATTTTTTTCATATTATTTCTATATGTTTTATATGTATTCCGAAGCAGCAGCGGACATTTGTCAAGATTTTCTATGATATTGCATAAAATTCATAGGACGTAGTTTCCTATGAATTAAAAAAGACAGGTACAAATCTCGTACCTGTCCTTTTGGGATTTCAAAAAAGCTCCTCTCCCTCTACGCGCCAAGAATCTCCTTTAAGTCTTCCTCCGGAGTTGTGATCGGTGCAATATGGTAATGCTCCACCAGATATGCTAACACATTCGGGGAGATAAACGCCGGCAGTGTCGGTCCCAGCTTGATGTTCTGGATGCCCAGATGCAGCAGCGTCAAAAGGATACAGACCGCCTTCTGCTCATACCAGGACAATACCATGGATAACGGCAGTTCGTTGACCGAGCAGCCGAATGCCTCGGCAAGCGCCACCGCAACCTTGATCGCGCTGTACGCATCGTTGCACTGTCCCATATCCATCAGGCGCGGCAGACCACCGATCTCCCCGAGATCCAGATCGTTAAAACGGTATTTTCCACATGCAAGCGTTAAGATCACGCTGTCCTTCGGGGTCTGCTTTACAAATTCCGTATAGTAATTGCGTCCCGGTCTGGCACCGTCACAGCCGCCCACCAGGAAGAAATGACGGATTGCGCCGCTCTTTACCGCATCCACCACCTGATCCGCAACGGAGAGCACCGTGCCGTGTGCAAATCCGGTCATCACCTCTTTTCCGCCGTTGATGCCGGTGAACTCCGTATCTTCCTTGTAACCGCCGAGCTCTAACGCTTTCTCGATCACCGGCGTAAAGTCCTTGTCCGCACCGATATGCACCATCTGCGGATAAGAAACCACCTCTGTTGTGAATACACGGTCACGGTAGCTCTCCTTCACCGGCATCAGGCAGTTCGTTGTATACAGAATCGGCGCCGGAACCCCGTCGAACTCCTTCTGCTGATTCTGCCATGCCGTTCCAAAGTTTCCCTTTAAATGCGGATACTGCTTTAACAGCGGATACGCATGTGCCGGAAGCATCTCACCGTGCGTATAGACATTGATTCCCTTATCCTTCGTCTGCTCCAAAAGCAGTTTTAAATCGTAGAGATCGTGGCCGGTGATGATGATAAATGGTCCTTTCTCCACGGTAAGCGGCACCTTTGTCGGCTCCGGATTGCCAAACGTCTCTGTGTTGGCGCGGTCTAAAAGCTCCATACACTTTAAATTCACCTCGCCGACTTCCAGAACCACCGGAAGCAGGTCTCCCATCTCCAGATCAAAGCCCAGGAACGAAAGCGCCTTATAGAAAAATGCATTGACCGTCTCATCCTCATAGCCGAGCACCGCCGCATGATAAGCGTAGGCAGCCATGCCCCGGATGCCAAATAAAATCAAAGACTTCAAGGAACGGATATCCTCATCCGCCTCCCAGATCTCCTTCATGTCGTAATCCGAGGTATTGCCGCACGGCGATGCGCAGGTGGCACAGTTCGGAACCACGCGTTCCTTCTCCGCATGAACCTTTGCGATCATCTCACGCAGTGTCTCATCATTAAAGTTGACATTCGTGATCGTTGTGAATAATCCTTCTATTAAAATATGTGTGGTGTCCTCGGTGCGCGGATTGTTGCCGCACGCCTTTGCAAGCCCGATCAACGCGCCGGTCAGTTCATCCTGCAGCGCTGCCGTCGCACTGCTTTTTCCACAGACGCCTGCATTCCCGGTGCAGCCGCTGCATCCCGCTGTCTGCTCACACTGAAAACAAAACATTTTATGTTCCATATTGATCTCTCCTTTGATTTCCTGATTGATTACCTACGCATTGTATGAAATCTCCGGAGATTTTTCTGTTGTTTTTCCAACAAAACAATTCTTTTCGCTTTTATTTTTCGCAGAGCTCCGACAGGGGATGAAACGTGTATCCCATTTCCTCCCATTTGGTCAGCAGTTCATCCAGAATCTCCCCGTTCGTCTTCGAGGTGCTGTGCAGCAGCACAATCGCCCCCGGATGAATTCTTCCCAGCAGCTTTTCAAACGCCTCCTCCTTCGTCGGCTGTGCATCGACATTCCAGTCCACATAGGCAAGACTCCAGAAAAAAGTGTGATAGCCGAGCTGTTTTGCCATCTCGAGATTCTTCGTGCTGTATTTTCCCTGCGGCGGTCTGTAATAGTTCGCCATCTTCTGCCCGGTCACCTCGGAAAAAAGCGCGGCGTTGTCGTCCATCTCTTTCTGGAACGCGGTAAGATCCGCGATCGACGACATATCAGGATGATGATAGGTATGGTTCCCCACCGTATGTCCCTCCGCCACCATCCGCTTGGCAATCTCCGGCGCGCTCTCCAGAAAATGTCCCACCACAAAGAAAGTGGCAGGCGCCTGGTGCTTTTTTAATGCATCGAGAATCGGCTCTGTATTCCCGTTCTCGTAGGATAAAGGCTGAATGTGATAGAATCTGAACTTTAATCAAGACTTATATCTGATGTGGTTTTTTGAATCGAAACGTGATATTTACGGAATTATTCTCGTATACATCAATCCGCTCGATGAGATTGACCAGTACCTCCCGGCTCAATTCCTTGATCTCTCTGTGCTGTAAAAACGTCTCAAGCCATCTCTGGTACTCGTCCATATATATCTTACCCGTGTCTTTCTGCTTTTGCAATACCTTTTTTCGATTTTCTATCATTTTTTTCTGGGCTGTGTATTCCGTCTTGAATACATTAAAGTCATCAATCGAAATCAATTCCTGGGACAAATTCATAATCATCTTTCGATAGTTACGCTCCAGCTGCTCTAGCTGCATTTCCAGCCTGCTGCTCTCGTCGTTGATCCCGGTCTGCAGCTTCTGCTGTCGGATTTTCTCAAAATCCATACTCTGAATTGCCTCATTTACGTTCGCCTGTATCGCCTGCAGAACCAGTTCTTCTAATTCCTGCAGATAGATCAAATGCTGTGAACAATATTGCACGCCGATCCGTGCGTATGTCGTACAACGCAATATAGTACCATCCTTACGTTTCGATTTTGTCATTGCTCTCCCACAATCACCACAAAACAGAAGTCCTGCAAAATAATTGATGTTCTTGCTGCAGTCCATCTGCTTCCATCGATGCCGGATCATCTTGTGCACCATATCATAATCTCTCTGCTCTATAATCGGCTCATGTGTTGCCTCATGCCGTATCCATTCTGACTTTTCCACCTGTGAAAATTTCTTTATGTTATACGCCATTTTTTCAACCCGGTGCTGTACCATATTTCCGATGTAATTCTCATTTTCATTTAACAGGATCTTTTTTACTGTGCTATAAGTCCAGTAATAAGTCTTATCCAGACGCCTGTTATTTGAATAATTACAGCCATTCTGCCGTTTGTATTCTGACGGACATGGAATCTTGTCATCATTCAACCCATGCGCAATCATCATAATATCCTTACCGTCAATAAATTCTGCGTAAATTCTCCGGACGACTTCCGCTGCTACCGGATCTACGATCAGATGATTCTTGTCCTTAGGATCTTTCACGTACCCGTATGTGGCAAATGATCCTATAAATTCGCCCCGCTGAGCCTTTGCTTTTAAAGCCGCCCTCACATTATTTGACGTTTCCATCGAGTAGTTGTCATTCATGACCACCTTGATCGGAATGTCAATGGAAGTAATGCGACCGTTGAAATCAATATTGTCTACCACCGCAATATAACGGATGCGCTTCATCACAAACGTTACCTTAAAAAGCCGGATTGTCTCTGCGTGTTCCCGTCCAAGTCTTGCCAGGCTCTTTGTAATAATGCAGTCGATTTTTCCCGCATCCACGTCTTCCATCATCCGGATATAACCGGCTCGGTCATAATCAAGCCCCGTGTGTCCGTCATCGATATAAACCTCGGCTTCTTCCAGTTCCGGTCGTTCCTCTATGTATTTCCGGCAAATAAACATCTGATTTTCAATGCTTTCCGATACTTCTCTTTTCTTTTCGTAATCTTCGTCCGATAATCTACAGTAGATCGCCGTTCTGTACTTTTGTTCTCTCTGTTTACCCATAATAGCATATCCCCCTGTTTATCATATCGAACGCTTCCTATAATTGCAATCCGTCATCCGGATTTTTTTCTCCTTGTCCCGCAGCATGTTTTCCACACATTGCTCCAGCCTCTCCTGACCATACTGAACCGTAACATGATATTCTGTGCCTAATACTTTGTTTTTCTTTTCCACCATACTCTCACCAGCATTCTTTTGTTCTATCCTTATGCTCTCTGAATTTTCAAAATTCAAAATAGTTTGTATGGCTGGTTGACACATCTGTTTCAAAATGCTATTATCATTTGGAAACATAGGCGCAACTACAGCCATGTTTTGGTTTGAAAAGCATCTGATCGAGGCTCCAATCTCTTAGCAGATGCTTTTCTTTTTTATCCTAATGTCTGTTCACCCGACAAATCAAGCATATCTTGTAGCTTTCTTTCCGGTACCGGCTTTACATCCCAAGTCTGCTCCATACACTCCTTCATATATGCAACAAATGGGTCTACCTCTCCCGTTTTATCATAATGTGCAAGTGCATTATAATATTTCTGCTTGGTTTCATTATATACCACCAATGGCGGATAATTATGAATCATCAGAAAATAGTTCATCAATGTGCGTCCCACGCGACCATTTCCATCCGCAAATGCATGTATATTTTCAAATTTACAATGCAAATATGCTGCAGCTTTCCATATATTCTCGCCACGATCCGGGACGTCCTCCATCTCTTCGCACAGTTCCTGTATTTCCATCGGAACATCTTCCGGTGGTGCGCCCTGCCCATCTGCCACGCAGTAATCATGTACCTTAAATGTCCCCGGTCTTTCGCCTCTCTCCCAACGTCTCTCATCATAAGTTCCCTGCGTCAGATATTTATGTATTTCACATATCAGTTCTGACGTCACAGGATCTCTGTCTACAATATGTTGCAGCATGGCACCAAAGCAAGCTTTCTGATTTGCGATCTCATAAACGGTTCTCAAATTTCCGGTAAAGTTCACCACTTTTCCATTTTCAAATACCTCTCTGGTATTGTGGTAAGTAATCTCCGGATTTTCAATGGCGCCGGAATTATACGCGAAAATTATGCTGTAGCTTGAAAGGCTTTCTCTCAGATCCACCACTGTAGCTATCTTCTTATCTTTCCAATGTTTTATAATCTGCTCATATTCCATATCATTTCCCCTGTTTTATGATATAATATTACTGTTGTCGCACCCATTCTGGCAACAGAAAGAGGGTGTGCTCGTGGAAATTACTTTATCCTTTTTGGTTTCCGTTATGGCTGGTATAGTTAGCTACTATATCTGCGAATGATTAGATGGAAACGACAGTGACAACTAGCCTAAAGAAAGCCCCAGAGGTGACGCTCTGGGGCTTTTACTTCCACTTGGATACAATCTCATTTCCTGCTTACCGGCATTATAGCATATGCAGGCAGCATTTTCAAGTATTCCCCAAAAGTTCCTTTTTATTCTCTATTCCACTTTGTTTGGTGCCATAAACTGATTATAAAATCGTGTCAGCGCATCATCGCTTTTTGTATTACCAAAGCCATTGTCATCGATGAACTGCTTCATCGCCAGAATGTCCTCATGACTAAATTCATAGACCTCCTCCGCTGACCCGTTGCGGGAGTTTGCAAAAGCCGTCTGCAACGCCGCTGCATATTCCGGATCTGTCAACCAAATGGAATCTGCTGCCAGACCACCGTTTGCCTCCGGTTGGTTATAATAATACTCGTTGATGAACCGGGTTGTTCCCTCAGGCTCCACCGCAACTGCAGTGGTGTCTACCACATAGACTGTAATCTGCTTATAATAGGTACTTCCGGTGCTGTCCACCACCGTCAGGTTTTCCGTACAGCTGCCTTCGCGTCGAAACTGCGTAAAATCCGATGCCTGATAGTCCGGAATCGAAAAAGATGTTCCGTTTTCGTGGAATCCCGGTTCAATCGGACTGCCGTCCTCTCTATCGTATGCCGTTGCATGGCTTAGGATCTCACTGTCTGTGATATATCCGCTCTGCGCCTGCGTCAACGTATAGTACAGATTTTCTGCAACAATCCACGGACAGTCATCCCACACCGCATAAAGCGTTATAGTCGCACCGCTCTGATCCGTCACACCGGCAGCATTGGTTAAGTCTGCCACAGCTATCGATGTCCCCGCTGTCCATTGTGGGATAAAGCTTTCACACCCATCTTCAAGCGACCACCCCATAAAAACAGATGCATATGCCTTTTTATCCGGCACCGGATCAGCCGTTGGATCTTCCGGTTCTTCCGGAGCCTCCGCTTCTTCCGCTTCTGCCACTTGTACATCTATATCTTCTTCTGCACCGGAAGCTTCCGGTTCTGTTGTCTCTTTCTTCGGTTCTTCCACCACCTTACCGGAAGCTTCCGGGTCTGTCTCTTCCGGATCTGCTACGCTTCCATCTGGCATTGTGATAGTTCCGTCTGGATTCGTGATGCTTCCATCCGGCTCCGTAATACTTCCATCCTCATTTACTACACCCCCGGTCGGTGTCATCATCAGCCCCGTATCGGCATCCATCATCATAACTACTGCGCCGGTATCATCCAATACGATCGTACCGTCTAACACCTGCTGCGTGATATCCTCTCCATCCAACGTGTAGCGGATATAAAGTCCCGTAGCGTCCGGCAGTGTCACATCCTGATCGTAGGCGATCGTCATATCATCAACCGGTGTCTTCTCCCTGCCATCGTTCGGATCAAAATGCAGCGTATAGCTGTTTGCCGTCCAGGATGCCGTCAGAACATCTGTCGCACCATCAGCAGCGCCAAACGTGTAAACCGCATTGTTCAGACTACCGTTAAATGGCTCTGATTTCACCCAGCCAGAAAAGGTATATCCGGTTCTTACCGGATCCGGAATGGATTTAGCAGTTCCATAATTCTCACTAAAACTCTGTACTCCGGTACTTCCACTCCATGTACCACCATTCGGATCAACCTTCAACGTTGACCGGTTAATCTGTGCTGTTGCCGTCATGCTCACATTTTGTGCCGGCATGGTAAAATGATACTGCTTTGTATTCGTCTGATATGATCCACTCCAGCCTGTCCAATGATAGCCATTTTTTACCACCGCATTGACCGCCACCGCCGATCCTGCTGTATAATTGCCAGCACCACTGACACTCTGGATACCGGTTCCTGCAGTCAGATCCACCCGGAATAAAGCATCACACCCACTGGCTGCAGTACATGCCTTATCGATCCAGTGCCCCGTATCCACTCCGGCGGACTTTAAAAACCCGCTAAACTGATCTCTGTTATCAAACCGGGTCATACCAGATCCACTGATCCTGCAGTAGATCGTATACTCAATCTTATCTCCCTTGAACCAGCTTGATACACCACCTCCGGAAAAGATAACCGTATTATGTACTGTCCCGTCTGCATCCGTCACCGTCCCCTGCCGCACTGCAGCACCAGATGCAGAATTTCCATTTACCGCAATGCTGTAATTCGTCAGATCCGGCGTCAGATTCGGATCCAGTGTCACCATCAGTTCACCGCCGTAAATTCCGGTATTTTCCTGTTCAGATGTATTCGTGATCGTTCCTTTTACGATAACCTGTCCATCCGATATACTTGTCGTCTGCCGCGCCTCAAACTCCGGAAAAGCAATATCAACCGCTGCTCCGATATAAAGCTGCGTGTTCCAGCTTACCCGCGTAATATCTACACCAAACACAGATGCGCCCTGATCCAGCCCGGACACCTCATAAAGCACCGAGCACAGATCGTGCCCTTGTGCAAAATAGTCCGATCCGCGGTAAAATCCTCCTTCCCGCGGGGTATCTCCGGCAGATCGCAGGCTTTTCGCCGCACCCATCTGCTGCTGGGTGTACAGATTGACGCCCATACCATTTCCGGATGTCGAAGCATTGATGCTTCCGAATAATACCTGCCCCGTCACGTCTCCGTATTCTTTGGTTTTTAAACCGTTGAATAATTCCGTTCCCATTGTGACCGTTGCTCTCTCCGCGTCCGTAGAACCGTAAGTATTGCCCTCCCAATCAGCATTACCAAAACGATATACAGATCCAGCTTTTAAAGTAACCGCACGTACTGGATAGTCTTCATTTTCTTCGACAACAATCAGCTGCCAACCGGTCGGTGTTCCGCCACCTCCCGTATCCTGCTCCCACAGATCAGATGCAGAGCACACCGGCATGTTGGCTACATAGTAATCACCATACCCATAGGTCTGTACAATGTTTGTAACATCTGCCACATTACAGTACACACGAGGGCGTGGCTGTTCCCAGCCCGATACATACTGTGAGCTCCGGTCATCCACATAAACCCGGTCAGGATAAATGTTCCAATAAGTTCTGGCATCATGCATGATGAATGTTACGTGATTTGCGTTATTATCATCTTTGTTATATCTTTTCCGGGTCTCCCAGATCAGATACGCCTTTACCACTTTTGTTGTATTATTATCACCATACAGCGTGCCCATCGAACTATTAGACCATCCCCGTAACGTCTGGCTACGGTAAGTTACATCATCATTCCCCGGTGATGGCGAAGAATAAACATTGATGTTACCTGTATAATTTAGTGCATATCTGCCTACCGTAGTATTCTCTCCATTCTGTCCCGTTGGCAAGTATTCTGTTACATTCTTTTGCACTCCATTTGCTGCATATCCAGATGATGTTGCCGCCATAATCTTATCCGTATGCATCAGCGTTATCATCATGAATAATAATCCCAGACCTAACAGCCATATTGTCTTTCTTTTATCTCTGAGCTTCCGCTCATAGTACATATTATGCCTCCCATAATAATCTTTGTTTTTCTCTTGTTAACTCGCTTTTTCTCACATT
>ERZ780202.1936-NODE-1936-length-10147-cov-2.049148_pt1 | contig 10147 bp, 10 predicted proteins | sample MGYA00510978_ERZ780202 | MGnify/ENA primary metagenome ERZ780202 (study PRJEB29588, sample SAMEA2155689) | human gut metagenome | biome: human gut; feature: human-associated habitat; material: faeces | place: Denmark | collected 2008/2010 ...
ACCTGTGCCGCATACTGCCCGGACAGCGGAAGCTCCCAGTCCGGAAAAAGCTGTAGTTTTTTCTCCTGAAGCCGGTATCCGGCAAGCAGAAGACGGCGGGCTTTGTCAGGGTCTTTTAACGCTTCGTTTCCCACCACATTTCCAAATTTTTCTATAATATCCATTTGTGTTCATTCCTACCTTTTTGTTCTGATTTTCAGCAATATCTGTTCTGCATGGTTTTGAACAAACCAATGTTTATTATAGCAAAGTGGGTGAAATTGTAAATGTTTTGTTTTGGAATGAGTGTTGTATTTATAGTAGAATTCATTTATATTTACCTATCACATTCTCTAAATGCCGGGCTCATTCTTTCTATCTCACCGCGGCTGATGCCATATTTCTTAGCCAATTCTTTCCAATTCTCCCTAACAGTATTTTTAATTTTATCAACTTCCTGCACTGCATATTTTTTTCCTATTCCATAATATGGTGCTGCCTGTACTGCCAATTCAAAATCGATACTGGAATTATCTGCATCGACATTTAACGATAAGTATTCACCATATATATCCGGATTTACATCGTATAACGGCGACAATTCCCAGCCTTCATCAGATAATATGAATCCATGATTTTTAAAATGGTCATCGGTATTGGATACAGCCATGCTAAACACGATACGTTTCCAGAGTTCTTCCAAGTCCCGCTTTGGTTTTGCACCGTCCGCTTTTAAAAATGATACAATTTCAAGATAACTGCTTCCGTCTGTCGCATTTGCGCCATCTTTCTTTCCTAACATTGTCATGGCTGATGAAAAATGGATTCTCTGCGCTCCGACTCTGTCAAAACGCTTTACCAAAAATGTTGTTCCTAATTTGGAAAACTTTTCAACTTTCGCCTCCGGTACATTTAATCCACACTTCACAGCCAAATCATGCGCAACCATTTCCCATGCACCCGAATTAAAATCATCGTGTTTTGACGGAAACTTAGCAATCCACAATGAACCGTCCGGTGCCATTACTGAAGCTTTAGGTCTGGCTCCGCCAAGTGAAGAACCGGGAGCTATTAGTTGTTTTAACCATTTTTCTTCCAAACCTGTATCGTCATTTTCAAAAGCAAAAGAGGCTTGTTCAAGTTCTCTTAAAGAAGTCCATGGTGGTGTTGCATATTCTTTATCGTTTGAAAGGAATTCCCCATTTTGCTCTGTTTTAAATCGCAGTCCTCCCATTCTTGCTTCATCATATACGCCTAAAAGATAATCGCTCTCTAGGAGTTTTTGCGGTTTCTCCCCAACTTTTTTTGCCCGAAGTTCTTCTCTGCGCTTCATAAGCCGTTTTCCCCATCTGTCCGGGCAGGAATCGGCAAATACTCCAAAGATATTTTTATCATCATTTATATATTGTCTGCCTTTATATAACTGCAAATCCGGGTCTAACATCATATTTCCTTTTTCCAGCCAGCTTTGCTCATATTCAAATGAATAGAACTCTTTCCCCCTCGTCTGCGATACATAAATGGTACCAATTAATTCGTTTTGAAAAGGTAAAAAATCCGCAAATACATATATTTTCTTTTCTTTCTCCATATAACTACCCCTTCTTTGACACCCGTTTTCTTACAGGCAAATCCAAATCCTGCAATTTACGTCCCAATTCATCATCTTTGGCAATCAGCAGTAAATCCTTATCCATATAATTAAGCGCATGTAATACCGCCGCATAACATCCAATCGCTACCGATGATGCCCCTTTCTCGATTGAAACCAAAGTTGCCCTGCTGATTCCCGCACGTTCTGCCACTAACTCCGCCGAAAGCTTTCTCCGCAGTCTTGCATATTTTATCTGTAACCCCATTTGTTCAAGTATTTCTTCTGTTTCAGGTAATAATATAATTGATTTCTTAGGCATAAAGTCATCTCATTATGTTAATAATATTATACAAATAAATATTATTTGTCAATTTTTATTTATTTTACTCTTTTTCTAACACAAGTAATCTTGAATCCTTTAATTTGCATTTATATGAATACATACCCTTTTGTAAAATACCTGAAAAACAGATATAATAGTTTAGTGCCTCCTTTTTATTCTGAGGAATTTGTGACAATTCATCAGCTAGATAATTGTAAACATACGTAGAAATAGCTATTTCACAAATTTGTTTTTTGTTATTTCTATCTAAAACTTTTAGATAATACATTTTTATTTCTTCTTCCTCTAAAGGTATATATTGGTACAGCCATAATGCACATCTTCCATAATATATTTTTTGTTCATCTATATCCTCATCTAAATTACTTGCATTTAAATTTTTATGTGGTAAATATTTACGCTGTCCTCTATCTCCTTGTATATCGAGAAAATTGTTATTACGATTTTTTTCAGACTGTTTTGATGTCGATTTTATTTTATTTTCATTTTGAGACGGTCCTTTTAACATTCTATTCATGCAGCTTACTAATCGATTTCTAATATCTGTTTCATCTAATTCCTTATAAAATTTATATGTTTCTTTTTTGGTTGCTTTATTATATCGATAAGAACAATTTACAGCATGCTTATTCATATTAGAATTAATCACTCTAAAATATCTTCTTTGATATCCTCTTGCTACACTAAGCGGTGCTAACTTACAAAGTGGGCAAAACATATGGTCATCATATTTTTGAATCGCCTCCCTAGGATTTTTATCATATAATTCCCAATACTCGCTTGCTGGGTGATTCTTTGCATCATTCTCATAATAAAATTCATCAAATTTACTCTTCATGCTAAATTCTCCTTTTTATAAAAATGCTATTTTTTAATTCTAACGATAAAGTCATTTTTTTCTCACGTATTATTCAATCAGTTACTTTACTATATATCATCCTTTCAAATCAATGTCAATGTTATAGTAATAATTTTTAGTTATATTTTAAAATTTATCTTTTTTATTTTTATCTTTCTTCTTTCTGCCATACTCTGATCCGTATTCTTCTCTTCGGTCGTCGTAATAACGGTCATCTTTTTTCTTTTTCCATTTTCCTTTGACCTTTTCATATCTGCCCTTGCGGTCTACAGATACCTTTCCTTCCTCGCAAAGTTCGTCCAGAACATCATATAGCTCTCTTTTCTCTTCTTTTGAAAGTCTCAGAAGAGAAGAAATCTCGCGGAGTCTCATTGGCTGATAAATAGGATCTCCCATCAGTTCCAGGATAAACTTTTTTCTTCTGTCCATATCTTTTTTACTCATATTACTCCTCACAGCCTCCGCAGAGGACTTTTATCTGATTCAGCTCTTTATGACACAAAAAACACTCTTGCACATAACAAGAGTGTTTCAAATTTCTTTTCTGATTAACCAAGCATATTTAATGCTACAGAAATTACAAAAAATAAAGTTCCCATAATAGTGGTTGCCTTAACAAGTCCGCCCTCCATGGAACGACCTTTGTTCTTACCCCAGTATGTTTCTGCTGCTCCGGCGATAGCACCAAGTCCCTGCTGCTTACCTTCCTGCATAAGAACTACTACTGTAAGAGCGATGCAATCTATTATGAAAATGACACTCAGAATGATCTTAATAATCTGCACTTCGTTACACCTCCTAATCAACTGAGTTTCATTGTAACATAGCCGGATGGGGATTTCAACCACAATTCAGAGTTTTTGTCAGGTTTCTTAACAATTTTATGCAGGGCTTTTTCTGAGATTTTTTTGCAAAAGGATCTGTATATCTTCCAAGAGTTCCTAGCTGTTCATGGATCCGCAGAAGCTGATTATATTTGGCATTTCGGTCCGAACGGCAGGGTGCACCTGTCTTAATCTGGCCGGCACCTGTGGCAACTGCCAGATCTGCGATAAATGAATCTTCCGATTCTCCTGATCTGTGAGAAATTACTGCCCTGTATCCCGCTTTCTGTGCCATTTCCACTGCATCCAATGCATCTGAAAGTGTTCCTATCTGGTTTAATTTTATCAGAATGGCATTTGCCGCTCCCAGTTTGATACCACATGCAAGACGTTTGATATTCGTGACAAACAGATCATCACCTACGAGCTGTATTTTGTCTCCCAGTCTTTTTGTCATCTGTTTCCAGCCTTCCCAGTCATCTTCCTCAAGTCCATCTTCAATGGAAACAATCGGGAACTTCTCTGCAAGTTTTTCATAATATTCTATCATCTCGCCGGAATCCCTGAGAACTTCTTCCCCTTTCATTTTTCCTTCTCCGGGGAAAACATAAACGCCTCTTTCTTCATCGTACAGTTCACTTGCCGCAGCATCAATTGCAATGCTGATATCCTTTCCGGGTTCATACCCTGCCTTTTTTACTGCTTCCAGAATCACTTCCAGGACGCTTTCTGAATCGGAAAGATCCGGTGCGAAACCTCCCTCATCCCCGACTGCTGTTGACAGACCTTTTTGTTTCAGGATAATTCTGAGAAACTGGTATACTTCCGCACACATTCGGATCGCCTGCTCCATATTTTCCGCTCCCGTCGGCATGATCATGAATTCCTGTACATCAAGTCCTGATGATAATGCATGACATCCACCATTTACGATGTTCATCATTGGCACTGGAAGTCTGTTTCCTGACACCCCACCTAAAAATCTGTATAAAGGTACTTCAAGAGATGTAGCTGCTGCTCTTGCTGCTGCGATAGATACAGCTAAGATTGCATTTGCTCCGAAGTTTGATTTATCTTTTGTTCCATCTGCATCAATCATTGCTTTGTCTACTGCATATGTATCAGAAGCGTCTAATCCGATGATTGCTTCACTGATCTTTGTATTGATATTTTCTACGGCTTTTGTAACACCTTTTCCTAAATATCTTTCTTTATCTCCATCTCTTAATTCCAGAGCTTCGAATTCTCCTGTAGATGCACCGCTTGGAGCTGTTCCTCTTGCTACAGTGCCATCCATCAGATATACTTCTGCTTCTACTGTCGGATTTCCTCTGGAATCCAGAATTTCTCTTCCAATTACTTTCTCAATTTCTAAGTACATGATAAATCCCCTTTCTGGTTTTGCATTTGGACTCCTGGTACACCGTAGCTGGGATGTACCAAGTGAATCATATCTGAGGTACGGTTTTTCAGCAGAACCGCGATTTCAGCAAGTACAGATCTGATCCAGTGTTCCGAAGAATTCAGCAGGTCTTCGGATGGAGTTCAAATGATTTCATTCACGCGAGAGTTTGTTATACCTAACTCTACTGGTTAGTATATTCTAACTTTTGTGAAAATGCAAGAGGGAAATTGGGATGATATTGAGAAAGTATTTCAGAAATAATAACTTAAAAATGTAATAGTACAATAATTGTATACTGTTATTATATTTTTATTTATTTTCCAAAATATAAAATGGTTCTAATTACTTTCTAAGTAATCGGAACCATTTTTACAATTCATTATTATTTATGTGGGCATTTTGCATATGTAGTTGTGCTATGGTATTTCGCATTTGCCAGATATCCACATTTTTCACATCTTTGACATGTATATGTCTTTACAGTACATCCACCAGAACTATTACTCATATGATTTGAAAAATAACCATTTACCATGCTATGTGTGCAAAGCGCATATGTATCAACATTATCATCATCCTGAATAATTAAGTGATTACCGTCTGGATAAATAAATGCTTTATCACCTTTGGAAAAATCAATACTATCTACCCAGACAGCAATCATATCATACTCAGAAAAATCTGGCTCATCATCAAAAATAATTTCACTAAAACTTGAATCTGATGATGGTAATGGTTCATACGCTAATACCGTCCCAGCACTCGCCACAACTGTCAACGCCGACACTGCCACCATAATTCCTCTCTGTAACATCCCTTTTCTCTTTTCCTTCATCATGTAGTTGATCCTCCTTTTTAATGTTTTAAAATCCTTTCCTTCTTTATTGTTTTTATGTCCGGAAAGGTTATTTTTCCACACGGCTGGGCGAATATCAGAAGTTGCGGCTTCTAATACCAGCAAACTTGCATAGTCTTGACGTTTTTCTTTTGTACAGCCATCGACGGCTACACTGTCACTGACTATTTCTGCTGTATCTATGTAAAGGAAAAGTAAAAGATATGCCACAGGATTCATCCAGTGCAGGCACAGAACGAAAAGGCATAAAAGTTTTACTAAATTGTCATGATTTTTCAAATGTGTATGTTCATGCTTATATACCATAATAAAATCAGGATGCAGAGGAAAACTCTCTGGAAACACAATCTTCTGACGGAAAAATCCAATGGTACATGGACCACAGATCTCATCTGGAATCAGATAATAGGTGAGATTATCTTCTGGATTTTCAATCTTTTCAAAGATATAGTTCCGTATAGAATGTGCACCTCTCCAGTATTTAACAATCTCATAGATTGCAAAGATAATAATTCCTGTTAACCAGATTCTGGCAAATAGATTAAACCATTGAGGTATCCATATGTACTCACCCTGCTTTTCACTCCAGAAAGCCAGAGAACCTGACAGATAGGAATCAGCTTTTCTACCAATTAACATTGTTTCTGGAAGTGCATCTTTTGGAAGCAAATATTTAACCAACTGCACAGGTACCAGATAAAAGAACACACCTGTCAGTAGTAATCTTCTTCCGAGAATGTAATTATAGTTTCCACGCTGGATTATATACAAAAGTAAACAGATCACAACAGGAATACTTCCTGCAATGGACATACAAACTAACAGTTCCATTTAAACATCACATCATTTCTTCTTAATATATTCTAATAAATATTCTTTCTCTTCCTCTGTAAGTTTCTGATCAGAGGTCAGAGCACTGACAAGGATGTTCATATCAGGAACTATATATCCTGATGCGGATGACCTGAAAGTGTGTGCAGATTTGGCAGCTTCAGTTTCACCCTTTTCTTCAGCAAGTTCATTTAACTTATCATACAGGTAGCGGTTTCTCAATCCAAGAACAAACATAGATACCGGGTATAGTAAGGATACCACAGCAGCACCAATCATGTATAAAGTAAATGTATGTGTATCGTTTACCGGAGGTTTGCTCATAAAGTTAATAAAGAAACCAATACCAGAAAAAACGGTAAATAAAATCCAACAGACAAGTTCTATTTTCTTTTTCATTCTTTCGTCTCCAGATCATTAATAATTGTAAATTTCTGTCATTTCTTAACTACAGTTAGTCTACCATATTTTGCACAAATTACGCAACTGATTTTTATGAATTTATCGGACTTCTTACCGCCATCATTCGAGATTTATCGATAAATTGCACAATAGATTATGGACTTGTGTTACATTTTTTGAACACTTCTTCCATAGCGCGTCATCCGAGGACTGCAAGCTCATTCTGATAAACTGCGGAGTAGTTATTTGGTATAGAGCCACGTAGCGTAGCGGTAGATTTTATCCGCTTGACAAATACATTTATCAGATATATTTCTGAAATGCTCTCAATATGCAAAAAAGATTCCATTTTTCTATAAATCATTCAAATCCATGACTATTGATTTCATCTACCAGAGACACATCTCTGGATGCAACAAGGTGTCTGATAAAGTAAAAAGCCAGGAAAGAACTGTTCAATCACTGAACAATTCCTGCCTGGTTTCTCATGGAAAATTAAAACGTATTTTTATTTATGAAGAAAAGAAAACAGTCCTTTTTTCTTTTCATATGGCTCTGATGTAATGCCTTTTACTTCATATCCTGTAGCACTGATCGCTGTTTTTAATTTTGCTTCGTCTACCGGTCCGTCTGAGATGATCACGGTTTCTCCTTTGCTGTGGGAAGATGTAACTTTATCTACCTGGAAAGCTTTTCTCACTGCATCATTTACGTGAGATTCACACATACCGCACATCATGCCGTCTACTTTTACAGTTGTTTTGATCATGTTGTTATCCTCCATTTCTGTTATTACAATGCTGTTAAAAGCATGATCTGTCATTATAAGTTAGAACTCACTAACAGAAATTATAGCATATGTTTTTTTCTTTTACAATAAGTGTAAGTTTTAATTGTAATTAAAATTTTATGCTACTTTTTTGCTTTAATTTCAGTAATTTTATGCCAATGCCTGGGCAAGAGCTTTCTGAATTGCTCCAAGGATTCCCTCTGAGGAATAAGTGGCACCGCTTGCAGCATCAATTCCGTCTGCTGACTGATTTCCCATAATCTGAGGATAAATAGTTTCCCATGCATAATCAAAGTACTCAGGTGAATCACTGTTACTCTGTTCAATAGATGCAATCTGACCGCCCTGAATCGTTACGGTTACATTTACTCTTCCACTGTATCCGTAGCTTGAGCCCGTATAAGTTCCGTCAATATATGGTCCTGTAGGTTCCGGCGTAGGCTCCGGAGTCTCTTCCGGTGTTGGTGTGGGAGCCGGTGTTTCCTCTGGTGTTGGAGTAACTTCTGGAGTCGGAGTTTCTTCCGGTGTCGGGGTTGGGGTTGCCTCAGGAGTTGGCGTAACTGTTACTTCTGGTGTTGGAGTTGGTGTTACTTTTGTGGTGTCTTTTTCTGCCTGTTTCAGAATATCTTTCATTGCGTTTATGATACCCTTTGAAGAGTAGGTTGCACCACTGACAGTATCAATGCCATCGACAGACTGATTCTGAATAATCTCATTTTCCAGGATATCCCATGCTTTCTTAAAGAACATAGGCGTATCTGTATGCTCTGCTTCCAGAGACTTGATCATACCTTTTTTAATCTTAGCTGTCAACGTAATTGTCCCACTGTATCCTTTACCGGTTCCTGTATAGGTTCCGTCTTTATAAATCTGTTCGTCTCCCGGCTTCGGTATTGGAGAAGGTTTCTTTGTCGGTTTCGGTGATGGAGTGGGAGTTGGCGTAACAACTGCCTGATTTCCTGATGGAATTGCCTGTGACAATGCATTCTGAACCGCAGTAATAATTCCGTTTGAAGAATAAGTGGCACCACTGACTGCATCTACGTTCGGAGACTGGCTTGCAAGAATTTTGCTGATCACACCCTGTGCATTTGCAAAATAGGAGGCTGTTTCATTTGATGCATCTACAATATTGATAGCTGCAATTTTATGGTCAGTGACAGTTACCTGAACAGTGATCGTTCCTCCGAAACCGGTTCCGGAGCCTGTATAGGTACCATCTGCATATCCACCGACAGGAACTTCTGTAGTTGGTGTGACTGTGCTTCCTGCACCACCCCCTGCTGTACCTCCATTTGCAGAGGAACCTGTAGATGAATTTTTCTTTGTTCCTGTTTTAATCTTACTTGTTTTCTTTGTCTTTTTTGATGTTTTTGAAATTGAGGTTCCATTGGTTTCAGAAGAGTCTTCTGAATCAAAATCCTTACCTGCAGTTCCTTGTGAAATCAATTCTTTAATCTCATTAGTAGACATAACATTATTATTGGAAACTGATGTGGTCTCCACAGGACTTTTATCTGCCTGATAACAGGTTACACAGACTGCTGCAAAAACTGCTGCCGCAGGAATAAGCTTTAACCATGGACGGAAACTGTCCTGTTTGGGTTTCATTTCCGGAGTCTTATTATTTTTCTGCTCATTATTTTTGTCCATAAATTTCTCCTTCTTCAATAGTTCCAGGAAATCATATTCAAATGATTTCTTTTCAACTGTATAAAGTTTTACAGTTGAAAAGAAATCCTGCCCTTTCTGGTGGGATACAGGATTTCTTTTCTCAGCTCAGATTATTTTACAGTTACTTTAACTGTTTTGGTTACACCATTGCATGTTACTGTGATTTTGGCAGTACCCTTTTTAATACCCTTAATTGTACCATTGGATGATACTGTAGCAATTTTCTTGTTGCCGGATTTGTATGTAACTTTTCCTGACGGAGTTGCTTTTGCTGTGACCTTAGTTGTTTTGCCGACTTTTACAGATGCAGATGTTTTGTTCAGTGTAAGAGTTGGATTTTTAACTGTTACTTTGCAGGTTACCTTTACATCTCCGCATTTAGCTGTGATGACTGCACTACCTTTTGCTTTTGCAGTAACTTTACCGGTTGTTTTGTTTACGGCTGCAACTTTTGGGTTGCTGGAAGTAAATGTAACTTTTGGTGCATCTACTCCTGTTACAGTTGCCTTCAGTGTAGTTGTTTTTCCTTTGTAAACAGTGGCTGTTTTCTTGTTGAGAGTTACTGTTACCTTCGTATCTGCTTTAACAAG
>ERZ780202.1941-NODE-1941-length-10124-cov-14.327838_pt1 | contig 10124 bp, 9 predicted proteins | sample MGYA00510978_ERZ780202 | MGnify/ENA primary metagenome ERZ780202 (study PRJEB29588, sample SAMEA2155689) | human gut metagenome | biome: human gut; feature: human-associated habitat; material: faeces | place: Denmark | collected 2008/2010 ...
CGAATATGCCGGCTACACATACCAACAGACTGATGCGCATCGGAGTTGCTGTACGAAAATTGCCGATAGGATCTTCATTAGGTGTGATGAACATGGCTTTTACAATTAACAAATAATAATACAATGAAATGATTGTATTGACCAATGCGATAAATACAATAAGATAATATCCACTATGGAATGCTGCCATGAATACAAAGAACTTACTGAAGAATCCGGCAAATGGCGGGATACCTGCCAATGAGAAAAGAGCAAGTGTCATGACCATAGTTAGTTTGGGGTTGGTCTTATAAAGTCCGTTATAATCTTCGCGTTCTATTTTACCGTGGGTATGTTGTTCAATGGTATTGATGACACCGAATACGGCGAGATTGGCAGCAATGTATACTACTATATAATATACTAGGGATGCCATGCCCTGCGGAGTTCCAGCCAGTACAGCCAACATTATGTAGCCGGCTTGTGAAATACTACTGAAGGCCATAAAGCGTTTCAGATTGTTTTGGCGGATGGCGAACAGATTGGCTATAGTGATGGTGGCTACAATGATAATACATAGTATTTCACTCCATTGTTCAGTCATTGGCCCAAATACTTTCATTAAAATAATCATTAAAGCAAAAGCAGCTGCGCCTTTTGAAATAACGGACAGGTAAGCGCTCACTGTAGTCGGTGCACCTTGATACGTATCTGCCGTCCACAGATGAAAAGGTACCAAGCTTAATTTAAAGGCTAGTCCGGAGAAGAAGAATACTAGTGCAAGAACTTGTAATGGAGTTCCTGTCAGTTCGGCAGGGATATCTTCAAAATATAAAGTACCTGTTGTCCCATAAATCATGGAAATACCATAGAGGAAAATACCGCTGGAGAATAAAGCTGAAAGAATGAATTTGGCTCCGGCTTCGGCACTATGTCCTTTATATTTATCGAAAGCTACGAGGCAAGCCATAGGAATGGTTGCCAATTCCAATCCAAGGAAGAATAGCAGGAAGTGCCCTGCACTTACCATGAAATACATACCCAGCAAGGTACTGAGGGTAAGGATGTAGAATTCGCCTTGTTTATGGCGGGTGTCTTCACGTTTTAGCCAAGGGTCTGCTTGTAGAAAAACCAGTATGGTACCTATGGTCAGGATGCTTTTCAGAACAGACGCCATAGGGGTTGAATGGTACATGCCGCCGAATAAAGTCACCTCTTCCGGCCATAGGTTTGCTAAGAGTTGAATGGTCAGCAGGATACATGCCATGGGGCGTAACCAGTGACGTTGTGGAGCCGGTAAAAATAAATCTAACAGAAACATCAGAATAAAAACGGCTGTCAGACTCAGTTCGGCATGCATATGGAGTATTGCAGTTATGTCCATCATTGCTATTTTTTAATTTTTAATTCTCAAATTTTAATTTAATAATTGACTTATGATTGGTTCTACACTGTTACTGATCAGATCGCTTATCCAGAATGGAGCCAATCCTAAACCTGCTACACAGGCGATGAGGCAGATAACGGCTACTCTTTCATCCCAAGTTGCGTCTGTGAGTTTCAGATGTTCGGGATTCAAAACTTTGCCGTAAAGGATTTTACCTACTACACGCAGGATATAAACTGCGGTAATGACGATACTTGTTGTTGCCACTAGGGTACATACGCGATGGAATGTATCATCATTTTGGAAAGAACCTACAAAGACCGTCATTTCAGCAACAAAACCACTTAGTCCTGGAAGTCCCAGATTAGCAAGACCGGCAATAACATAACCTACAGCCAGGAAAGGCATAATCTTCATCAAACCTCCCATTAATCGGACATCACGGGTGTGGGTACGTCCGTATATCATACCAATAAGGGCGAAGAACAAAGCGGTCATTAATCCGTGACTCAACATTTGGAGAATAGCACCCGTACAACTGGTGCGTGTCATCATCAGCAGGGCAAAGAGTACCAATCCGCAGTGGGATACGGATGAATAGGCATTGATATATTTTAAGTCGGTTTGTACCACAGCACTGAATGCACCGTAAACTACAGAAATAGTGGTCAATATCAGGAATACATCTCCCCACATGGCCGCACCTTCAGGCATCAGGTACATAGCAACACGGAAACATCCGTAACCTCCTAGTTTCATCAATACCCCAGCGTGAAGCATAGAAACAGCAGTCGGTGCGGAAGCGTGACCATCGGGACTCCATGTATGGAAAGGGAACAAAGCTCCTAAGACTCCGAACCCCAAGAAGATAAGCGGGAAGAAGATGCGTTGCATTTCATGAGGAATATGTAGTTTGGCGATTTCCAGCAAATTCATTGTTTCACCACCTGCACCATAGAAAATACCGAGAATTCCGATCAGTAGAAATGCAGAACCACCCATTAACATTAATGTAAGTTTCATGGCGGCGTATTCTTTACGTCCGCTTCCCCACACACCGATGAGCAGATACATTGGAATCAGGGCTACTTCATAAAACATGAACATGGTGAACAGGTCTGTTGAAACGAAGAATCCGAATACCCCTACACTCAATAGAGTGAACCACATGAAATATTCTTTTGTCAATGGTTGTAACTTCCACGATGCGAAAGTACCGGTGAATACAATAATGGAACTAAGTAGCAACATTGCTACTGATATACCGTCTACTCCTACTGAGTAGCATATATGGAGCGGTGCATACCAAACTGTGCTGGCTGTGAACAGCATCTCTCCTGTAGCACCGGCTTGGCGTAGTTCGATATAATCAATGGTGAGGTAAACGGATAATGCCAATAAAATGGAAGATCCGACAACCATCACTCCGCGAACTTGATTGATGCTGCGCGAAGCCCAAAGGCTCGCGAGCATCAACAAGGGAACTATAATGAAAAAACTTAGTATGTTCATCTTTTTAAATTAAAAATTAAAAAATGGCCATGCGGCGGATTTTTTATTATTCATTAAATTAATAGTATCAGCGTCAATATCAATGCACCTGCAAGGAACCAAATACTGTATTGCTGTACGTTTCCACTTTGCATGTCACGTATTTCATCGGCGGTAGCATGAGTACTCCACGCAGTGAAGTTAAAGAATTGATCGATAACGTGCCGGTCCCACCAAGCTATCGGAGTACTAATGCACCGGAAGATGATTTTCTTGGTTACGAATAACCATATCTCATCCATATAGAAACGATGGTAAGCGGCTGTGTGCAAACGTGGGAATGTGTGTGCCAGATAGTTGGCTACGGGTTGTTTCTTACCTGCATACATCCATGTAGCTAAAGCGATGGATGCTATAGCAATAATGATACTTGTAGCAGCTATCTGCATATCCAGATGAATGGTATAGGCTTCTCCGTTACTACTGATCAGATTGCCGAAAGGTATGAATCCGGCAACACAGGTGATAGCGGCTAAAAACATCAGCGGGAATGTCATGGTAAGTGGAGCCTCATGCGGAGTATGTGCACCTAGTCCGGATTCGTGGGAGTGTCCTTTCCATTCTCCATTCCAGAAAATACAATAATAAAGGCGGAACATATAAAATGCAGTCATGGCGGCAATGCCTGTCATTATCCATCCTATAACAGGACTGAATTGGAAGCAGGCGGTCAGAATTTCGTCTTTAGAGAAAAAACCTGAGAATGGCCAGATACCTGAGATAGCCAAACAAGCAATCAGGAATGTCCAGTGAGTGACGGGCATGTATTTATGAAGTCCCCCCATGGCGCTCATCTCATTACTGTGTACGGCATGAATGATACATCCGGCTCCTAAGAACAACAATGCCTTGAACATGGCATGTGTGAACAGGTGGAACATGGATGCCATGTAGCCTAGTCCTCCTTCATGAGGATTCATGGAAGTACAAACGCCTAATGCGACAATCATAAATCCAATCTGAGATATAGTGGAGAAGGCGAGCCCACGTTTGATATCGCTTTGTGCACACGCCACACTAGCGGCGTAGAATGCAGTGAACGCACCGATATAAGCTATCCAGTGCAGTACTTCGGGCGCATATCCTATAAACAACGGGAACATACGGGCTACCAGATATACACCGGCTACCACCATGGTAGCAGCATGGATTAATGCACTGACAGGAGTAGGGCCTTCCATAGCATCTGGTAACCAGATGTGCAATGGAAACATTGCACTTTTACCGGCACCACCGATAAACATTAGCCCCAAGGCCAGTGGTATCATACTTCCGGCAACTGCAAGTACCTGAAGTTGGGGTGTGAACGAGAATGTTTCGGCATAATAGCCGTAAATCAAGATACCGATCAGAAAGCCTAAATCAGCAAAACGGGTAACAATAAATGCTTTTTTACTGGCGGCAATCGCTTCTTTCTTGGTGTAATAAAAGCCGATAAGTAAATAAGAAGAAACACCTACCAGTTCCCAAAAGACATACATCTGGAAAATATTGGTTGCTACTACGAGTCCCAACATGGACATGGTAAACAGGCTAAGAAATGCGTAGTAACGTTGAAAGCCTTTTTCACCTTTCATATATCCGAATGAATAGATATGTACCATCAGACTGACGGTGGAAATAACGACTAGCATCATAACGGAAATAGGGTCAAGCATAATTCCCATGTCAATATGCAAGTTCGTTGTGAAAGGTAACCATTCGAAGTTATAAGGTGTGAGAGTAGGATAGACGCCTTCTGCCGTACGGCCTCCTGCAAAATAATTGAAGGCAGTGAGGTAGGAAAGCAACGCCACCCCTGCCAGTGAAACGGTGCCGATGGCCCCTGCCAGCCCGTTCTTCATACGCATACCTGCCAGCCCCAGTATCAGGAAACTGAGGAAAGGTAGGATAAGGATTAGTATTGTATGTTCCATAATTAGTTTTTCATTTCATTTAAGTTCTTCACTTGGATATTGCGTACATTGCGGTAGATATTGATAATGATAGCAATAGCTACTGCTGTTTCAGCCGCACTCACGCCGATAGCGAACAAGGCGAAAAAAAAGCCTTCCAGTTCTTCGGGAAAGAGGTATCGGTTGAATACGGCGAAGTTGATGTCTACCGAATTCAGTATCAGTTCTACACTGATGAGCATGGCCAATAAATTGCGGCGGGTGAAGAAACCATAGATTCCCGCAAACATCATAAAGGTGGAAACCACCAGATAATATTCCATGTGTACCATAAATTTTATCTTTTTCTAGCGATTAGGATTCCTCCTACGATGCAAGCGAGTAATAACACGCTGATTACTTCGAAAGGAAGAATATATTGATATTTTTCCATGCCCATCAGTGCATGACCGATAGTGCGTACATCCAGTTCACCATGCACAAAATGAGAGGGCAAGAATTCGTTTTTCAGCATGACGAACAGACAGATAGCCAGTCCTGCTATCGTAGAAATAGCTCCGGCCACCATCTTCCCATTTTTCAATCTCTCTGCTTTGTCTCCTTGTGAAGAGGTCAATAAGATACTAAATACATAAAGCACTGTTATACCACCGGCGTAAATCAGTAATTGTACAGCTCCCAAGAATGAGTAGTTGAGCTGGAAGTAAATACCTGCTGTACCAAATAAAACGAACAGCAGATAAGTTGCTGCACGCAAGATACGTGAGGTCGTGACTGCCAATACCGAACAGATAGCGATAAACAACGCCAGTACAATGAATACAATTAGTTGTAGTGTCATAATATCGTTTGTTTTTTATTTTTTGTTCAGGGTGAGAACTAGTTTGCTGCGGTCGAACACAGCATTCTCGAATTCTGTATCGAACCGAATGGCATCATGTGGACAAGCGTTCACACAAAGTTGACAGAACATACAGGCTCCCAGATCGTACTCATACTTTACCAATATTTTCTTTTTCTTGCCTGTTTCTTCGTTGGTCACAGATTCGCTGGTAATGGTGATTGTATCATTGGGGCAAGCCATTTGGCAAAGTCCGCAAGCAATACATTTGTTATTACCATTCTCATCAACCGGCATGATAAGCCGTCCTCGGAAACGGGGCGATATTTTTAATGTGGCACGGTTTTCGGGATATTGTTCAGTGACTTTAGGAGTGAAAAACTCTCGTCCTGTCACTTTCATACCGGTAAGTAATGTACCGATGCCATGAAGTAGTCCTTTTATATAGGAATGTTTTTCTTCTTTCATCAGAAATGTAATTTAAATACAACAATAATTACCATCAACAGCAGGTTGCACAAACCTATTGGGACCAAGTATTTCCATTCCAGTGTTAGAATTTGGTCAATACGCAGACGGGGAAATGTCCATTTGATCCACATTAATAACCATACTACAAAGAATGACTTGCCAAAGAACCAAATAAATCCGGGAATATAATCCATAATGGCATTGAATCCGTCTAGTCCAGGAATATGTAGCGGCATCCATCCTCCTAGAAAGATGGTTGTGGCTACTGCGGCGATGATAAACAAGTTTACAAATTCTGCCACATAGAACAAGCCGAAGTGCATACCGGAATATTCGGTATGATATCCGGCGGTCAGTTCACTTTCCGCTTCAGGCAAGTCAAACGGTCCGCGGTTGACTTCTGCATTTCCGGCTATCAGATAAATGATAAAAGCGATCAATGCAGGTATATGTCCTTTAAAAAGGAACCAGCCGTCAGCTTGGCGTTCTACAATTTCGCTTAGTTGCATGGTATCTGTTAAGATTACAATAGTAAGGATGCTTAATCCTACAGATAATTCATAACTAATCATTTGAGCGCCACTTCTCATGGCTCCGATTAATGAATATTTGTTATTGGAACTCCAACCTGCCAGCAAAATACCTACTACGCCGATACTGGATGCTGCCAATAAGAAGAAAATACCTACATTGAAATCAAGGACCTCCATGCCCTTGTTGATGGGTAGGCAACTGAAAGCCATGATAGAGGCGAGGATAACAATGTAAGGTGCCAAATTGTACAGGAACTTGTCAGCATGTCGGATGGTGATAATTTCCTTAATCAACATCTTGAATACATCGGCAAATACCTGTATGGTACCTTGGGGACCTACACGCATTGGACCCAAGCGGCATTGGAAAGCGGCGCACACTTTACGTTCCATGAAAATCATAATGATAGCAATAACTGCGTATGCCAACATGATACATACGCCAATTACTATACATTCTATGAGCACTGCCAGTTCTTCAGGCATAAATGACGTGAGCAGTGAGTGTACCCATTGGGTGACTATACTAAAATCGAACATAATTTAATAATGTGTCAATTTGCTAATTTGCCAATAGGCAAACTTGTAATTATTTAATTTGTTAATTCTCAGTCTGATAAATAATGCATTCTTCAAGTAGTATATTGAAGAATTGGCACATTATTATCGGTCAATATCCGGTACTACATAATCCACCGTTCCACCAATAGCAATTAAGTCGGCAATTTTTGCATTGCGGCACATAGTTTCCATTGCTGATACTAAAGGTAAACCGGTAGCGCGGAATTTCATGCGGTAAGGAAATTTGTCTCCATGACTTTCCAGATAAACCCCGAATTCTCCGCGAGAACCTTCCACGGCGGCATAATAATTTCCTTCGGGCACGCGTATAATCGGTTTCATCTTTTCCTGATAGTTCCCTTCAGGAATATTGTCTATCAGTTGCTCGATGATGTTCATACTTTCCAGTATTTCTTCCATACGGACCATGTAACGTGCAAAACAGTCGCCTTCGGTGTGGACAATTTCTCTAAAATCTATCTTGCCATACATCGCATAGGGATGACGCTTGCGGACATCGCATGCCCAACCGCTGGCACGTCCTGTACCTCCTGTTGCTCCGAAAGAGATAGCGTCTTCCCGTGAAAGAACTCCCACACCTTTCAAACGTTCTTGGGCAATGACATTTCCAGTGAATACTTCATGGTATTCTTTTAGCATCGGACGCAGATAAGCAATGAATTCTTTTACTTTCTGTACAAAATCCGGAGCGATATCAGCTTGTACTCCTCCAATGGTGTTATAGTTCTGTATCAGACGTCCTCCGGTAGTTGCTTCGAAGATATCCAGTATCTTTTCACGATCACGGAATCCATAGAAGAATGCGGTCAAGGCACCCATATCCATACAGAGACAGGAGAAGAAAAGCAAGTGAGAGTCTATACGTTGCAATTCGTCCATAATGGTACGGATGTATTGTACCCGTTCGCTTACTTCTACGCCCATTGCCTGTTCAATGCACATACAAAGAGCATGGCGGTTCTGGTGCGCACCTAAATAATCCAAACGGTCGGTCAGGGCCAAGGTCTGGGGATAGGTAAGACTTTCGCACATCTTTTCGATACCTCGATGTATGTATCCGCAGTGTACATCCAGTTTCTTGATAATTTCGCCTTCCAGTGAAACGCGAAAACGAAGTACACCGTGGGTTGCCGGATGTTGAGGACCTATGTTAATGATATATTCGTCCTCATCAAAAATGGTTTCTCGTTTTTCTATTACACTGCCATCATGTTGCACCTCTATATATTGTGTTGTATCTACAGCCTCCTCATTGGTCATACGGAGTGGGTTGAGGTTTTCATCGTAGTCCTTACGCAATGGATAGCCTACCCAGTCATCACGCAGGAACAAACGGCGCATATCAGGATGTCCTATAAAGCGGATACCATAATAGTCGTATACTTCGCGTTCATTGAATTCAGCACCTTTCCAAATATCACTTACACTAGGAAGCTCCGGTTTTTCTCGGTTGGTTGTGCGAGTGCTGACCACTATGTTTTCTCTTGTCTTCGTATCTTCCAGATGATAGACTACACCTAGTCCTTCTTCGCCCCAGTCCATTCCGGTAAGGCTGCGTAGAAAATCCATATGTTTACCCTGCCGCAATTTCAGCATTTCTTCATGTAGCTTTTCGGCAGGTATTTCTATTTTTTCACTCATGCTTGTTCGGGATTTTGTGGTTCATTTTCTTTGCGGTTCACTCCGCCAAAGAATTTTTCCAGTTTTACTTTACGTTGCAATTGTATCATGCCGTATAACAAGGCTTCAGGCCGTGGCGGACATCCAGGAATATATACGTCAACGGGAAGAATTTTATCTACTCCGTTCAATACGTGATATGATTTTTTAAAAGGACCGCCGCTAATGGCGCATCCGCCTACTGCAATAACGTATTTAGGATCCGCCATTTGGTCATACAAACGTTTTAGTACCGGAGCCATCTTGTGTGTGATAGTTCCTGCTACCATGATCATATCTGCCTGGCGCGGACTGGCACGGGCTACTTCAAACCCGAAGCGGGCGAAATCATACCGGGCAGCCCCCACTGCCATAAACTCAATTCCACAACAACTGGTTGCAAATGTAAGCGGCCACAACGAATTGCTGCGTCCCCAGTTGATGAGGTCGTCCAAACAGCCCACCAATACTTTTGTACCGCTTTCATTGAGCTGCTTGACCATGTTTTCCAAATACTCATTGTTTTTGAAGTCTTCATAAGGAATAGACTTTATGGTTGGTTTCTTTACTTCCATTCCAACGCTCCTTTCTTCCAGGCATACGCCAGACCTAAAACTAATATAACTAAAAAGAAAAGGATGCTAAACAGACCGTACACTCCTAGGTCTTGTACCACTACAGCCCAAGGGAATAAAAATACTGTTTCCACATCGAACATCAGGAAGAGGATAGCAAATAGATAGTAACCTACTTTGAATTGCATCCACGACCGTCCCCGTGTAGGAATACCACATTCGTAGGCTTCTCCCTTTTGTGAGTTGTATGAACGGGGAGAAATGGCACGGGCAATCCCCAATGCTACGGCAACTAATGCGATTGCCGTCAAGATAACGACAACTAATAATGTAAAATACATATCTAAACTTTTTTTGATTAGACAAACGGATAGAAAAATAGTCCTTATAAGACGTTTGTTATAAGGATTTCTACTCAGCGAAATGCTGAAAAAAAATTAAAAATTAAATGATGATCCGCCGGAGTGCATAGATATAATAATCTACGGCATCAGTGTAAAGCGAATGAAAGGTGTGGCAAACTATATGGTTTGTTTGTAGCTCTTGCTTTTTAAGTTCGCTCAATGCTGTTAAAATGCGGACTATACATTTAAACTTTGATGTGGAAGGGTTGTCAAGTGATATGGCTATTTGTGGCATATCTGCAAAATT
>ERZ780202.1949-NODE-1949-length-10091-cov-1.557493_pt1 | contig 10091 bp, 2 predicted proteins | sample MGYA00510978_ERZ780202 | MGnify/ENA primary metagenome ERZ780202 (study PRJEB29588, sample SAMEA2155689) | human gut metagenome | biome: human gut; feature: human-associated habitat; material: faeces | place: Denmark | collected 2008/2010 ...
GCCGGTCGGAGAGTACTATGTCAAAGAAAAGAATCCACCGAAAGGATTTGAACTGAACAAAGACAGTACAAATATCACACTGAACAATGATCAGCTCATTACTGTATATGAAACACCAGTCAAAGGAAAGCTGCAGATCCACAAAACCTATGATAATGATAAAAAGGCGGAATTCGGAGCGGTATTTGAAATATATGACAGTAAAAATCAGCTGGTCGATACGATCACAACCGGAAGTGATGGAATGGCAACGAGTAAAGAGCTTCCATATGGTTCTTACCGCTTACATCAGACCAAAGGAACGGATGGATTCTCCAAGATCCCAGATATGATAAAAGTGATCGATGGGTCCATAAAAACTTATCAGATCGAAGCGAACAACCCAAGAGAAGCTGCCGCGATCTCCATTTCAAAAACAAAGGTCATCACGGATACACAGACATCCACAAACACAGAGAGACCAGAAGCCGGAGCCAAATTTGAGATCATCAGAAAATCAGATCAGAAAGTCGTTGAGACACTGACAACCGATGAAAATGGATATGCTTCATCCAGACAGTTGGATCCTGGGACTTACACGGTACATCAGATCAAAGGATCAGATAATTATGCATTTGTAAAAGATTTCGATGTCACATTAAAAGACGGAGATAAAACAAACCATATGTATGATCTTAAGAATCCATGGATCGGAAAGAAACTCATGATCAAGAAAACAATGGAAAAAAATAAGGTGGAAGAAGCCGAAGTATCCGCAGAATTTACCATCTTAGATGCATCCAAAGCAGATGGATATAAAAATACAGATCTTGATACAGAAGAAAACAGAAAAGATTATATCGATTCCCTGGCGAAAGATGCCGTGATCGGAACGATAACAACAGATGCAAAAGGAATCGCAAGCCTTCTTCTGGAAGACCTGAAAGCAGATCATGATTTTATTGTTGTTCAGACAAAAGGAGCCGAAGGATATGACTTGGCCCCTGTCTATGATTCCAGAGATCATAAACCAAAAGAAGTCGATGGCATGAAAGTTTATGAATTTACTGCAAAAGATGTATATTCCGATTCCGCATCGATCCAGATCAAAAAGGAAAAGAAAGTATCCGATACAAAAACGGAAGCTGAAACAGGAGCAGTCTTTGAACTGATCGATCAGGATGGAAACGTTGTAACAACGCTGACCACAGGATCAGAGGGGACTGCAACAGTTAGTGGTATCGCCCTTGGAATGTACACATTACATCAGAAGAGTGGTTCGAACAAACATGCATTCTTAGAAGATCAGGTCATCGTGCTGACCAAGAAAGATAAGGGAAAAACGATCAAATACAGTTATGTTGATCAGGAAAATGAGATCGATTTTGTTCTGGTAAAACGTTCCAAAGAAACAAAGAAACTGTTAAATGATGCAGAATATGTCATTTACGATGATGATGGAAAAGAAATCGCAAGATTGACCTCCGGAACGATGAAAGACGGATATGCGACATGCAAGCTGCCTTATGGCCATTACAAGATCAAAGAAACAAAATCTCCGGATGGATACAATAAAAATGATACAGCGAAAGAATTTACCTTAGATCTTCAAAGTGTTGATTATGATTCCGATGGAAATGGTACTTATACCTATGAAGATACCGATGAACCAGTGTATGGATCTGTTTCACTAAAAAAGACAGGTGAAACATTAAGCGGATTTGAAGATGCCAGCTTTGTTTATGAAAATGACCAGATCAGCGGAGCTGTATATGGACTGTATGCCAAAGAGGACATCCAAAAAGACGATGGAACTCTTGTCTGGAAAGCCGGAACTCTGATCGATCAGAAAACGACATTGAAAGACAAAGCCGTACAGTTTACCAGAAAAGGAGACGATGGAAAGGACACGACGGACTTTTATCAGGGAACTTATTATGTGAAAGAGATATCCGGTCCAAATGGATATTGTATTGATACAGAAGAACATGAGGTTGTGATCAACTGGGATACGAAACCGGGAACGATGAATGATATCCGAGATACCGAGGATGTTCCGGATGTGGAAGAACCACATGGAAACAATACCCCTTCTCCAAACGGCGGGATCTATGTACTGGAAACTGGAGAAGCATTGAATCAGGAGATCCGTGGAGCAGAGAGTATTACATTTACATGGGAAAATGCTCCGGATGGAACAGATACCAAAGACGTTTCACAGGACAAAGACGGAAGTATTGTCTTATGGAAAGATGGAAATAATTATTATATTTCCTCCCAGAAAGCAGATCAGGTCATTTACATGAACACGATCTCCAGTAAGATGTTCTCAGGGTGCAAGAGTCTGACAAAGATCAATTTTAAGAACATTGATACATCCAAAGTTGCAGATATGTCTGAAATGTTTGCCAACTGTACCGGATTAAAAGAATTAGATCTTTCCAGTTTTAATACTTCAAATGTGGAAGATGTACGAAAGATGTTCTATGGCTGTACAAGCTTAAAGACGACCTATGCACAGGATCAGATGGTAAAGGCAGACGATGATTACAAAGATGCCCAGGTTACAGGTATCAGTGCAGTTGCAAAAACAGATTTTACAAAAGGGGATACCTATCATGCTGATGATTTCACGTTTTCCAGTAATTACGACGATGATGGACAACAGGAGCTTACTGATGTAACGGATGATGATGTGACTTTTTCACCAGAGACAGCGGAAGCTGCAGGAAAGCAGAAAGTAACGATCTCCTTTAAAGATACAGGAAAGTATAAAGGCTATGATCCGATCGAAACAACAGTCAATGTGATCGATCCGGAAGATGTCGATGTATCTCTTGATACTGACAAGCACATAGATATCAATCTGGAATGTAACGATCTGTTACAGAAGTACAGCATTCAGTTTATCAAGACAGATAAGAAAGGAGAGATGTTGCCAGGTGCGAAGTTTGCATTAAAAGCAGCCTGTGAGATCGTAAATAAGGATGAAAAGACGATCTTTCACAAAGGAGATACGATCGCAACCACGGTTTCCGGAGATGATCAGTTCGGTTATCTGGAATTCTTTGGACTGCCAACTGGCATTTATGCAAAAGACGGTGTTGGAAAAGAAATGTACACCGTAGAAGAAGTGGAAGCACCACTTGGATATGGAAAGTCTGATGAAACGATGACATTCAGTGGAGAGGTCTTAAATGATCAGACCGCAGATTTCATCCATGACGTGGCGACACAGGGAAATACTAACAATGATGAAATAACATATGTCCATGATTCCAAGACGCTGGTCAACAATCCTTCTGACTATGTGCAGGTGAAGAAATATTGGATCGATGATAACAACTCCATGAACACAAGACCAGTATCAGTGACGATCAAAGCAGAAAATAAGAACACACATGAAGTGAAGACTTATGTGCTGAATAAGGATAACAACTGGGCCATGCAGACAGATATCAAGCGAGGCGAGGAAGGAAACTATACGTTTAGCGAGGTTTGTAATGCAGCTAATTATACAAGAGTCAGTGAAGCAGGTGGCGATTGGGACAAAAATACCTATACGTTATCTTATACAAACAAATATGATAAAGGTGGAAGTGTAAAACTTGTTGTTAAGAAAAACTGGGATGACAGTAATAACAGTGATGGAATCCGTCCGGATTCAGTAAATATCAAATTATATCGTAATGGAACAGATATGCAAAAAGATCAAATATTAAGTGCAGCTAATAACTGGACGGCAGAATTTAATGATCTTCCAAAAGAAGATGATCTTGGCGAAAAGTATGAATATGAAGTCAAAGAGGATTCATCCTCTGTTGTGAATGGAAATGCCAAGACTGGATATGAGATTGCTTATGAAGTAAAGGAATCTACAGATAAATCTAGTGATATCACAACGATCACAACCAATATCACAAACACACATAAACCAAAGACCGTACAGAAAACGATCCGAAAAGTATGGGATGATGAAAATGATCAGGATAAGATCCGTCCAGATTCTGTAAGGTTTAATCTGTTAGCAAACGGAAAAGATGTGGTAGATACCGTAACCTTAAATTCCGAAAACGGATGGAAAACAAGATCAAAAGTTCTTCCAAAATGCGAGAATGGAAATGAGATCGAGTATACATGGGAAGAGGTAAAAGAAGGTGTTGTGATAGGAAATGAACAGATCGGATACAAGGTTTCATACGATGATGAAGATGATTCTGACACAACGATCGCAACCAACTCTCATACACCGGGCAGAGGAAGCATTACCATCACAAAAGAATTAGATCCATCCAATCTGAACATGGACGTTGGAGATGCCACATTTACATTTACCCTGACAGGAACCGATGTTTACGGAAAGAAGCATACTTACAAGAAAGATGTGAAGTTCATAAAGAGTGAAGTAGAAAACTTTGTCAAGGCAAACCCTGGAACGATGATCAGCCTCTCAACGACGTTTGATGATCTGTACTATGGAACTTATACATGCTGTGAAAGCGGCATGAAAGAATACTTTAAGCTGGATCATCTCTCAACGACAAGTACCAATGGAAGAGTAGATCAGAAAGCAGGAACGGTTACGTTTGACATCGAATCGGAAGGAAGCAGTGCATCTGCAAAAATCACAGGAGAAGCAACCTTCCGAAATCAGATGATCAAAGGAAACATTAAACTAAAGAAGAAAGATTCCAAAGGAAAAGTCTTAAAAGGTGTTCGGTTTACGATCAAGGATTCTGATGGAAAAGAAGTCACATCCAAAGAAACGGATGAAAAAGGAGAACTTCTGTTTGATGATCTGCTGCCAGATACTTACACGATCACGGAAACCAAAACAGCCAGCGGCAAGAATCTGCTAAAAGAACCTCTGGTCGTAACTCTTCCGTTATCTGTAACACAGGCAGAAGTAGACAAAGGAAATGTAGATACCTCAAATGCTATTAAGCAGGGAGATACCTATTACTTCTATCATCCAACCTATGAGATCACAAATGATGCAAACCTGAAACTGCCAACTACTGGTGGATTCAATAATATCAAAGCTTATGTACCATTAATCGGTGGTTTTGCATTGATCTTAGCTGTAGTATTCTATTACTTCAAAAAGAAAAAAGGAATTGTGATCTTTAGAAAGAAATAAGAAATGAGTTTAATGAATTATTCAAGAAGATAAATGCTCTTTGGACAAGATCAAACGAAGGAAATAGCGAAAAGAAAGGAAGTACAAGAAGTAAATAGATGGAGGATAGATTATTATGAGTAAAGGAAGAAAAGGAAAAAGGGTAATGGCTGCAGCAATGGCGGTTGTGTTATCTGTTGCTACGGTAACAGCGGGGGTATTACCGAATACAGCGGTTTATGTGCATGCAGAAGAATCGGATAGAACGTGGACCAAATTAGCTGATTCTAGTGTAGATGGTTTTTATTACAGGGAAGATCAGTATGGAAATATTGAGTGTGTAACGGATAAAACCTGTGTATACACATCGTATGATCAAATGGTTAAAGAAATTGCTTCCATAGCAAAAAGAATCTTTCTTGAAAATAAATATGCAAAGTATGATTTTGATATTCCCGTTGAAATAAAATCGGATCATACGATTGAAGAAATCGAGAATGGAAAATGTGATAAAGATATTCGTAATGAAATTTATAAAGATACAGGGAAACCAAATGAAGGGCATACAATGTCTGCATTTACTGTTGGTGGGGGTAATCTGTTGGCAGAGAATTGTTCAGATGGGATAAAATATTCAGATGGTGGATATAAAGGATACTATTCTGGGAATGGCGGATATGGAGATAGGCGGGATAGATATCAAAAAGCGACAAAAAAATTAGATGAAGTTATTAAATCATTGAATCTTGATGGGAAATCGGATTATGATAAATTTAAAGCAGTTACAAACTGGATTGTTTCAAATGTGCGATATGATGAAGATAACGAAACAAAATACCAACACGATTTAACCGGAGTCGTTTTAGATGGATTAGCAGTTTGTGATGGGGATGCAGGGACTTTTTATTATATGGCAAATGCTGTAGGATTAAATGCTTTGTTTGAAGATGGTATAACAAACAGTAATAGAATTCGACATGCATGGAATTTGGTTCAGATTGATGGAACATACTACTATGTAGATCCTACAAATGCTTATTTTAAAGAGGATGGAGAACCGGGAAGAGAACTGCTACTTGGTCAAAAATATCTATTCAGTCTTTATACTCCAGATAATACTACAATAGAGGATACCTATAAAAATATCTCACAGGATGACTACTTGAAAGAATATTCCATATGCAAAGGAAATCATGATTTATGGGAAAGTGGACACAATGGAGCTACATGTGAAAACCCTGCAACAACAGTATATTCTTGTAAAAATAAGGGATGTTTATATAAAAAGTATGTAGAAACAGCACCGGCCCTTGGTCATGAATGGGGTAATGCAAAAATCACTCAAGAGCAATCTTGTGAAAATCCTGAAATTACAACTTATACGTGTACACATAGTCTTTGTGGAAGAAAAAAACAAGTAGAAACCAAACCCGCCCTAGGTCATACCTGGGATGAAGGAAAGGTTACAAAAGAAGCTACCTGTTTCGAAACAGGAGTTAAGACTTATACCTGTACTCGCTGTGGTGGAACAAAAACCGAAGAGATCCAAAAAACAAAACATGACTATGAAGAGCATGTCGAAACTCCGGCAACCTGTACATCCAGAGGCGTCAGTTACTATGTATGTAAAAACTGCGGACTTACAACATCAAAAAAACAGACACCTGCGACTGGTCATATCCATACAGAAGTCCGTAACAAAAAGGATGCAACTTATACAGACGATGGTTATACCGGAGATACTTACTGTAAAGATTGTGGTAAGAAACTGGAAACAGGAACCATGATTCCAAAACTGGTAGAAAAAGAACATGACTACGGAGAATGGGTTCTTGATCAGGCTCCAACATGCAAAAAATACGGAGTAAGACACAGGATCTGTAAGAACTGCGGAGATCGAGAGGTCGATGTGCTTGACAAAGTCGATCATTCATGGGAACTTGTCTCAACAACACCTGCTACATGCACCATTGGAGAAATCCAACATTATAAGTGCAGCGTTTGTGGAGAGACAAAAGATGTGACATTAAGTAATCCATTAGGAGAGCATTCCTGGGATAACGGAAAAGTAACAAAAGAAGCTACCTGTACGGAAGATGGAGAAAAGACTTATACCTGTACTGTCTGCAATACGACAAAGACAAAAGTCATTCCTGCTACCGGACATCAGCACAAAGAAGTAAGAAACGCAAAGAAAGCTACCTGTACCGAAGATGGTTACACCGGAGATACCTATTGTACAGACTGTAATACAAAACTGGAATCTGGAACAGTGATCAATAAACTCGGTCATACATGGGATAACGGAGTGATTACAAAAGAAGCAACAGAAACCGAGGAAGGTGTTAAGACATACACCTGTAAGACATGTGGCGAAACAAAGACAGAAAAGATTCCAGTTACATCCCACCATTTGGATCAGGGAACGATCACAAAGAAAGCTACTTGTACAGAAAACGGAGAGAAAACGTATCATTGTACGGATGCAGACTGTGATAAAACATATGTAGAAACGATTCCAGCGACTGGGCACAAGTTTGATTCCTGGAAGACTGTAAAAGCCCAGAGTATCTACAGCGGAGCTGTACAGAAACGTACCTGTAATTCCTGCGGTAAAAAAGAAACAAGGATTGTTGGAGACAAACTAAAACCAGTCTTAAAGGTCAATGCACCAAAACTACAGTTAAAACGTAGACAGAAAACACAGAAATTCACATTAACTGATATAGCAAAAGGAGATTCTGTTAAGTCATGGGTAAGCAGCAACAAGAAGATCGTAACTGTTTCAGGGAAACCAAATGGAACATGTATCATCAAAGCCGGTAAGAAAACTGGAAGTGCAAAGATCACGATCACAATGAGATCAAACCTGAAAAAGACAATCGGTGTTAAAGTACAGAAAAAAGCAGTAGCCTGTACATTCATTAAAAATGTACCAAAGAAGCTGACACTAAAACGCAAGAGATCTTATCAGTTAAAACCAGTGATCAATCCGATCACATGTACTTATAAAGCAAAATACAAGACTTCCAACAAGAAGATCGTAAAAGTAACATCCAAAGGAAAGATTACAGCAGTAAAGAAAGGAAAAGCAAAGATCACAGTGATGGTAGGCAAGAAGAAGTTTATCTGCATGGTAACTTTCGATAATATAAAAAAACAACACACAACAAAGCTCGTAAATAAGCCATTTTTACGAGCTTTTAAAAAAAATTAAAAAAAATTTCAAAAAAGTGTTGACATTTATCGAAAATGAGAGTATATTATTATTTGTCGTCAGGCAAGAGAGCTTGAAAGACACAAGGGATCATAGCTCAGCTGGGAGAGCATCTGCCTTACAAGCAGAGGGTCATAGGTTCGAGTCCTATTGGTCCCACTATCCATGAACTTCATGGAGTAATTTCATAACATATGGCGATGTAGCTCAGTTGGCTAGAGCATACGGTTCATACCCGTAGTGTCAGCAGTTCGAATCTGCTCATCGCTACTTAACTAAGACATATTCATTAGGAATATGTCTTTTTTCTTTATAAATGCTTATAAGGCTTTCTGATAGTTACACTTTTTCTCAATCACATAATGAATAAAATTCTTCAAAACCATCCCCAGAAATTTTGCCGAAAAGATGATAAAAAAATTTAATCATGTTATAATAAAAACAAAAAAGGAGAACTTATATATGCGTGTAGGAATGGGATATGATGTCCACAAATTAGTAGAAGGAAGAGCCCTGATCTTAGGTGGTGTAAAAGTACCTTACGAGAAGGGACTATTAGGTCATTCAGACGCAGATGTTTTGCTGCATGCGATCACAGATGCAATCCTGGGGGCAGCAGCACTCGGAGATATTGGAAAACATTTTCCAGATACAGATCCTGCATATCATAATGCAGACAGCATGAAGTTGTTAGCAGAAGTTGTAAGATTGATCGAGGAAAAAGGATATGAGATTGGGAATGTGGATGCGACAGTCATTGCACAGAGACCAAAGTTATTAAATTATATTCCAATGATGAAAGAAAACATCAGCAAAGTTCTCAAAGTTGATCCAGATCAGGTGAACGTCAAGGCAACAACAGAAGAACACTTAGGATTTACAGGAGAAGGGCTTGGAATCAGCGCACAAGCTGTATGTTTGCTAAACGAGAGGAAATAATATGGAATTAATTTATCAGGAAGAGAAAGAAGTAAAACCAGTCTATGACATGTATCAGAAGATTTTTGAAGATCCTGAAGAATTTGCAAAGTATTATTTTGAAGAAGTCTATGCATCCAATGAAGTGCTTCTGGCAAGAGAAGGCCAGAAGATCTTAGGAATGATACATTTGAATCCATACCATATAAGAACAGGGGAAAAGACATACACATTAAATTACATTGTAGCTGTAGCGGTATGGAAAGAATACAGAAGACAAGGAATAATGGCAGCAATGCTTACAAAGTGCTTAAATGACATGCATCAGAAGAGACAGCCGTTTACTTATCTGATGCCGGCGAATAAAGCATATTATGAGCCATTTCAGTTTACCTTTGTGATGGACTGGGAAGAAACGATGATTCATTCAATGAATGATTCGGACAAGATAATTCCAGCAATACAACAAGATGCAAGAATTGTCACAGCACCAGAAGAAGAATATGACCGAATTACTATATTTTTAGAACAATTTATGCAGCCATATCAGATTTATACAATTCCTGATAAGCAATATTTAAGAAGACTTTCAAAAGAAAGCCAGAGTGGTGAAGGGAACCTCATGGTATATTATGAGGGAGAACAATTGACAGGTGTTTTTGCAGAGAGTTTTGAAGATGATGAAGTGTATATCCGATGGGCATATTCAACGCAGCCAGAGAATATGCTCAATGAGATAAAATATCGATATAAGAATAAGAAGATTTATATTACAGAAGGTAATTTAACCAAAGGAGAAAAAATACCAAAGATTATGGCAAGGATCACAGATCTCACAGCGTGGGGAGAGATCCTTCA
>ERZ780202.1951-NODE-1951-length-10083-cov-2.750399_pt1 | contig 10083 bp, 6 predicted proteins | sample MGYA00510978_ERZ780202 | MGnify/ENA primary metagenome ERZ780202 (study PRJEB29588, sample SAMEA2155689) | human gut metagenome | biome: human gut; feature: human-associated habitat; material: faeces | place: Denmark | collected 2008/2010 ...
ATAAAGCCGGCCGTTCAAGAACAAGGCGCCCCCTATGCCGGTACCCACCGTCAGGAAAACGATATCGGAGAGACCTTTAGCCGCCCCATATATCACCTCGCCCAACCCCATAAGGTTTGCGTCGTTGTCGATGAATACCGGTAGATTAAATTCCGCTAACGCAAGATCCAATTGTTGGTTATCCAGTTCAGGAAGATTATTGGCAAAGAGAACCACCCCCTTATCTACTACGGAAGGTACACCTATGCCAATTCCGTAAATCCCCCAATCCCGGGAACGGGCGTAGTCTGTCATTTTCCGTACGATACTTTTTATGGTATCGGATAATGGGCGTGGATTCTCTTTTGATTGTGTGGTTTCCGACGATTCGTAAAGAATGTCGCCATTCTGGTTCACAAGAGTATATTTTATGCTTGTTCCTCCAATGTCTAATGCGATAGCGTATTTCATGATAATTGTAAAAGCTTAATTAGAACTATGCGCCGCTTCCCTGTCGATCAGGCAAATCACGTTCGGGTGCAGCCACAATAAGGAGGCCGGCAACTCCGTCGAGATCTTCTGTTCAAGGAAAGCTTGAGTAATCTCCCTTTTCTTTATCCCGTTGATAAGAAGGATAATCAGGCGTGACTGAAAGATATTCGCCATGCCCAATGTCAGTCCGTATCCCGGTTTCTCCGTATCCCCGGCGATCATGGGATGTTGCAAGGATTTCTGGGACAGATGAGCCACATGGCAATTCGTATGTAAGGAAGGAGCCGGCTCGTTCAAGGCGATATGACCGTTCATCCCTATTCCTAATATACAAATGTCGATAGGGCCTTTTTGATCCAGTATCTGTTGGATCCGCTCACATTCCGCCTCAGGGTTCTCCGGATCGCTTTGGAACGCTATATACCGGTCTTCCGGGATTTGAAGCGGACCTACGAAATAGTTCCGTAGATACGACTCGCACGTACCCGGGTGGTCCATCGGGATTCCTCCCCATTCATCAAGCTTTAGTACCGTGAATTGGGAGAATAATTCCGGTTGGCGACTGGCTTCCTCTACCAGCAACTCATACATCCGGGTAGGAGAGCCCCCAGTGGCGGCACAAAGCGTAAGTGCCTTGTGCTGCCCTAACTCTGAGGTAACAATCTCTTTTGCCTTAAGGCTTAATGCCTCATAAGATTGACAAATCTCTATTCTCATACGATTTTAGAGCTCTTTGATTCGGATATTGCGGAAGCAAACACCATAACCGTGGTCTTGCATACCGATGTAACCCGGTTGTTTTCCGCATTGTAGCATCAAGTCGTAAGCTTCCGGGCATTTCTCCGGACTCGTGCTGAACTTGCTGAACTTACTATGATCCACTAACGCGCGCCATACCGGTGTACCGAACTGGAATTCCAGCACTTTCACGTCGTTCATGTAATGGATCACGCGTTGGTTATAGACAACGATTCTCGTCTTGTTCCAGTTTCCGTACGGTTTTACGGGTTGTGGATCCGGCATAATCATGTCATATACGGCACCGGCCTGACGGTTACCGTCGCAACCTTCCCATGCGTCCGGCATATTCTCGTTGTCGAGTAACTGATATTCTGGGCTGGAGTAATAAATAGGTGTACCCTCAATTTCTTGCGCTGTATAGAAGATACCGCTATTACCGGCCTTGTCGATCTTCCATTCGATCTCGAAAACGAAATTTTTGAACTTCTTGTCGTAGATCAAGTCGCCGAAGCCCGTGTCTGCCTTATTGTCGCTACCTTTATAGGTGATCGATCCGTCTTCAACCACCCAACCTTGGGGTACATCCTGACGGCAATAGCCGCGCCATCCGTTCAAGGTCTTGCCGTCGAACATGGTGATCCACTCGCCTCCCGTAGGGATACCGTCGCTATCGAGGGCTTGGGTTTGGGCGGTTTGCGTTCCGGCATCGTTGGTATTACCGCCGGAGGTACATGACAAGGCCGATGCGAATAAGGCTACGGCCATAATACTGCTATAAATCTTTTTCATCGCTATTATGAATGTTTGTTGTTTGTTAGAAACTTGTTAGATAATAATTAGGAATTTGTTAGGTTCCTGTTAGATTCCTGTTAGCTTTTATAACTTCAGGTCTTCCCATCCATTGCGGTATTTCCGCTTGATGAATTGGTTCGCCTGCTCGAAATTGGTGATACGCATATTCGCTCCATCCCATAGGAAAGTCTTGTTTCTTCCCGGATAGATGAAGCCTTCACGCTCTCCGTAGATCGAGTCGTTATGTTTCACTTGTTCCCGGATATTATGGCTCCGTAAGATCAAGTTACCCATCAATACGGTCTCCGTCAACGGACCGGCGTACCCTTCGAATGGAGATTCTACGTCCGCCTTGTCGTACCCTGCGATACAAGAGTCGATCCATGCCCAATAGTGGCCATTCGTACCCCCTTCGATACGTTTATATTTATGAGGAATGTTCACGTCTTTGTCGAATAAAGGTTTCTTGTTCGCCTTTACCCCCTTCGGCCAGAATCTTGGATCGGAACCACCCCAGCCGCAAGAAGCCATACCTTTCGTACCTACGAATACGGTTGCGCCTTCCACGTCCATCATATCCAAGTCTCCCATCGTGCAGGTCATATCGGCATCTGGGTCGATCTCCTCGAAACGTTCTGGCATGATACCGCCGTCCATCCAATATAGGCTCAAGTCGCTTCCGTCTTTCTTCTTGAATTTATAACGGATCGAGCTGGCTACCGGGCAACTTTCAGGATAATAGGCTTCTTCGAAGATACCGGAGTAAACATTGGTCGTGCTGCAAGAAACCTCGGTCGGATAACCTAATTGAAGCAATTTGAATGGAGGGCCGATGATGTGGCAACCCATATCTCCAAGAGCGCCTGTACCGAAACGCCACCAACCACGCCAGTTGAACGGAACCAAATTATCCACATAGTCTACATACTCCGCTGTTCCTAACCATAAATCCCAATTCAAGCCTTTAGGAACAGGCGGTTTCTGGTTCGGCCAAGGAATACCTTGTGGCCATACGGGGCGGTTGGTCCAGCAATATACTTTCTGGATGTCACCCAACAGATCTGCCTCGAGCCATTCACGAAGGGTACGCATACCGTCGCAAGAGTTACCTTGGTCACCCATCTGGGTCACGACCTTATATTTCTTGGCAGCCTCGGTAAGGATACGTGCCTCGTAAATATCGTGCGCGATCGGTTTTTGCAGATATACGTGCTTACCCATCCGCATAGCGCCGAAAGCTTGGATCGCATGGTTATGATCCGGGGTGGAGATACATACGGCATCGAAGTTCTTACCTTCCTTCTCGTACATCTCACGGAAGTCGTTAAAATACTTAGCTTTTGGATAGGTCTTGCGAGCGTCGACAGATTGACGGTCATCCACGTCGCACAGACAGGTGATCGCCGCGTTCTTATGCGGCGTATTCATTAAGCTACCCAAATCGGCGGCTCCCCGCCGCAGCCTATTTTTGCGATATAAAGCTTATCGCTGGGAGCTACATGTCCTAATCCCGCTACGGTAAAGCTGGGCAGGATCGTAAGGGCGGCAGCGCCTGTGGCTGCCATCCCAAGGAATTCCCTTCTAGAGATTCCAGTCGGACTGGATTGTTTATTTACCTCTTTCATAAATTTGTTCATATTATGATTAATAATTGAATTGGGGTCTAAAGAATTGATATTAAAAACAGACTGATATGATTAGAATGCCGGATATCCCGGGTTCTGAACCAAATTATTGTTCTTCTGCCAAGCCTTGAACGGGATCGGGAAGATCTTACGATATTCCGGAGTCTGTTTCGGCTTCATATATCTCGGTTTCAGATAAGTCCCGAAGCGGATCATATCTTGGCGGCGGACAAATTCGAATGCCAACTCATAACCACGCTCGTTATAAATATCATCTAATGTCACGCTCGTGTAATTATGATCGGAATTACCATAAGCCCTTTCCCGGATAGCGTTTACCAGACGAGTAGCTTCACCGAGATCCCCGCCCATGCGAACCAAGGCTTCCGCTTTCATTAGGTATACATCAGCCAGACGGAAAATAGCGATATCGTTCTCCATATTGGTATTTTGCATGCCTTTCTCATATACCCACTTATTGATACGTGCGCCGTCTTCTTGGTGAACTTCGCCCCACGGAGTTAAGTTACCGTCCGCATCGGTTTTCTCTGTTCCCGGTACCACATTTAAGTCGATCGTATGGATCAAGTCATGTCCTAGGGTCGTTTTCAAAATCTCTCCCGTGCTAGGGTCGATCATCGGGCCGATCAAGAACGAACCTTCGTAACGAGGATCTTCCGTATCAAATGTACGAACAAAATCCGGTTGGGCGTTGATACCGTTCCACATACCGCCGGTGAAACCTAATACATCGGGATCCAGATAATGTAATGTCCAAAGATGGATAGAGTTGCCCCACTCATCGGATGCCTTGTAGCAGATCGGGAGAATGATCTCTCGTGATACCTCGTTATGAACCTCGAAATTGGTTTTCCAATTCGGTTCGATGATATATTCGAGTTTCATGATCTCGTCGCACTGCTCCACAACACCTTTCCAGTTCGGTTCACCGATCCATTCCTCGGCGTTGAGGTACATCTTCGCCAATACCATGCGGGCAGCACCTTGCGTAAACTTACCGTAGCTGGCATCTGATACATCGGAGCGCAAGTTCGGGATGATCTCGGTTAATTCCTTAACCACATATTTATAAATGTCCGCACGGCTTGTGCTGGAGGGCAAGGAGGTATCTTCAAAATCTGTCACTAGTGGAGCGTTACCGAAGATATCTACGATTACATAATACCAGAAAGCGCGTAATCCTCTTAACTCGGACAAGTATTGAAGCTTAAGCTCATCGCTCATGGCTTCGCTTTTCTCTATAATATTATATACGGAGTTAACCGTAGTTAGGCCTCCCGTACAATAATCCCAGCAATTTTCTACAGAGTAAGAGTTCGGTTTCCAGCTATGCATACATTGTTCCATATACTGTCCACCGTCCCACCAGTCACCACCTACACGTGTCGGTGCCATCAAGATATCGGCTGTCATATCGGCCGCCCCCCAAGGACCGTCGTAGGCTAGCATATTTTTCAAAGATTGATATGCCGGAGCCATGATTGCGTTGATCTGCTTTTCCGTTGTCCCGAATTCGTCGGTAGGAAGTTTGTCGTATACGTTCTCGTCCAAATCCATGCAAGAGACAAGCGCTACCGGAGCGAGTACGGCACATATTATATTTTTGAATAATCTTTTCATGATCGTTACTGTTTATGTATTAGAAATTCAAGTTTAATCCAACAGAGAATGTGCGTGCCTTCGGATAAAATTCACGAGGTTCTACACCCGGGGTTAAACCGTCTCCTGAATCCATAGGGACTTCGGGATCAAGACCTTTATATTTCGTGATAACGAATAGGTTTTGTGCCGTGAAATAAACACGGATACCGTTCAAAGCTTTGATCTTATAACCTAAAGTCAAGTTGTCGAGACGCATAAAAGATCCTTTCTCTAAATAATAGTTGGAGAATCTAGGAGTTTCGCTTAACGTATAGGTCAATGGATCGTCCAGCGCATTCGTTCCCGGCAGGAATCCGGATTGAGCGTATGCCATGCGGGTCGCGTTCAATATATCATTACCGATCGTTCCACGCAAGAAAAATGATAAGTCAAAATTCTTGTAACGGAAAGAGTTGGTGATACCGTAAGTCAATTTCGGCTGTGCGGAACCGATGTAGTCGTAATCCGCCGGATCGGAAATCTCGCCGTCGCCGTCTTTATCTACCAAGATATATCTACCGTTCTCGTCAATACCGTTACAAACCAAACCGTAGAATTGTCCGATAGGGCGTCCTTCTTCCAATACGTGCGTACCACTGGAGCTTCCACCCCGGATGAATACGTCACCTAATAAGATCTTATCCATCGTGAATACATCGTTGGATAAACGAGTTACCTCATTTTCATTGTGAGCCAAGTTCAAGGAAATGTTCCAGTCGAAATCCTTTGTGCGGATAGCGTCTGCGTTCAAACTCAGCTCGATACCCGTATTACGCATATCACCTACGTTTGCCATGATCTTATTATATAAATAAGGAGGGGTTGGTACCGGATAGGTATAAAGCATGTCAGAGGTCTTTTTGTTATACCATTCGATACGACCTCCTAGGCGGCTATCCAATACGGAGAAATCAAGTCCGATGTTCAACATCGCTGTTTGTTCCCATTTTAGGTCCGGATTGGCGTTCTGGCTGATCTTATAAGAAGGCAACCAAGAACCGGTATCATAATATACACCATCTGTGCCGTAAAGCTCGAGGGTTTTGTAGGGGTCCAATCCTGTTTGATTACCAGTGATACCATAACCGACACTTAACTTTAAGTCGTTAAGCCAGTTTACTTTTTGCATAAATGATTCTTGGGTGATATTCCAACCCACGGAAACGGAAGGGAAGGTACCCCATTTGTTATTCGTTCCAAATTTGGAAGAACCATCCCGGCGTACGGTAGCTGTCAACATATATTTCTCATTGAAGCTATAATTGGCTCTTGCGTATAAAGAGATCAGGCGACTTTGCCATTTCTCAGACTCCGCGTCTCCGGGGTTCAGGTTTTGTCCCGCGGCCAAATTGTTAGCGCCTAATAAATCAGTGACGAAACCACGGGTCTGTACGTGAGTCTCCTCATAGTTCTCCTCTTCCCAAGAATAACCGATCAAGGCATTGATCTTATGCTTATTGAACTCTGCCGAGTAATTGGCGGTCCATTCCATCAAATCCTTATCACGCAATCTCGACCAACGTTCGGCCTTACCGCCATCGTTGTAGCCGGCTTGAGACTCGATGCTACTGTATTTACTCTCATCTTCCGTGTTCCGGCTTTTAGCTAAAAGAACTTTAGCCTCTAAGCCATCGATAATCGTATAACCGACATCAGCGGTTCCATAGAAATTATTGATGCGGTTCTTATGTGTATTCTCTTTCTGGTTACGTACCGGGTTTCCTTGGTCGTATTCACGTGTGTCGAACCAAGATCCATCCTCTAGCTTAACCGGACGTACGGGAATCATATTGTAGGCAAGCAAGAAGTTTGTCGTATTTGTCGGTGCGTTATCCGTAACGGTAGCCACGCCGGTGATGCTTACTTTCAAACGATCCTCCAGCGCACGTTGGGAGAATTGGAAACGGGCGTTGTAACGGTTCATGGAGTTATCGCGTGCGATACCTTCACGTTGCATATAAGAAAGGGAACCTCTATAGTTATGGTGTGAACCACCTCCTGATAAAGACACGGCATGATCCTGTTGGAAACCGATTCTCGTGATCTCGTCGAACCAATCCGTGTTCGCTCCCATGTCAAAATCCTTACCATCCTTACCCGGGGTAGAGGAAGTATAGCTACGCCATTGGTCCGCCGTCAGCAGATTCGGCTTGTTGGCCAAGGTAGATACACCGAACGCTCCATTATAAGCGATGGTCGGTTTGCTGGCGTAACCTTTCTTCGTAGTGATAAGGATAACACCACCCGCTGAACGGGAACCATAGATAGCGGCTGAAGACGCGTCTTTCAAGATAGAGATAGATTCGATATCCTGTGGATTAACCGTAGACATGTCCATGCCCGGTACATTATCGATAACAACCAACGGGCCTTGGTCCTTTTGCAAGGTTGACATACCTCTTAATTGAATCGTCGAGTTGCCCGTTACGTCGCCGGAACCCGTATTGATCGTTAAACCGGCCACCTTACCTTGTAACAAATCCGCTGCGTTACGAGTCAGACCTTGGTTGAAATCCTCAGCGGTCACATTGGTGATAGAGCCGGTAATCTCACGTTTTGTCTGCGTACCGTAACCCACTACGACTACCTCGTCCAGTTTTTGAGTGTCCTCTTTCAGGTTTACATTGATCTCGTTTTTGCCGCCTACCGGTTGCAACTGTGTCATGTAACCGATATAGGAAAACTCAAGGGTCGCATTTGAGGATACTTCCATCATGTATTTACCGTCCAGATCCGTAATCGTACCGTTGGTCGTGCCTTTCTCGACAACGTTAGCGCCGATAATAGCGTTTCCTTCCGCATCTTTAACGACACCGGTAATACGTTTTTTAGTTTGCTGGGCGACAATGTTTTTATTAAATACATTGATATTCCGTCCTTCGATCGAATATTTCAAACTCGTGTTGCGTAGTGCTTGCGATAAGATATTTTCTATGGACTTATCGGTTGCGTTCACGCTCACTTTTACGTTCTTTACGTCAGAATCCACATAGAAGAATAAGAAATCGCTTTGTTTTTCTATAATAGCGAATAGATCGGTTAGCGGGGCCTGATCTGTCTTCACGGAAATCGTTACAGATTGTGAATAGGAATTAGTCGCTACCGCTTGGAACAGTGTCAAGAAAAGTAAAATAAAGGACATTTTTAGGACCGAGAGCATTTTTTTTTAAGTCTTTGGACCTAAAAGACCTATAATACGAAACATTTTCCATATTTTTGTACTGATAAAAGGTTGATAATATGCGTCTGCCACAAAATTTGGTCGTGGAGTAGCAGAAGCAGGAATTAATTCTTTTTAATGGGGCCGGCTGTATTTTTGCAGCCGGTTTTGTTTTTTTGAAAGATATGATCCGTGTTATCTCATAGGCATTGCTTGTTTTTTTAAGATGTGTTGATATTTTTATTTTATTGAATATAGTAAGTTCCATCTCTTTGTGACCATTTGATCGGCAAACTGCGAGATATTACTTGTAAAATCTCCTTTAAAGATTGATCCTCGCTGAATGTTCCGGATACAGTGACATTCGGGTCCATCAGTTTCTTGTTTTCTATATGGATCGGGATCTCGTATTTTTTCTCAAGCTCATTCAGCAAGGTACAAAGCGCTATTGATTTATACTTTAGCAAGCCGTCTTTCCATGCCAGATTTTCTTTTGCGTTGACGGATTGGATATCAATCTTGTTCGTTGAACGGATGAATGTAAGTTGCTGGTCGGGAGCTAGTAAGACTTGTTGTGTCGGGCTTTCGAAACGGATAGACCCTTCCAGCAGGACGGCCGTGATCTGATCCTTCCCTTTATCGGCTTTTACACTAAAGGTCGTACCTAATACCCGTATGGAGGCATTTCCCATATCGACGATGAAAGGTCTTTCCGGATTTTTCGCCACCTCGAAATAGGCTTCTCCTTCCAAATTAACCTTTCGCTGATCCGTACCGTATGCGTCAGAGTAGGTAAAGCGACTATTCCGGTTCAAAATGATCTTCGTACCATCATCCAATGTAAAATGAGATTTATTTTTATCGGTTATATAGGTATAGAATTGCTGAACCTTCCCTTCCCGGGTATTTAAGTGCGTCGTAGCGAAAAACAAAACAAGAAAGGCGATTGCCGCCGCAATGGGAGTAGCGATGAAACGGATGAGCCTCAATCTCTTTTGCCTGCTTTGATCATCGATTTTCTTTCTCAAATTATCGAGGGACACATTAGGCATTAAGGAATGGCTGAACGAGACTTCCGCATCCCAATAACTCTTTAGCAACCGAAATTCTTTTTTTTTCTTTTCGTCTGCGTTCAGCCATTCGCTCAGCGAAAGAAAATCTTCCGAGGAGCTGTTGCCACTTAATATCCTTGTGATAATATGATCTATGCTATTCTCCATTTTAAGTTGTTTCTATACTAATAGTCGCAACCAAATTTGAAAACCCTTAGTGGGAGCATAGATTTTTTACTTATTTTTTTCGTAGCTCATACACGAGTTCTTTGTATTCGGGGATCGCGTTGAATGAGGGGCATTGTTTGATCCATTCATCCGGCGAGATCGTCCCGTCTCCGTTTAAGTCCTCCGAGAGATCCCGGTGCCCACAGACCCATGAACCGGGAAAGCAGATTAAGAGATGCCGGATCAAACGTAACAACGAGGTCTTTTGAGCCTGTGTGCGGGTATCCCGTGGCTGTCCGGTGATGTCCAGTCCACCCTCGTAGCAAATCCCGATGCTGTGTTTGTTGTGTCCTCTCGCATGAGCCGGAATTTGCTCTAGCGGGCGCAGGTTCACCACTTCTCCCGATTTACG
>ERZ780202.1955-NODE-1955-length-10059-cov-3.696222_pt1 | contig 10059 bp, 8 predicted proteins | sample MGYA00510978_ERZ780202 | MGnify/ENA primary metagenome ERZ780202 (study PRJEB29588, sample SAMEA2155689) | human gut metagenome | biome: human gut; feature: human-associated habitat; material: faeces | place: Denmark | collected 2008/2010 ...
CCTGGCCGAACAGGTGGCCCGCGCGATCCGTCTGGCCATGGCGCTGCTCGGAATCGACGTACCGGAGCGGATGTAAGCACAATAACCGATCTATATAGTAAATTATGAAAAAGTTGATTCCGGTACTCGTCTTTCTCGGATGCCTGTTTTTCAGTCATACAGACGCCAGCGCCCAGACGCCCCAATCCGAATACCGCCAAGCGCTGCAAACTTATTTTGATTTAAGCGGAACCACGGATCAGTATCTCGCCATGATCGACGAGAATTTCGATTATGCCGGAGTAGAACTTTCGGAGGGTACGAAAAACCGTATCAGGAAAGAGTCGCTGGAAAAACTTTACGATATGCTCAGTCCTGTTTTAGAGGAAACCATCGCCATAGAAGACCTGCAGAAAGCCGGTAAAATCTTTGCCGAATACGGTCGGACAGAAAGGGCCTATAAAATGATCTATGGAGAATCGTCCCTCGGTAAACGTATTTATGAGGGGCAGTTGAAGAAGTCGGACGAAGCGGGAAAAATAGGCACCCAATGGACAGCCTGGACCCTTTCCCGTATTATGAAGGCTTCCGACGATCGCTGATCGCATATTTTATTCGAGGTGCGCTCGATTTTCGGAAAGATTTTTTATCTTTGCAAGAAGATAGGATCCAATATAGATTGATTTGGACAGCCGACGACTGAAAAACGAATAGGAGGTATTCGGGTGCGGATCTGTCCGGCAAAGGGAAACAAAAATCACAGGGTTGGCGACTGCTCGCACTCTTTTGATTTTTGCAACGGACAGAGTGCGGCGAACGCTTCCGACAAGTCGGGGAGAGGTACGTGGATCCGTGTATGATTTTTTACAGGAATAATTATATTAAAACCGAATAGAGATATGGCAAATTTAAGAATGCTGAAAAAAGAGATCGACTACCGTCTGGAGGAACTCGTGTTCGACTGCGACATGGCGATCTGTTTCCAGCCGACCAAAGAGAAAGAGATTTTCGAAGTGATGCAGGAGGGTGTGGCTCTTCGCAACGCGCTTTTCGTCAAGGCAAACAATCCGGCCGACGCACATAATCCTTCGCTGGTGCGCAAGCACTTTGCAGCGCTGCGCCGCGAAATCGAGGCTTCGTTCGGCAAATTGTTCGAAAAGTTGAGCGAGATCAACAAATAGAGAATTATCCCGAATCATACTCGAATACTTACGGAGTTGCCTCCGTAAGTATTTTTTTATCTGATTACATGTACGATTGCTCTGTCCTAAACAGACGACAATACTTCGGTCCCTATTGTCCCTCCGCGAAAAGGGGTTAAAAAGAAGCTACAGGATCTATATTCCTGCCTGTCGTCCTCCTTCGCCGTTACTTTGTCGAAGATAGGAAAAATACCGAAACATTACAAATACGACAGCCCCGATTCGGAATATCAATCCGCTTTTATGCGGCGCGATCTCCGAATCGGGGAGGGCTATCAGTCAGAGGAAAGGTGCCGGAAAAGCCGGGCTACTCCTCCGTACGGGTATGCGGACAACAGTCGTGCGGGTGCGATGCAAGCACCGTATGCGGCACCTTGCCGTGGGAAATAAGCTGAATAGGGCAGTCGTAATTGCGGAGCTGCTCCTCGGTGATGATGTTCGAATCGTGCCGGTGGACATAACGATTCACACAAACGATATTTCGCACGACACTCGTAATCGTCCCCAGATCGTGCGAAATCATTACGATCGCCATTCGTCCGTGCAACTCGGCGAGCATCCGATAGAGCTCGTTTTCGAAACGATTGTCCACAAAATTGGCCGGCTCGTCCAAAATCAACAATTTAGGCTCCGAAATCACCGCCCGACACAATAACGCCCGCTGCATCTGACCGCCGGAAATCTCGCCGATAGGTTTGCGGGCGATCCCGTCGATGCCGGCCGTCCGCAGCAGCTCCTGTGCCTTCGCTCGATCCCCGGACGCATAGCGGGCATGGAAACCCCTTTGCCCCTGAAGCCCCGACATCACCGTTTCGAGCACCGAAATCGGAAAACTCCGGTCGAAGATCGATTGCTGGGGCATGTAGCCGATCAACCGCTCCTTTCCCCGAAACAACTGCGGTGAATAGGAGATCGTACCACGATAGGGGATCGTTCCCACGATGGTCTTGACAAGCGTAGTTTTACCTCCGCCGTTAGGACCTATGATGCCGAGAAAATCATCGGGATAAATATCCAAATCGACCTCCTTGAGCGCATCGTGACCATCGTACGACACGCTGACGCGGCGAAGCGAAACGAGCGGAGTTTTCATAGACGTTCGGCAGTTATGAGATCCGTAATATAGGAAATATTGCCGACGACATCCTCGGCCAGCGGATCGATCCGGACGCTCTGCGCCCCGATATCTTCGGCGATCACTTCGACGGTGGAAGCCGGGAACTGGCTCTGGTAGAATACGACACGAATACTGTCCCGGCGAGCCTGCTCGATAAGCCTGGCCAGGCGCTTGGCCGAAGGCTCCTTGCCGTCCTGCTCGATGGCAACCTGATCGATTCCATAGGCACGGGCATAGTAGGTCAGGGCCGGATGGTAAATCATGAAATAGGGTACTCCGCTCTGCTTCAGCCGTTCGGCAACAGAATCATCGAGAGCCTGCAATTTCTCGGCAAGACGCTGATAATTAACCGCATATACGGTAGAATCAGGATACAGCTCGTGAATCGCCCGAAAAGCATTATCGGCCATAGTGCGCAATTCGCGCGGAGAGGTCCAAATGTGGGGATCGACGCCGTGCCGATGCTCTTTATCCGCGTCCGCATGGGAGCAACTGCCCGCAATCGGCTCTATACCACGATGCAGGTCGATTACTTTTCGACGGTCCTCGATCTTGGACAGCATATTCTGCTCGAAATCGATCCAACCGATATTGAATATCAACTGCGAACGATTCAGATCGATCATCTGCCGGGGTGTCGGCTCGAAACTTTCCGGGTTCATACCGGGCGGAACGAGCACTTCGACCCGAAAGTCATCGCCGACGATTTCGGAGACGATCCCGCGCAAAGGAAGAATCGATACGAAGATCGTCGGCCGCTCGTCGGCAGGTCGGGACGCACAACCGATGAGAAGCAACCACGGTATTATCAGCGAAAATATGGCGATTTTTCGAAACATAGACAAATATATTTACCTGCAAATTTACTAAAATTAACGACATCCGCACGAATTGTCCACATCCATATCAAAGATCGATCGGTCCGCAACATTACAAAACTTTCCTGCATCGAGCATATTTGCCTTCGGCAAAACACAAAGAAATCACGGATAATACCTGTTTTATAAATCATTATATAATCATCGGCGTAAATGCCGACATATTGGCCGATGCAAGAAATTTCTTATATAATTTAACATAATACCAATATTGAATCATTTTGTGATTAAGGATTGGTTTGGATACCGATCCCCCGAAATTATCTTTCCTAATTTTTTTTCGCAACCGGTCCATTCTATCCCGTTCGATAGCGGCGAGCAATTTTAATCTGGAAATCCGATGCTCTGAATGGGCTTTCTCAAATCGCACGGCATCACGGTCGTTTTCGCTGTGTATATTCAGTACGTTATACGCTTTCCATTCGGATAATCGAAAAATCGCCGGTGTCCTGCGTATCCCGCAAGGCTCCGTTCTCCGAGCTTCTGCCTTCGTTGCACCTCGCCGGAAGGCAGGCGCAGCACAAATACCCGTACAAACCTGTCGAACAATCGGTTTTCATTGTCATAAAATACAGAGTATCCGGCCTTTGACAATAAAAAAAGATCGAGAATATCATCCCGAATTACCCGTGTAAACCATCTTCCTACGATCCGTATAATCAAAAAATCAAGTCATTCATTATCAAATGAATGACTTGATCGACCAGACGATATGATTCGGGAATCAATATTCCACGCAGAAACTTACTCGACTTTTTTCAGGATATCGGCCAACAGATCCCAGAACTTGGGAATCGTTGCGATTTCGAGCCGCTCGTCGGGCGAATGGACGCCGCGCAGCGTCGGACCGAACGAAACCATCTCCAGATGCGGATATTTCTCGAGGAACAAGCCGCACTCCAAACCGGCATGGATCGCACGCACCTTGGGCTTCACACCGAAAAGTTTCTCATAGCTGGCAACCGTGATTTCCAACAGTTTAGACTGGGGATTGGGCGCCCAGCCGGGATAACCCTCCGAATGCGACACCTCGGCGCCCGCCAAAGCGAACACCGATTCGATCATCTGCGACGCATAGACCTTGGCACTCTCCACCGAGGAGCGCTGCGAAGTGGTCACGACGATCCGGTCGTCCCCTTCGAATTTCACCGAAGCGAGGTTGGTCGATGTTTCGACAAGTCCCGGCATGGCCAGCGACATCTCGATCACTCCGTTGGGCAGTCCTACGAGCGCGTAAAGCAAGTTGCGCTGGGTCGCCGCATCGATCACCGATGCGGCCGGAACCTCTTCGATTCCGATCTTGAAATTCGGTTCCCGGAACTTGGCTTCGGCTGCAAGTTCCCCGGCAAACTCCTTGTAGAAAGCCTCGAAGCCGGCTTTCGAACCGCTCGGCACGGCGAAAACCGCATACGCCTCGCGCGGAATGGCATTGCGCAGGTTGCCGCCGTCGAAACGGCTCAGGCGCAATCCGAAACGCTGGGCGCCGTTCCACAACAACCGTGCGACCAGTTTGTTGGAATTCATACGGCCCTTATCGATATCGTCGCCGGAGTGTCCGCCCGAAAGGTCGGATACCCGAACCCGGAAAAAGACGTGGGCTTCAGGTGCGGCCTCCGTCTTATAACGGAACGTAGCCAGCGTATCAACGCCGCCGGCGCAGCCGATGAAAATTTCGCCTTCATCCTCGGAATCGAGGTTCACCAGGTAACGGCCCGTAAGCATTCCTTTACCCAATCCGAAAGCACCGGTAAGACCGGTTTCTTCATCCACCGTGAACAGCGCCTCCAGGGGACCGTGTTCCAATGCAGGATCGAGCAGCGCGGCAAGGGCTGCCGCCATACCGATACCGTCGTCGGCACCGAGCGTCGTACCTTCGGCCTTCACCCAGCCATCGACGATCTTCGTGCGGATGGGATCCTTGTCGAAGTCGAACGCCGTGTCCGAATTTTTCTCGCACACCATATCCATATGGGACTGAAGAATGACGCAGGGACGGTTCTCATACCCTTTCGTACCGGGTACGCGCATCACGACATTACTCGTTTCGTCGGTCTGATAGTCGATGTTGTGTTTTTTTGCGAAATCCACGAGGAACTCCCGGATCTTTTCCTCTTTCTTGGAGGGACGCGGCACCCGCGTAATGGCATCGAACAGCTCCCAGACGAGCTTCGGTTCTAATTTTGTAATCTCTGACATTTCTTATAAGGTTTTATTATCGGTCTTGTTCTTCCTGCCGGCAAAAGTCGGGAACGAACGCGATTCGGGTTCGAGCCGATACCGGCAGCTTCGAATATCCGGCGAAAAGACATCCGGCCGCCAACAAAACATCGTTTTACGGCATGTAACCTGTCCGCACGCAAATTCGCCTTTTGCAAATATACGAATAAGTCGAGTGCCGAGCAAACTTTATTTTAGAAAATCCCGACGTGTACCGCTTAAAAAGAAATTAAAAGCCGGTAGTATATTCACATTGAGCGGGGCTGATAAATTATTCTAAACCCATTTTATAGAACTAAATTAAATATTATTCTCGTTAATTTCAAATTAACAAACATAAAAAACCGGCGACCCAATGAAAAGGGTTGCCGGTAAAACGCAAATTACATATCCATATATTTTGTATAGTTTCTGTTGTGTGCTGCACTGGGTATAATGTTGCAGAAACGCCGTCGTAGGCTCCAGAACGGCCTGAAACGGAATTTGATAAGAGGAGAGCCGATTTGTTGGAAAATAACGACGCCGTCTTTCAATGATTGCGCAGATGGGATCCTCCTTCTCGGCCGTTCGCTTGAAACGAAATATGGGAATTTTTTCGAAGTCCGCTTTTGGGCCGATTTATAATAGACCGCCGGGTTACGGTTTATGCAGTGTCAGGGCCTCAAACGAGTGATCGGCATAGACCAAAATAACGCGCACGACGGGATTCCGGTCATTGCCGGCGAGGGTTTGAAGAACCGTATCGGTTTGCTTCGACAGTTCGTTGTCGTTCTCGGTCGTTTGTGTCGATGGAGCGACCGAGCCGGCGGTGTTCGATCTCTGTTCCGGCTCCGTCCCGAACAGTCCGACGTTAGTCCGGCTGTTTCCAGCGTCTGTTCCGCTCGTTGAAGAAGAGCTTTCCGGATTTTCGGTTCGATACATCTGTTCGGAATCGAGCAGCAGCCAGTCCGGATTGACACGCGGAAACCTCCGGAGAATCTTCTGCAGCAAATCGAATCCCGGTTTGTTCCGTCCGGCGAGAATGTGGGAGATTCCCGAAGGCTGGATTCCGAGGATCTCGGCCATCCGGCTGGAGGTTAAACCTTCGCTTTTCATCAATTGTTGCAATTTCTCCTTCATTTCCGGTATTTTTTACAAAAATAAATACTTTTCTTTTGTAAAACAACTATTTTGTACGATTGTAAAATGTTAATTGTTGTCGATAATGTTTACAAATGTAATTATTCGAATATGGTTAAATATCTTCGAATCTTGTGTGTGAATTATTTGTATAGGTAGTTTTATATAATTTATTGATGATAAGTATATAATACTTTTATATTTTTATGAAATTCGATGTGGGCTGCAAAACGGCTCTAAATACAATTGGATTCTTCTTGTTTTTGTTTAGTTGATCGTCATAAATATATGGTTTATAGTGTATTTATATTGATAATTCAATATTTTGATTCTAATAATGCAGGGGATTTTTGACTGTTGCGAGGGTTTGCTTGATATTTTACATTTGTTGAATATCAACAGCATGTTCACAGAGTATGTATTTACAAATGGATAAAATTAGGCAAGTTTAAGAAGAAAGAGGTGATTACATTTGTAACGCACCACCCTATTTTGCTGGATTTTGCAATAATTTCGGGATATTGAAATTCGCTCTCCGTCGTTTTTTTAACATTATTTTCCTTTTGATTATATTATGTTAAAAAATAAGGCCGGATAGTGTAATCAATACACTACCCGGCTGGTAATTAATGATTTGTATGTTTTGCCGTATGGCCTACTCCCGAATCATTCTGGCTGTTTCTTCGAACTCTTCCGGAGTGAATTTGGGCTTGACTTTGCGGAAATCGACGTCGTATTCGTTTTCCATCGGGATCAGGTGAATGTGCGCATGGGGAACTTCGAGGCCGAAAACCACTACTGCCACTCTCTTGCAGGCGATTTTAGCCTGGATCTTTTTCGCCACCTTTTTGGCGAAGACGATCATCCCTTGTAGGGTTTCGTCGTCCAGGTCGAAGATATAATCAATCTCTTTTTTGGGGACGACCAGCGTATGACCTTTCTCGAGAGGATTGATGTCGAGAAATGCCAGAAAATTTTCATCCTCCGCCACCTTGTAGCTCGGGATTTCGCCGTTGATGATGCGTGTGAATATGGATGCCATATGAAATTGTGTTTATTGATAGCGTCGTTGTTTGTGGCTATGTCGCCGCTTTGAGGTCCCGTAATAAGCGAAGGGAACCGATTTCTGGCTTTTAATTTAATTCGGAGAGAAGAATCTTTCTCATCCTTCTATTTCGCATCGTGTTGGCTTCCGAAAAATACGGGAATCGATGCCGATGAGCGTATGCGCCTGTCTTTGGCTACTCCTCCTTGAATTTGGGAGCCATTATCTCCGAATAAAGGACTGCTTTTCGCACATCGAATTCTTCGGCGATACCGGGGCTATGAGGTTGCTGTTCGGCGTCCGCTCGGGATATGCCGATCTGGTTGCGTAACGGAGATTCCGCTTTTTCAGTTTTTGGGGACTTGCCGGCCGTTTTTCGGAATCCGGACACCGGGTCGGATGTGTCCGCGTCCGCCTGACGGACGGACCGTGTCGCCGATGCGGAGCGCAACTCTTTTCTTTGCATCTCCTTGAACTTCTTGACCAGTGGGACGATCGTGACTATGACGATCAACAGTGCGCTCCACAGTATTTGGATGATATCTTTGTCCATAGTGCCGATGGTTTAATCCTGATTGCGTTTTACGGTGTCTATGCCCTTTATCTTGCGGATTTTGTCCATGATTGCATGCAGGCCCTCCGCATCCTTGACATAAAGGCTGATCGTGCCCTCGAAAATGTTGTCGTGCGTCTGGATATTGATCTGCCGGATATTGATGCTGAAATCCTCGCTGACCGTTTTTGCCAGGTCGAGCAGTATGCCGGTGCGGTCGATGCCGCGCAGTTCGATGGTCGATAGGTACGACATGGCCTTGTGTTGCGACCACTTGATCTCGTCCTTGAGGATATTGCGTCCGAATTGAGCGGCCAGTCGGTCGAGCTCCTTGCAATCGGATTTATGTACGATGATACGGTTCGACGCAGGGTCTTTATACCCTACTACGCTGTCCCCCGGAATTGGTTTGCAACATTCGGCCATGACGAATTGCGGTTCGCTTGCCGTTGCCGATTCTTCGGCTTTCGCCTTGTTCGGTTCCGGATTTTCGGCATCGTCGCCCTCCTCGTCCTCCTTTTTGTTGATAAAAAGCGTCCAGAATTTGAGTATCTTGCTGGTGGCATTGACTTTCAGTACCTTGTCCAGGTCTTTCAGATCGACGATCCCCGCCCCGATTTTGCTGTAAAGCTCCTCTTTGTTGTTGGATTCGTAAATCGGGACGATTTTGCGCAGCACACGACCGCTGAGCGGGGTATTGAGTTGCTGCATTCGCTCCTCGAGCATCTTCATGCCCCGTTCGATGTTGTTTTGCCGCTCGCGTTTGAGAAAACTCTTGATCGCTTGCTTAGCTTTGGTCGTGGTGACGATATCGAGCCATTCGGCTTTGGGGCGTGCGTTGTCGGCGGTGATGATTTCGATCTGGTCGCCGCTGTTGATCTGCGTGGTGATCGGTTCGATCTTGTGGTTGATCTTGGCGCCGATGGCGCTGTTGCCGATTTTCGAGTGTATGTCGTACGCGAAGTCCAGCGCAGTGGCTCCGTACGGCATTTTTCGAGCTTCTCCTTTGGGTGTAAATACTGCTATTTCAGATGTGTATAGCGATAATTTGAAGTTATCCAGGAAATCGACGGCGTTTTCCGTCGGACCATTCAGTGCATCGCGTATCTTTTTGAGCCAGCGGTCGAGTTCGTCCTCGTTGTTCGACAGCGAGGCGTTTTTGTATTTCCAATGAGCGGCGAATCCCCTTTCGGCGATCTCCTCCATGCGTTGCGTACGGATCTGCACCTCTACCCATACTCCGTCGGGACCCATAACTGTCGAGTGCAACGCTTCGTAACCGTTGGCCTTGGGCATCGAAATCCAGTCGCGCAGGCGATCCGGTTTCGGCGTGTAGATGTCGGTGATAGTCGAGAATATCTGCCAGCACTGTGTCTTTTCCGAGGGGAACGGCAGCGGCTGGAAGACGATCCGGATGGCAAACAGGTCGTAAACCTCCTCGAAGGGGATCTGTTTGCGCTGCATCTTGCTCCAGATCGAGTAAAGGCTTTTGACGCGTCCCGAAATTTCGAAGTTGATATGGTCCCGCTTGAGCGCCTCGATGATCGGGGCGTTGAATTTGCTGATGAAGGCTTCGCGCTGTTCTTCGGTCGCTTTGAGTTTTTCCGACAGCTCGGCATACTGTACCGGGAAGCGATATTTCATGCAGAGGTCTTCGAGTTCGCTCTTGATGGCGTACAGGCCGAGCCGATACGCCAGCGGTGCGAACAGGTAAAGCGTTTCACCCGTGATTTTGATCTGCTTGTTGGTAGGCATCGACCCCAGCGTACGCATGTTGTGCAGGCGGTCGGCGATTTTGATCAGGATCACCCGCACGTCGTCCGAAAGCGTGAGCAGGACTTTGCGGAAATACTCCGCCTGCTCCGAAGTATCGGCATTGAATACGCCCGACATCTTCGTAAGCCCATCGACCATCTTGGCGATCTTGGGCCCGAAGATGCGCTCCATAT
>ERZ780202.1958-NODE-1958-length-10033-cov-2.769092_pt1 | contig 10033 bp, 7 predicted proteins | sample MGYA00510978_ERZ780202 | MGnify/ENA primary metagenome ERZ780202 (study PRJEB29588, sample SAMEA2155689) | human gut metagenome | biome: human gut; feature: human-associated habitat; material: faeces | place: Denmark | collected 2008/2010 ...
ATTGCTTATCAAACCGGTGACCGCAAAGGTTGTCCATACCTGACGGGCAAACGCAATCACGTCCCCAATCACGCATTGAGCGTGCAATCTTGTTAAGAAGCGGGTCGTTAGTATAAACAGCACCGCCCTCACCCATTGTCATATGGTGCGGAGGATAGAAACTTGATGTGCCGATATCGCCGATTGTACCGGTGAATTTTTCCTCGCCGTCAATTACATATTTACTGCCGAGTGCATCGCAGTTATCCTCAATAAGCCAAAGGTTATGCTTAGTACAAAAATCCTTAACAGCCTGAAGGTCAAAAGGATTGCCGAGTGTATGAGCAATCATAACTGCCTTGGTTTTATCGCTGAGTGCTGCTTCAAGCTGAGAAGCGTCGATATTATACTGCGGAATTGTTAAATCAACAAATACAGGAACTGCGCCGTACTGAATAATAGGAGCTACAGTTGTAGGGAAACCTGCTGCTACAGTAATAACCTCATCGCCTCTGTTTACTCTTCTGTCACCAAGAAGCGGCGAAGTAAGCGTTGCAAAAGCAAGAAGGTTTGCAGATGAGCCTGAGTTTACAAGTGAAACATATTTAACACCGAGATATTTGCCGAAGTCCTTTTCAAACTTATCGCAATATCTGCCGGCTGTAAGCCAAAACTCAAGAGCCGAGTCAACAAGATTTGTCATTTCTTTATTATCAAACACACGGCTTGCATAAGGGATTCTGTCGCCCTCTTTATATGGCGGCTTTGCCTTAAATTTGTCGCAGTATTCCGCAACCATTGCAAGTATTTCTTCTTTTGCCTGTTCCTCTGTCTTATTTTCTAACATTCAGTCAGTCCTCCAATTCAAAAAATTCATTAATTTGTTTATCCATAATAGCGGAAATATCTCCGCCGTCAAAATATACTTTGGTCCATTCAACAATCTTTTCAACTGCCTCTTCAACGCTCCAGCGTGGCTGCCAGCCGAAAACTGTTTTAACCTTAGTTGTATCAAGCCTTAAAAAGTTAGCCTCGTGAGGCGCATTAGCCTCGCTTACATCCTTCCAGCTTGCACCGTCGCCCCAAAGCTTGCAGAAAAGAGTAACAAGCTCACCCGTAGTTCTGCAATCGCAATCATTAGGACCTACGTTATAATATCCCTCAAGCTCGTGATTTTTGTATTGAGCCTCAACTATCATAAGATAAATTTTAAGCGGCTCAAGCACGTGCTGATAAGGCCTTGTCGAATTAGGATTACGAACAATAATAGTATCGCCTTTTTCAACCGCCCTTACACAGTCAGGAATAATTCTGTCATTTGCAAAGTCACCGCCGCCGATAACATTACCTGCCCTTGAAGTAGAAACAGCAACACGGCCGTCGGTAAAAAATGACTTTTTATAACTGTGAGTAACAAGCTCAGAGCAAGATTTACTGTTTGAATAAGGGTCATATCCGTCAAGCGGCATATCCTCTGTAAAAGCGACGTTAGTTTCCTGATTTTCATAAACCTTGTCCGTCGTGATATTAAGAAAAGACTTAACGCAATCAAAAAGCCTTACACACTCGCAAATATTTACAGTGCCCATTACGTTGGTTTCATAAGTATAAACAGGCATTTTATAGCTGTCACGAACAATCGGCTGAGCGGCAAGGTGGAACACAAGTTCCGGCTGCTCCTTTTCAAAAACTTCTTTAAGCTTATCAAGGTCACGAATGTCCGCAATATATGACGTCATTTCATTTTTAATACCCGAAAGTTCAAAAAGACTCGGATTTGTAGGCGGGTCAATTGAATAACCTACTACATTTGCGCCGGCATTTACAAGAATTTTGCAAAGCCAAGAGCCTTTAAAACCCGTATGACCTGTTACAAGCACTTTTTTTCCTTTATAAAACGATAAATCCATATTTTTTACCAAACCTTCCACGGAGCAGTGCCGTTTGCCCACATTTCTTCAAGCTGCATCTTTTCTCTCAGGGTATCCATAGGCTTCCAAAAACCGTTATGAATATATGCGTCAAGCTCGCCCATAGAAGCAACTGTTTCAAGAGGAGCTTTTTCAAATACTGTTGAATCACCCTCGATAAAATCGAAAATCTTAGGTTCAAGCACCATAAAGCCCGCATTAATACGGCTGCCGTCCATATCGCTCTTTTCTCTGAACGAAGAAATGGTAAGGTCGTCCTCAATACCAAGGCAACCAAAACGCTGACCTACCGAAACAGCAGTCATAGTTGCAATATGGCCGTGTTCCTTATGAAATTCAACAAGCTTGTTAATATCAACGTCTGCAACGCCGTCGCCGTAAGTAAGCATAAAAGGCTCATCGCCGATATAAGGCTGAATACGCTTTACTCTGCCGCCTGTCATTGTATCAAGGCCGGTATCGACAACAGTAACCTTCCAAGGCTCTGCATGCTCGCTGTGAACAGTCATTTTATTAGATGCGGTAAAATCAAATGTAACATCTGAGCAATGAAGAAAATAGTTAGCAAAATATTCTTTAATTGCATATTGCTTATAGCCTGCGCAAATTACAAACTCGTTATATCCGTAATGGGAATAAGTTTTCATAATATGCCAAAGAATAGGATAGCCACCGAGTTCAATCATAGGCTTCGGCTTGTTTTGGCTTTCTTCGCTGATGCGGGTACCGTATCCGCCTGCAAGAATTACTACTTTCATTTTTAACCTCCGTTATGTTTATGCCGAATAAAAAATATATATTCTGACATATTATTATAATAAACCATTTACAGTTTAACATATCAACATACTCTTTGCAACAAAAATATTTTTCGCTCTGCAAAAATCGAGCATATTCGGCGCTTTTACAAATCATTTAATAAGCTTATGATAAATCAAAAAAGCAAAAGGAATAATGTAAACCGCAACGCCTGCAACGCAAAATGCCAATGAATAAAGCACATAAACAAACGAGCAAAGTGCCTTTGGAGCAAGCCTTTCTTTTCTTCTAAGAATCAAAACGACAGCAAAAAGCACGGCGCTTACAACACTTATTATCATGCCGGTTTTAAAGCCTGTCGGCGTAAATTTCATTGAAATATTATTGTTTTCGCCGTTTAATTCAACCGCAGTCAAAAGCGACATAACACTTCTGACTTCGGCATTTTTACCGTTTACGTCGGCACTCCAGCAGCCGTTATATTGCAAAGGAATCAGCAATACTTTATCTTTGTTTTCAGCCTTTACATTCTTAATATCAAGCGAATAATTCCTAGCCGAAACGTCGCCAAAATTGTTATACATATCGCAAACCTTTTGAAGCTTTTCAAGGCTCATAAGACCAATTTCAACGCCGAAATTTTTATTTCTTATATCATCGTCGCCGAGATTGTTTTTCCTGAAATTCTTTTGGTCTTGATACTTGCCTTCTTTGAGTTCGAGCCTTATTTCGACCTCTTTATCCCCCAAATCGCCGAGGCAAATAAGATTTCTGTTAAATCTGCCGGGATACTTTTTTGCTTTTTCTCTGTCAATCGACGGTATTCTTAAAGCCTTACCGTCAACGTAAATCCTTACTCCGCCCGCACCGTCAAGCTTAAAATAGGAAATATTGCCTTTTTTTGATTTAAAGGTATAAATTTCCGTTTCATCCGTCTTTGATTTAAGTGCAAGATTTCCGTTTTCAACTATATTTTCATCAGTCGAGGTAAGGGATTTATAAAGCTGATTGTTAAGCTCCATCCAATTTGCATTTTCAACCTTAATATCCAAAATGCTCTTATCAACAGCCATTGCATAAGGCAAAGTATATTTGCACTTATAGTAATTATACCCTTTTTTCTTGGAAATTTTATCGTAAAGCTCAGGGCTTTCGCTTTTAACCGAAAGAACATTTTTAATGCCCAAAATCGCATCCGTAAAAGCAGTTCCTCCGCTGTCATGAAGGCGTGTGTATTCACTGCTGTAACCAAGTGAAATAAGCGAGCTTTGAATATCGGACGGAATAAGATGAGTCCAATCGGCAAGCGTTGCTCTTTGCATAATTGTGCCGTAATTGCAGTTTAAAGTAGTGCCTACGGTTTTAATTCTGTCTGTTTTTGAAGTTTCGATATCAAGCTTTTTGACAAGTGACTGCGACGTTGAAATATACTGAGGATTATGCTCTTTTTCAAGCATATCCGTCTGCCAATAAGGAATAAAAATCACACTCAAAGCAAGCGTTTCGGCAAGCACAAGCGAAAGCGCCGTTTTGTAATCAACCACCTTGTTTTTACTGCAAAAAATAACAAGATAAATTGATATCAAAACAGGCATTGCATAAAGCACGGAATACTTAAATTCATAAGCGCCGTCAAGCTTTTTAAGCACAAAATACGTTAATACCGTAAGGCAAACAAATAAAGCAAAATTGAATAAAACAAGCAAAGCGTTTTTCCCTGTTTTTTCGTTAAAATCGAGCTTATTTAATTTTAAATATTTTGAATAATATCCTGCTGCCCAAACAAACGAAAATGCAAGCGCATAGCCCATTCTCATAGGAAAATATTTATAATCGCCGAAATGCATTAACGCATTGGCGCCCTCACAAACGATAAGCACGGCAAGAAGCAAAATATTAAGCACAAAAAAGATATTGATTTTCTTGTTTTTTCTGTTTTTAATTATACCCAAAATCATTACAGCAAGCGGTAAAGAAACGCAAAACAGCATTGCCCATTTATCGTCACTCTTGCAAACATAAGTTTTTACGATTTCAAGATACTGTTTTACGATTTGTGAAAAATCAAAACCCGTTTCGCTCAAAAATCTTTCGCTTGAAAGAGTTTGCGAAAGCTTAGGCAAAAGAACAGCACCGGATAACCCAAAGCCCAAAGCGGTTGAAAGTCCGAGTTCAAAGGCACGTCTTTTTCTGTTTTCTTTATTGTCTATTGTTTTAATATACAAAAAGCTCATAAAGAAAACGTAAAAAACAAGCAAAATAAAAACATAGTATCCGCAAAGCACATTAAGCACCGTCATTAATACATAAGGCAAAATTTTGCCTTTTTTCATAAGTGCATACCATGCGAGCATATAAAGAGGAAAAAGCAAAACGGTATCCTGCCATGCATTCGTGTAATACATAACGGAAAAGCCGCAAAAGGCATAGCAAATTGACAAAAGAGTTGTCATAAACGGTTTAGCTTTAGTTGCTTTTTTTAAAAAAATCGCAGAGGTGAAAGCCGAAAGCGAAAAAGTCATTATGACATAAAGACCCATCGCTTTTCCCACAAGGCGCCTCGGCAAAACAAGAAGCGCAATCCAAAATACAGACAGCGAAGCGTTTGCCGTATCGTTAACGCCTAAGCCCGAATACCAATTAAAGCAAAGCGCCGTATCCTTAGTGTGCAATGCATCCCAAATATGATAAAAATTAGGGATAATCCCCTGCGCCATATCATAGTATTCAACATTATTGCTTCCGAAAGGATATATTTTTCCGATTATAAAACAGGCAAGAAGTATTGCCGCCGTTATGAACGGTGCAAGCAATAAGTCATAATTTTTTCTGATACTGATTTTGTATTTATCGTGCATAAAATTTTCCTCGACTTTTTTAATATAAACAGTATAACACAATGAATTTTATTTTTAAAGAGTTAATGTGAATACAACATATATCCTAAACAAAAAGCATGTATCGCAATACCTTGTGTATATATAATTTTATACAGTAAATTTTAAAAAACGCTTTACTTTTGGGTAAGATAATGTTATAATTGATTAAAATCCCGATACAATTGTATTATTTAGATTGAGGTGTATTAATTATGAAAAAAATCATTTCATTAGTTATTGCAGCTATGATGGCTGTATCTATGTTTGCAGTAACCGTTCCAGCTATGGCAGCTAACGTAAGCAGCCCTACAGCAGCTACTCTTCAAGAGGGCAAAGCTCAAACTACAGTAAACGGCGAAGCAAGACAGGGCGTTACTTACAGCGTAAATGCTCAGACTAAGAAGTCAGTTACTTTCACTTATAACGGTGAAGGCACTTTCAAGAGCTGGACAGATAACCTTTCAGCACTCGGTCTTGCTGAAGGCACAGATTATACAAAGGTTTTGAACGCTGACGGTTCACAGACTATCACATTCATTTCTCAGAAGGCTATCACTTCTTGGAACAACGGTTCAGTTGTTGTAAACGCAGTTGTTGAATTTGCAGATGATACTACACAAGCAACTGAAGAAGACACAACAAAGGCTACAGAGCCTAAGAAGAATTCTTCTTCAAAATCTCCTGCAACAGGTGCATCAAGTGCTGTTATGGCAGGTGCAATTGCAGCAGCAGGTGCAGGTATTGCAGTTTTAGCAGCTACAAAGAAGAAAGAAAATGACTAATTAGTATTCATATAATTAACCTGTTTGCTTTTGCAAGCAGGTTTTTTATTTTGTTGTAATAAAAATAATATAAATTTACATTATTACTATATTATTTTTATTTAATTTATGATATACTATACTTGTTTTAAAATGAGATTACTCGGTGATTAAAATGAACGATAATGAAAATGCAAAAGAAAACGAACTTAATAACAAGAAAAAAAAGAATGTCAAACTGATTGTAATATTTTTAGTTGTTTTCGTGCTGATTTTTGTCGGTGTTTATTTCGGCGGCTCATATCTGCAAAAGAGAAACGAAACGCCATCGCAAAGCGGCACTGTAAACACAACTGCATCTCAAAGCGTTGAAAGCACTGTTAAAAACCCAATAGATTTCAAATCTCTTAAAAAGAAGAACAGCGAAATTTATGCTTATATAAAAATAGACGGCACAAAGGTTGATTATCCCATTGTGCAAAGCAAGACAGACGACGCTTTTTATTTGAGGCATAAGGCGGAGGACAAATCGTGGTCGGCAAGCGGTGCGGTTTATACCGAGGCTGCCAACAGCAAGGATTTCAACGATTTTGTGACCGTGATTTACGGGCATAACGGATATTCGGACACTTTTTTTACAACACTTCATTATTTTGAAAAAGAGGATTTCTTTAATTCTCACCCATATTTTTACATTTATACCCCTGAAAGAAGGCTTACATATCAAATTATTTCAGCCTTTAAATATGACAACCGTCATATACTTAACAGCTTTGACTTTAACAAGGAAGAATCAATCAAGCAGTGGCAGGATACAATTCAAAACCCGTCGTCAAGCCTTAAAAATGTGAGAACACAGCTTGATAAACCGCTTGGAATTAACAGCAAAATCGTTGTTCTTTCAACATGTATTACAAACCAAAAAAGCAGTAGATATTTAGTTTGCGGAGAATTAGTAAAAGATGAAAAAACCAATTGACCCTAATTTAGACAATATTCTTGATGATATTTTGGCTTCAGAAAGCAAAGCAAGTGAAAGCGTTTTGCCTAAAAAGGAGCAAATCAGCGAAGAAATAAAAAATGAAATAGAAGAAACGTTAAATTCGAGTGACGAAGGAGAAAATATTGATTTTTCGTTTGGCGAAAACGTACCGACAACGGAGAAAAAAGAGAACGCATCGCAAAAGTCGGATTTTGAAATTACTCCGAAAAGCGAAAGCGAAATTCATCGTTCGGCGCACAGCTCATCAGGCGAACATCATCATTCATCGGGCGAACATCATCATTCAAGCGAGCATCATCACTCCTCACACCATCACACCGACGGCTCGCATCATTCACATTCTTCAAGTCATCATTCTTCACACCACCGTCATCACAAGAAAAAAATGAGTATTCCGGCAAAAATCGGAATTTCGGCACTTGCAATAATTTTAGCGGTAATCCTTGCATTCGTCGGCACATTTGCTTTTCTTGAATCAAGAGGTAAGAATGAGCTTAAAAACGTTCCTGACCAAACGAATTATCAGGAAACAATTGAATATAACGGCAATAAATATGTTTATAACAGCGACGTTATCGCAATTGCATTTATGGGCGTTGACAAGCGTGATTTAGGTCTTGACAACGGAAGCGTAGGTACAGGCGGGCAGAGCGACGCCGACATTTTGCTTACAATTAATACAAAAACAGGCAAAGCAAAGGCAATTGCCATTCCACGTGACACTATGGTTGACGTTGACCTTTACAGTGAAAGCGGAATTTTCCTCAGAAGTGAAAAAATGCAGCTTTGCTTAAGTTACGCTTACGGCGACGGCAAGGCAAAATCAGCAGAGAATACCGCAAATTCAATCAGCCGTATTCTTTATGATGTGCCTATCACCAAATATTTTGCGCTTGACCTTAACGGAATTGCTCCGATTAATGATTCAATCGGCGGTGTAACCGTTGACTCGCTTTATGATTTTAAAGACATTGGAATTAAGAAAGGCGACAAAATCAAGCTTACGGGCGATATGACTGAAAAATATGTAAGGCAGAGAGATATGGACACTGTAAATGCCTCTCTTAACAGAACCGCAAGGCAGGTTCAATATGTTAAGGCTTTTGCATCTCAGGGTATTCCTGCCGTTACCCAAGATTTCAGTGTTGTTACAAGGCTTTATGACACCGCAAGCAAATACAGCACGACTAATCTTTCGCTTTCCAATGTAACATATCTTGCATCTCTTATGCTTTCAAAGGGTATTACAAATTTCGACACCGTAACTCTTGAGGGCGATATGCAGGAAAGCACGAAAAAAGATTATGCCGATTTTGTTTATGCGGAGTTTTATCCCGATAAGGATAAGCTTATGCAGTTAGTGCTTGATACGTTTTATACCAAGCAGGACAAATAATTAAATTTCTAATATAATCCCTCCTTGCGAGGTTTATATTATATATTATACTTAAAGCTTACGTTGTAAGCAGAAAGGCTATAAGTTATGAATAAAGAAACTAAAAAAATGCTTTCTTTAAATGCCACAAAAATAAGAATGGGCATTATCGAAGGCACACATTCGGCTAAAGCAGGTCATCCGGGAGGAAGTCTTTCCTCGGCTGATTTATTTGCATATTTATATTTTGCCGAGATGAAAAACATTGACCCTAAAAATCCTAAAGCGGAAAACCGTGACAGATTTGTTCTTTCAAAAGGTCACTGCGCACCCGGTCTTTACAGTGCGCTTGCACTTAAAGGATTTTTCCCGTTTGAGGATTTAAAAACACTTCGTCATATTGACTCATACCTTCAGGGCCATCCTAATATGAATACCGTTCCCGGAGTTGATATGTCAACAGGTTCTCTCGGTCAGGGTATCAGCGCTGCCGCAGGTATGGCAAAGGGAGCTAAATATTTGGATAAGGATATCAACGTTTACACTCTTTTGGGTGACGGCGAGATAGAAGAAGGTCAGGTTTGGGAAGCTATGATGTTTGCAAGCCAATATAAGCTTGACAATCTTTGCGTTATCGTTGACGTAAACGGTCTTCAGATTGACGGCAAGTGTGAGGACGTTATGAACGCTGAGCCTATTGATAAGAAAATGGAAGCTTTCGGCCTTAACGTCATCAAAATTAACGGCAACGATTTTGACGAGCTTGAAAAGGCATTTAATGCTTTCCACGAAAATATCGGCTCAGGTAAGCCTTTCGGTATTATTATGAAAACAGTTAAGGGCTTAGGCGTGTCATATATGGAAAATCAGGTTGGTTGGCACGGCAAAGCACCTAACGATGAGGAATATGAAATTGCAATGAACGAGCTTAAAGCAAAGCTTGCAGAAATTGAGGAGGCGTAATTATGGCAGAAATTAAGAAAATAGCTACACGTGAAAGCTACGGTAATGCGCTTAAGGAATTAGCAAGCGAAGGCGCCGACAAGCTTGTAGTATTGGACGCTGACCTCTCAGCAGCAACAAAAACAGGAATTTTCAAAAAAGCATATCCAAACCGTCATTTTAACTGCGGTATTGCAGAGTCAAATATGATGTGCGTTGCCGCAGGACTCAGCACAATGGGGCTTGTTCCGTTCGCTTCAAGCTTTGCAATGTTCGCCGCAGGCAGAGCATTTGAGCAGGTTAGAAATACAATCGGTTATCCTCATCTTAATGTTAAAATCGGCGCAACACATGCAGGTATTTCAGTTGGCGAGGACGGAGCGACTCATCAGTGCCTGGAGGAT
>ERZ780202.1970-NODE-1970-length-9976-cov-2.923697_pt1 | contig 9976 bp, 10 predicted proteins | sample MGYA00510978_ERZ780202 | MGnify/ENA primary metagenome ERZ780202 (study PRJEB29588, sample SAMEA2155689) | human gut metagenome | biome: human gut; feature: human-associated habitat; material: faeces | place: Denmark | collected 2008/2010 ...
CAACATCGACACCCAGACAGGTATGCGGCTCGCAGGCGTTGAGGGTGTGGTGGTACATGAGCGTGAAGAGCTGAGGTCTGCCCTTTGGACCGCTCTTGCCGATAAAGATATCGGTATTATCCTGCTGACAGAAAAATTCGGCAGGGAATTCCCGGATATCATAGACGATGTCCGGCTGAACCACAGACTTCCGCTGATTATTGAAATACCGGACCGTCATGGTACCGGTCGAAAACCCGATTTCATCACTTCCTATGTAAATGAAGCAATCGGACTTAAATTATAAGGCAGGTGAGAGAATTGACCATCGAAGAAAAATTAAATAATTTCTATCAAAGCTCTATCGAGACTGCCAGGGCCAATGCAAGTATGATCATCGAAGAACATCAGGCCGCTCTCGATAAGATTTTTACTAAACAAAAAGAAACTATGGAACGTCAGGCCGCAGCAGAACTTGCAGCCGAAAAAGAGAAACTGAAGAGAGAGCTGAATAAACAGCTCTCCACGGAACAGCTTCACATCAAACGTTCCCTTTCCAGAAAAAATATGGAACTAAAAGATAAATTATTCGCAGAAGTTATCGAAAAACTCCGCGCCTTTAAAAAGACACCGGAATATACGGCATATCTGGAACGCAAAATCAAAGAAACCTGTGATTTTGCTGCAGGCGATGCCCTTACAATTTATCTGAACGCTTCCGATGCCCATCTGAAAGAACAGCTGGAACAAAGCACAAATGCCAAACTTACTCTTTCCAGGGAAGATTTCAAGGGCGGGGTACGTGCCGTAATCGAAACAAAGCATATCCTGATCGACAACTCCTTCCTGACATTACTGAATGATGAACGGGAAACATTTATCTTCCATGGAGGTGTGACACATGAATAAAACAGGAATCATCTATGGAATCAACGGCCCTGTCATCTATCTGAAGGGGAATACCGGATTTAAGATGTCCGAAATGGTATACGTGGGTAAAGAACGTCTGGTAGGCGAGGTCATCGGTCTGACCAAAGATACCACCACAATTCAGGTATTCGAAGAAACTACCGGCTTAAAACCGGGAGAAACTGTAACAGCCACCGGGGATGCCATCTCCGTAACCTTAGGTCCCGGAATCCTTGACAATATCTTTGACGGTATTGAGCGGCCTTTAAGCGAGATTGCCAGAGCATCCGGCAAATATATCACCCGCGGTGTCAATGTAGATTCTCTGGACACCGAAAAGCTCTGGGATGTACACATGACCGTAACTGTCGGTCAGGAGCTTCTGGGCGGCATGGTTATTGCTGAAACTCAGGAAACCAAAACCATTGTCCACAAATCTATGGTTCCGCCTGATATCCATGGTATCGTTACCTGGGCAGCGGAAGACGGAAAATATACCATCCAGGATCCGATCGTCAAACTGGAACTGGATGACGGAACTACAAAGGAACTGACCCTTTGTCAAAAATGGCCGATCCGTATCGCAAGACCTACATTAAAGCGCTACCCTGCCTCCGAACCTCTGGTTACCGGACAGCGTATCCTGGATACAATGTTCCCCATCGCCAAAGGCGGAACTGCTGCCGTACCGGGAGGCTTCGGAACAGGAAAGACCATGACTCAGCATCAGATTGCAAAATGGTCTGACGCTGACATTATCATCTACATTGGATGCGGAGAACGTGGAAACGAGATGACTCAGGTACTTGAGGAATTCTCTGAACTTATCGACCCGAAGTCGAACCGTCCGCTGACGGACAGAACGGTGCTTATTGCGAATACTTCAAATATGCCCGTAGCCGCCCGTGAAGCGTCTATCTATACCGGCATCACGCTTGCCGAGTATTATCGTGATATGGGTTATCATATTGCTATAATGGCGGATTCAACATCACGCTGGGCGGAGGCATTGCGTGAAATTTCCGGACGACTTGAAGAAATGCCTGCGGAAGAAGGCTTCCCGGCATATCTTCCGTCAAGACTTTCCGAATTCTACGAGCGTGCAGGCTATGTCGAAACGATGAACGGCAGAGAGGGCAGTGTTACGATTATCGGCGCCGTATCTCCGCAGGGATCGGACTTCTCTGAGCCTGTAACGCAGAATACAAAGCGTTTCGTCCGTTGCTTCTGGGCGCTCGATAAGAATCTTGCCTACGCAAGACACTATCCGGCTATCAACTGGAATATGAGCTATTCGGAGTACAGCGACGATTTAGCCGAGTATTACAACGAACACGTCGGCGAAGAATTCTGCCGCTACAGACAGGAAATATCGACCTTGCTGGTTGAAGAGAACAACCTTATGGAGATTGTAAAGCTGATTGGTGCGGATGTTCTGCCTGACGACCAGAAGCTGATAATAGAAATCGCCCGTGTTATAAGAGTAGGCTTCTTACAGCAGAACGCTTTCCATAAGGACGATACATTCGTTCCGCTTGAAAAGCAGAAGCTGATGATGAAAGCGATCTTACTTCTTTATCACAACTCGCTGAACGCTATAAACGGCGGTAAGCCGATATCGGAGATAATCTCATACGGTTTCTTCGATAAACTGATAAAGATGAAGTACGATATACCTAACGACAAGCTCGAAATGTTTGACGAATATTTTGATATGATAAACAGCAAGTTTGCCGATGATTAAACCCGATAGGAGATTATTTTATGATTCAATATGCAGGACTGAGTGAAATAAACGGACCGCTTGTCTGCCTTGAGGGTGCCAAAGGTGTTTCTTATGATGAGATAGCAGAGATAAAGCTGGAGGACGGCACAAAGCGTTTAGGCCGTGTCGTTGAAATGCAGGGCGATAAAGTCGTCTTGCAGGTGTTTGAGGGTACAAACGGCATCTCGCTCACAAATACAAAAATCAGCTTTACGGGAAAGCCGCTTGAGATTCCGCTTTCTACCGAAATGCTCGGCAGAACGTTCAACGGTGCAGGCAAGCCGATTGACGGACTTGGCGAAGTCTTTCCGCAGAAATACGGCGATATAAACGGCCGTGCATTGAACCCTGTTGCACGTTCATATCCCAGAAACTATATACACACGGGTATTTCCTCAATAGACGCACTTATGACGCTTATCAGAGGTCAGAAACTGCCTATATTCTCAGGCTCCGGTCTGTCGCATACCAAGCTGGCGGTGCAGATAGTAAAGCAGGCTAAGATTGCCGACAGCGAGGGAAAGGACTTTGCGGTTGTATTTGCCGCAATGGGCGTTCAGAATGACGTTGCGGAGTATTTCAGACGTTCCTTTGAGGAAACCGGCGTTATACAGCGTGTTTGTATGTTCCTTAATCTCTCGAACGATCCTATCATAGAGCGTATCCTGACACCCAGATGTGCGCTTACTGTGGCGGAATATCTTGCGTTTGAGAAGAATATGCACATACTCGTTATCATGACCGATCTTACCTCATACTGTGAGGCTCTTCGTGAGTTCTCTTCATCAAAGGGAGAGATTCCCGGAAGAAAGGGTTATCCCGGTTATCTTTATTCCGACCTTGCCTCTATGTATGAAAGAGCAGGCGTAGTAGAGGGCAGTACAGGCTCTGTTACGCAGATACCGATACTTACAATGCCTAACGATGATATTACGCACCCTATCCCCGACCTTACGGCATATATCACTGAGGGTCAGATAGTGTTTGACAGAAATCTTGACCAGACAGGAATTTATCCCGGACTTTCCGTATTGCTTTCGCTGTCACGTCTTATGAAGGACGGCATAGGAGAACAGTACACAAGAGCGGATCACGCCGATGTTTCAAACCAGCTTTTTGCTTGCTATGCAAAAGTGCAGGACGCAAGAGCCCTTGCGTCGGTTATCGGTGAAGACGAGCTTTCCGCATCTGATAAGGCAATTATGAAGTTCGGCACGATGTTTGAAAAGTACTTTCTCAATCAGGGCTTCGATGAGAACCGTTCTATGGACGAAACGCTGGATCTTGCGTGGGATCTGCTTTCGCTTCTTCCCGCAAGTGAGCTTGACCGTGTAAATGAACAGCTCATAAAAGAACATTACCATCCTGAAAACGCAAAGAGATTTGTATAACAGTTACTTATGAAAGGCAGGTGAGTGTATGGCTGAACAGGTTTTCCCGACCAAAGGCAATCTTATCAAGGCTAAACGTTCCTTACAGCAGGCAAAGCAGGGCTTTGAGCTTATGGACAGAAAGCGTAACGTTCTGATAAGAGAAATGGTGGCGCTGACCGATAAATCAAAGCTGGTGCGAGGAAATATCGAACAGACTTACGAGAAGGCTTATGCCGCCTTACAGAAGGCTAACATTACGCTGGGTTCGGTATCAACGCTGACGCAGTTCGTACCGGAAGAAACCGACCTTAAAATATCGTTCAGAAGCGTTATGGGCGTTGAGCTTCCTACAGTTGAGCTTCCAGATAAGCCTATAGTTCCGCAGTATGATATTGCGATGACAAATTCATATCTTGACAATGCTTATATCTGCTTCAATGAAACAAAAAAGCTGACAGTCGTACTCGCCGAGATTGAAAACAGTATATACAGGCTCGCCGTTGCTATAAAAAAGACGCAGAAACGTGCCAACGCACTGAAAAATATAATTATTCCGAAGTACGAGGCACAGGTCAGATTTATCTCAAACTCTCTTGAAGAAAAGGAACGTGAGGAATTCTCACGTCAGAAGGTTATCAAGAGTACCAAGATAAAGAAAGAGCAGGCGCAGAAGAAAAAAGAACAGGCAAAAACCGAATAAATTAAAGCCGCACAGAAAGGTCATCCTATCTGTGCGGCTTTGCATTTATATCTGATTAATTATACCTCAACAAAAATTGCACCGCTTGCGGGAACGGTAACTGTATCTGCCTTTACAGAGCCGTTTTCGCCGAGCGTGTAAATTGCCTTTCCGCCCTTTGCATAATCTGCATTGACAGTTACGGCCTTATCTGATGGGTTGATAAACACATAAACCGTCTGGCTGTCGCAATATCTCTTGTATACAAGCGGATATCCCTCGCTACTTATAAACTCAAACGCAGAGAGATTGTGAAGAGCGGGATTATCGTTTCTGACTTTTATCAGCTTTTTTACCTCATTGTAAAGTGATTTGTCATCGAGCATCTGCTTTTCGACAGTAGGTCTGTCGGGTGCGTCATCCTGCTTTATATAAAGCTGTGACTTGTCCGCAGTTGAAAATCCGTCATTTGCGGTGCTGTCCCACTGCATAGGACTTCTTGAGCCGGTGCGGTTATAGCCGCCCTCTACCGATACAAGACCCTCGACATAGCGTAAGCCTATCTCATCGCCGTAGTATACAAACGGTGCGCCGGGCATTGTGAGAAGGAAAGCAAAACAGCATTTCAGCTCGTCCTCATCCCTGCCTCTTGCAAGTCTGTCCATATCGTGATTGCCTGACGGAATGCAGATAAGTCCGCCGCCTGTCGTTGCCTTTTCGTGATAACCCTTGTACTGCTCGGCAAAGATTGCGGGAGTACCCTTGCCTCTCTTTGAAAAGAACGGCTCTGCACATCTGAACATTGAGTTGTAGCCCTCAGGACCAAAGTGCAGTAAGAAGTCCATATCAAAGCCGCCTTGCAGCGAATATTGAGGCTCGCCCCACTCCGATACCATAGCGGCTTCGGGATATTCGCTCTTAAGATAACCCGTTATATCCTGCCATAGCTTGATTGTTTCTTTGTATTCAGGATCGCATTTTACAAGAGAGCCTGCCATATCAACTCTGAAGCCGTCACAGCCCATATCAAGCCAGAACTTCATAACGTCCTTGATTGCGGCTCTTGTTGCCATAGGTCCGGGATCTGTAGGTTTTTGCTGGTAAGCATACTTAGGCTCGGCATAACCGTAGTTCAGCGCAGGCTGAGATGAGAAGAAGTTGACAGCGGCACTGCCGTCACGATCCGATATGCCTCTTATACAGTTGAGGCCCTCCGGTTGTTCCCAGATATTGCTTGTCCAGATGTATCTGTCGGTATATTCGTTGCTTTCGGGGAGCATTGACTTTTTGAACCATTCGTGTTCTACCGAAGTATGACCGGGTACAAGGTCGAGAAGAATGTGCATCCCACGCTTATGGCACTCATCGAAAAGTCGCTTTAAATCATCGTTTGTTCCATATCTTGCGGCGGCTTTTTTATAGTCCCTTACGTCATAGCCTGCATCACCGAAGGGCGAATCAAAGCAGGGATTCATCCATATTGCGTTGAAGCCCGTTTCCTTGATATAGTCCAGCTTTTCGATTATACCCTGAAAATCTCCGATACCATCGCCGTTAGTATCATTGAATGACTGAGGATATATCTCATAAAAAATTGCATTTTCCAGCCATTTAGCCATAATTTACCTCCATTGCGGCAAAGCCGTTTATAAGGTTATTATATACTGACAGACAGGAAAATGCAAGGTTTATTTTAAAAGAAAAACGTATGCCAATACAAGCAGCAGCTTGTAGTCGGCTTTATCACGCCATAGTATAAATGCAACGGCGGCGACCTTGAGCAGATCGTCGTCGTTCATCAGTTTGCCGATCAAGTCCATATCGATACTGCGGGCAGCATTTCAGTCTGGATTTTGCCCGCCTTTCTCCTGCATACGATTGCCGCTCTGACAGCGGCAGTGCTCACATCCGCAGGGCTTTTTACTGTTGCTCATATTTTTGTTATGGTTATGTATGGCAGAAGTGAAGTTCGGGGGAGGACAGTTCTTCTGTTTGCCGTTGTACAGCTTTTCAACCTTTTTATCGGCTTCGTCCTCACTCATAAACACACTTGCAAAACTGTCAAGTATTTCTTCATCGGTATGTTCTTCTGCCGTGTCACATTCATTGATGCTGTTGTCGGAACTGTCGGTATCGCAATTTTTATCTTCCTGCCGAATATCCGATGTATCCTGCGGCATTTCGGCATTATCTTCATTGAATTCCGCATTTTCATTATTTTCAGATGCTTCAGGTTCAGGTTCGGCTGAAATTTCTTCCGTATCATTTTCTGTCGCTTCGGCTGAAATTTCGATATCATTGCTTTCCGGTGATATGGTGATTTTCTCCGCCTTGTTCACGACTGGATCGGAAACATCGGCAATTTCATTTACGACAGATTCCGTTTCTGCCGCATTTTCTTCAGTAGCTTCCGCTATGGTGCTTGAAGCCTCATAGATTATCCCGACTGTCGGTGCGGGTTGCTGAGTTGCAACGGGTGTTTCCTTACTGATAGCAGAGCGCTTTGCTTTTTCTGCGGTTTTAATGGCGGCGGCTGTGTATTCTTTCTGCAAACGTTCAAATTCCGCCTTTGACATTTTTATGCTGTTCCACTCCATAATGTAACTCCTTTTCATAACAGGTTTTCAAACAGACCGCTGTCTTTGAGATACGGCAGCAGAGAGATAAGCCTGAATAGCTTTACTGCGGTGTCGATCTTTGCCTGATTTTCGTCACGCAGGTGAGGCTTGAGCGCAAGTAGAAGCTCGGTGTTCTTGTCCTGCTCGCTCATCTTTGACATTATCTCGCCTATTTTCATAAACATATCTATGTTTATTCCGCCGAAAATATCATCATTGTTTTCGTTGTCAGCGGAATTTTCTTTGTTTTCTGCTGAGGTATCGCTGTCTTTTTGCTCTTCGTTTTTGTTGTCGGACAGCATAGCCTTAAGTAAATCTTCCATTTCGCTCATACGCCGCCCTCCGTTCATTGCTACTTATTCATTGATTTTTTCAGTTCCTGTGCTTTAGCTGAATTCATCATCTTCTTGATCATTTCCGGATTTCCGAGAATGCTTTTCAGTTTCTTAGCGTCCTTTTCGGGCATATTTTCAAGTGCAATCGAAAGGTCGCCTTTCTGCATAGCCTCTTTAAGGCGCTGAGGTGTAATGCCAAGCTTTTTGCTGACTGCCTCAAGCATTGAATCAACATTGTTACTCATAACTGCCTCCTGAAATTATATTGTCAACGGGAACGCAATATTCCCGTTATATTCAGTTCATATTTTTTTGTAAAAATATACAAAAGGTTGTTTTTGTTTTGTGTAGAATTTCTAAAAATACGGGTACTAATCTTTTCTTTTTCCTTTTTATGTGTTATAATTACTCTATGGGCATATTTAAGCCTGTTGGCTTACCCGACTGAAAGGATAGAAATTATGAAAATTGTAGTAGTATCCGATTCTCACAAGGAATTTCATAAGCTGAATTCGGTGATTGAGAATAATCTTGACGCCGATGCATTTATACATCTGGGTGACGGCGAACACGAATTCAACGATGTAAGGAATCTTCACCCCGAAAAGAGCTTTTTATTCGTAAAGGGCAACTGTGACTTTGCCGATAACAAAACGATAAGGATCGCAAATGCAAAGGGTATCAAGATACTTTGCGTGCACGGTCACGAGCATCATGTACATCAGGGTCTTGATACGCTTATCTCTGTTGCCAAGCAGAATGGCTGTAAGATAGCACTTTACGGTCATACTCACCTTTACCGTACCGAGCTTATTGACGGTATATACGTTATGAATCCCGGAAGCATTGATTCTCCGAGAGATAAACGTCCGCCGTCATACGGTATAATCACTATAGATGATAACAAGAAAATCACAATGAACATAGTTGCGCTTGATTACCATGCAGATAAGCAGTAATATAGCCGGCTGTCCTTTATTGACGTTTGACACCTTACCGTCAACTAACACCTATCTTAAGGAACACGCCGACGAGCTTCCCGACAGAACGGTAGTGACAGCAGACCTGCAAAGCTGCGGTAAGGGAAGGATTGGCAACACATGGCTTGCTACCCGTGATATGCTCCCTGTTTCCATTCTTATAAAGGCACCGGATAACGCTCACGACCTTACGGTTATATGTGCGGTAGCGGTTTGCCATGCTATCGAACGGCTGAGCGGTATCAAAGCAGGCATAAAGTGGACAAACGACATAATCTGCTCTGAACGCAAGGTATGTGGTATTTTATGCGAAAGCACGTTAAAAAGTTCCTGTGACGGAGCAATTTACAACAATGTCATCTGCGGAATGGGGCTGAACGTAAATCAGGATGCGGATTTTTTTAAAAAAAGCGGTCTTGTGAATGCGGCGTCCCTTTACACGCTGACGGGCAATAAATACGATAAAATGCTTGCGGCGGAGTATATAGTCGAAGAGCTGACACGGCTCATTGACGAGGATTTTTCTACAGTTATAGACGAGTATTCGCAAAGATGCGTAACGCTCGGAAAAACAGTGAAACTGGTGCAGAACAATACAGAAACAACTGCGTTTGCTAAGGCTATCGCCCCTGACGGCTGTCTTATCTGCGAGAACGAGAACGGTGAATTTACAGTCAACTCGGGTCTTGTCAGAGTGAGAGGAATCGGCGGTGAATACGTCTGACGCTTAACCGAAAGGAGTTCATATGGCAGAAAATTTGTACATACCCGAGATCAGCGGTCCGCTCAGAAGCTTTATGCTGAAGGTTCCCGAGGAAATTCAGCAGGCAAGCGGTATAAGAGTAATGGGCAAGCTGATTAAATCTATAGTATTTACAACAGATATATGTATAATCAGAAATGTAAATGCTGATGCGGTAATAGCGGTTTATCCGTTTACGCCACAGCCGATAATTACACAGGCAATTATGAGCGCCGCTGATATACCTGTTTTTACCGGTGTCGGCGGAGGGCTGACGCAGGGCAAGAGAGTAGTCAATCTCTCAATGCACGCAGAGTTTCAGGGTGCTATCGGTGTTGTAGTAAATGCGCCGACATCGAATGATGTCGTGCGTCAGGTATGCGACACTATTGATATTCCGGTAGTTGTTACGGTTATTTCGGAACACGAGGATATTGAAAGCAGGCTTGAGGCAGGTGCAAAGATATTCAACGTATCCGCCGCAGGCAAGACCACAAATGTTGTAAGAGAAATACGCAAGCGTCACCCCGACATTCCGATTATCGCAACGGGAGGACCTACAAGCGAGTCGATTCTTGCGACTATTGAAGCCGGGG
>ERZ780202.1972-NODE-1972-length-9975-cov-2.342440_pt1 | contig 9975 bp, 11 predicted proteins | sample MGYA00510978_ERZ780202 | MGnify/ENA primary metagenome ERZ780202 (study PRJEB29588, sample SAMEA2155689) | human gut metagenome | biome: human gut; feature: human-associated habitat; material: faeces | place: Denmark | collected 2008/2010 ...
ATCCAAGAGGATATATAGCTCATTTAGAGTTTACACAGAATTAATTACAGTCTCCCAGCGGTTTATTTTATAGTTCCATATTCATACAATTTCGCATAACCCCGTCCCCACTTCGGAAACATATCTACATTCCAAATTTCAATAAAACACACGGCCCCAACAGGCGGAAACCTTTGATTTACTGGGCTTTTCTCGTCAGCAGACAGACCGTTTCAATATTTTCGGTAACAGGAATTTTATACTGCATAGCGAAAGTAGAACTGTTGATTTAAGGGTGGGATAACATTCTTATCCTCATATCCAAGCAGAGCCATACTTTAATTTTTATATATAAGGGTCATTCAATATTTCTTTACCTTCATTTTCATTCTGCAGTAAATCCTTTAAGTACACTTCTAACTCTTCAAAACTCATTCCGCTTTTAAATCCTCTATTTCCATATATCCAGCGATTCATTTGCGTGTTATCGAATAGTAATTCACATGTTCTTCTAGGAAACTTCCCTAACGCAGAATCAAAGAAATTATCAAATACTGAATAGTGATGCGTATGTATAAAATCCTCCCAAGATTTAATCACATCTTCTTCTGGGCGAATATCAATAATTTCTATTTCCTCTAAATTTCTATCTTCTACTGCTCCCCATGCTTGCTTTAACATATCAATAGCCGCCTGATCACTTTTGGGCGCGCTATATCCAAAGATTGTAAGTCTGTATGCAATCTGCAAATACTGCTCCAATTGTTTCCAACTCATTGAGATATATGGATTTAAATTGTAATTTTTCTCCTTAATAGGATATAGCAACGGAACTTTCTTTAGCATTTCTCCGCAACGGGAGCAACGAGCATAAGGACTTCCTAAAACCATATCTTTCTCACATGTTGCAATAGCAACATTTCCATGCAAAAATGCCATCTGCGGCAAATTTTCAGTTATTCTTGTGCATCTAGTATATGCTTCAACTAACAAAGGATCCCAATTAAAAGTTGCAACCAAATCTTTTTTCGTAAGACTAAGTAATAAATAATCATAAATTGTGGGTGTATCCGGTAATTCAAATTCACAGAAATATTTTTCTATAGCATCTTCTAACTGAATACGCTGTAATTCACAATCATTTCTTTCATACATTTCCATGTAAATATCTTCAAGATTGTCACTTGTAGTCTGTAAATTGATGCTTGATATAACCGGTCGCATCCCAAGCTTATCGATAAAGCCCTTCATTGCAGATATCTTTTTTCCATTTTTATCCCCATCTGGTATAGTAGCTACACTTGCTCCTGCTCCCAGCAAAACAACATGAGGACTGTTTTTACAATTTCTCTCAAATAGATATATTTGATCTTCAAAGTTATCTTTCAAACCCATTTTATATTCTTCAAACATTGTATCTAATTCCTTTTGGCTTATTGGTTTTCCATTATTACCTATACATGGATTATATAAAACTGCTTCATCAGGCACTTTAATGACACCCTCACATACACTTCCCATGACAGCAAGTGTTTCTGCAAAAACAACCATTCCTTCTCCATTCAGTAATGGACTGCCCACTCTACAATCTCTACATATCGCATTTTCCAGCAATTCTTTCTTATCATTTTCCTCTATATCTTTCCACTTCTTACCCGCAAATCTTTCCATAGCACTTTTCCTCACACTCTTTAACGCAGAATTATATTTTCGTAAAATAAATCTTTTCACTATCCAGCAACTTTGTCGGCTTCATTTTTATATAATTTTTCTTGCTTCTTGGCTCTCTCGAATTCTTTTAAAATTTCAAAACCATTACACATTTTCTCATGCTTCATGATGTAAAACCACTTTTGCGAAAAGGTATCCCTTTTGCCAAAATGTATCTGGACAATTCCGAAAATCTTACCCCTGGGGTAAATCAGTTTCCGCATTGTCATTCTACGGAAACAGAAACACACATCCATTTTTGCCTCAAAGCTACGGAAATCTTTGATTTACCGGGCTTTTCTCGACACCAAAGCAACTGCTCCTCATGGTCAGTATTAACAATTTTGCAAAACCCCATCCTCCCCTAAATTCCCCTTATTTACGGGCTTTTTTGCACTTAGTTTTGCCAAATTATTTGTTTTCGCAGACCACAACATCTTGTGGTTTTTACATATTTTTCTATGTCTATTATGCAAGATTTTGTGTCAGTAGACAGACTGTTTCAACATGGCTCGGTTGTCCAACGAGTAACCTATAATCTCCCTACTGTATAAGGCAATCGTGGAACAGTCATTTTACCTTGAAAATCGGTATGTCGAGCCGATTAAAACCTTGAGTTGTCCTATTGCTCGTATAGGCAAATAGGCATTATACTATTCGTTACTCGTTTTTATCTGTTCTCCATTCGGAAAGACAAATGACTGTTCAAAAGTAACCTCCATCACATCAGCTATCTGTTTCAACTCCTCAAGAGTAACTGTATCTCGTTTCAGTTTCTTACCAAAGTTCTGTGGAGTCTGACCTATCCGTCTTGCAAGTTCCGAAACGCTTATATTCTTTTTATTACATAATTCTTTAATCATATCGGATGTCTTCATCGTTATCCTCCATGTCTAAAACGCACCTCACTTACCACATTATAAACCATTTGGTTGATAAATTCAATCTTGGCATAGTTCCACCATGTAAATTTTCTATGAATGACAAAACACCCTGCATTGCTGCAGGATGTTACTATTTATAGACTATTCTTCAATTGAATGATTTTATCTTCTATTTCTTTAATTATTTCTATGAAATCTTTGTCAGATTTTCCTGTCGGATCCATGAGTCCCCAGTCATCATCAAATGGTCTGCCTATAAAAGGACATCCAACATCGCACCCCATTGAAATAGCTATATCAGGATCAGGTATTTCATCAATAAGCTTGCTATGATGCCCCTTTGCATTCATATCAATTCCATATAGTTCTTTTACAATTCTGACTGCATCCTGATTAATTTGATCCTTTAATTCTGTTCCAGCTGAATAGCATTCTAGATAATCACCATACAAATGATTCCCTATAGCCTCTGCCATCTGACTTCTACATGAGTTGTGAACACAAATAAATGCTACCTTCTTTTTCATGACTTAAACCACCCTTTCGTATTGTTCGCTACTTTCACAAGTGCAAGCATAACAGGAACCTCTGTGAGTACTCCTACAGTTGTAGCAAGAGCCGCCGGACTTGTTGTTCCAAACAAAGTAATTGCTACCGCAACAGCGAGTTCAAAGAAGTTTGATGCACCTATCATTCCTGCAGGGGCTGCTATATCATGGGACATTCCAAATAACTTTGAAGCCATATAAGCAACGAAGAATATAAATACAGTCTGAATTGTTAGAGGCACTGCTATCAGCACTACGTGTAATGGGTTTGATAAGATGACCTCCGTTTGGGATGCAAATATCAAAACCAAAGTAAGCAATAAACCAACTGTAGTTGCATTATCAAACTTATGTATGAATGTATTTTCAAAATACTCTATGCCTTTATTCTTAACTACTGATATTCTTGTTACAATGCCTCCTACAAGTGGGATCACCACAAAAAGGATTACACTTATAAACAAAGTTCCATAAGGCACAGATACATTTGATACTCCAAGTAAGAACTTTACAATCGGAACAAATGCAATCAGAATAATCAAATCGTTAGTTGCAACTTGAACTACTGTATATGCCGGATTTCCCTTTGTTAAAGTGCTCCATACAAATACCATGGCTGTACATGGTGCTGCTCCAAGTAGAACAGCTCCTGCAAGATACTCTGTGGCAAGTTCTGGTGCAATCATACCTTTAAATATGGTAAAAAGAAACAATGATGCAATACCATACATTGTAAATGGCTTAATCAGCCAGTTTGTAATCCATGTAATAAATAATCCCTTTGGATTTTTTCCAATCTGCTTCACACTCTGAAAATCAACTTTTAACATCATCGGATAAATCATAATCCAGATAAGTATCGCTATCGGTATAGATATCCCGGATATTTCAAGCTTGCCAAGCGTATCCGGTATCATAGGCAAAAATTTACCGATAAGCACTCCAATTAACATACATATAAATACCCAGATGGTCAGATATCTTTGAAAGAAGTTTATTCCTTCATTCTTTTTGTTTTCCATTAATATCCCAACTTTCCAAGCAGTTTAATTACTTCTGCACTCTTTAACACCTTACCCATGGAAGCAACGGTTTCATTTACCACAATTGCCGGCATACTCATAACTCCATAAGACATAACTTTTTCCATATCAGTAATATATTCAACTTCGATTTCTAATCCAAGTTCTTCAACGGCCTTTTTTGCATTTTCATACTGTTCATGACAGCTCTTGCATCCTGCACCAAGCACTTTAATACTTGTAACCTTGTTATCTCCACCGCAACAGTTTTCTGTCTGCTGACTACCACAGCAGCATGATGATGCTTCATAAGTAGCTACTTCTCCATTGCAAGCACACGCAGGTTTTTCATTAACTTCTTTTTTCTTTCCAAACAAACTCATAAATTTAATCTCCTTTACACTAATAAATATTGAATTGCATTAAATAGATACCCAACAATAATAATTCCGATTGTACAGATGCCTATAAATACACCAAGTAATTTAGGCTTTATAGCTTTTTTTAACATAATAATGGATGGTAGAGATAATGTGGTTACCCCCATCATGAATGACAATACAACACCTAATCTTGCACCTTTAGCAAGCAATGCTTCTGCGATAGGAATACAACCGAAGATATCCGCATACATTGGTACACCTGCAATTGTCGCAATAATGACACCAAATGGATTTCCTGTTCCAAGGAACTTTACAATAAATTTCTCTGGAATCCAGTTATGAATAAATGCTCCGATTCCAACACCCACAAGGATATAAGGGAATACCTTTTTCAAGGTTTCAACAACCTGCTCCCACGCATATTTCACTCTATCTTTTGCAGTTAGTTCTTCTTGTGGAATATCGATTTGTTTTGCATTTCTTATAAATTCTTCCACCTGATCGTCCAGATGAAGTTTTTCAATAAGCGTTCCTCCTGCAACTGCAATTACAAGACCAAGTACTACATAGATTACTGCTACTTTAGCTCCAAAGATACTCATTAATAAGACTAACGAACCAAGGTCTACCATTGGAGAAGAAATCAGAAAACTGAATGTAACACCTAATGGCAACCCGGCACTCGTAAATCCAATAAATAATGGAATAGACGAACAGGAGCAAAATGGTGTAACAGTTCCCAGTAATGCCGCTATAATGTTTGCACCAATTCCATGGAATCTTCCAAGTATCTTCTTCGTTCTTTCTGGTGGAAAGAAGCTCTGGATGTAACTGATGATAAAAATCAGTATACAGAGCAAGGAGACAATCTTTATCACATCGTAGATAAAAAACTGAATACTTCCACCTAGCTTTCCAGATGTATCAAGACCAACTGTGTTTAAGAACTGTCCAATCAACGCACTAAGCCACTTCATCCCTAGGAGTTGATCTTGTATGAATATCCAAATCGTACTCAATGTTTGCATATTAACCTCCTTATAGTTCTATAGATTTACAAATATCGATGTATTCTTTTAAGATTAAGGCAACCATAACTGATTGCCTAATATGTATTATTCACATTTGTTGCAGCTGCATCCGCCTTCTGAATCAGTGGTTTCAAGATAATGAGAAAACATATCCTTAAAACGGTTCTTTCCTTCCTCCGAAATTGAGTAGTGCATCCATCGACCATCTTTTCTAGAATCGACAAGTCCACAGTCGCAAAGCAATTTCATATGATGAGAAAGTGTCGATTGGGTAATGGATAGCTCTTCAAGAATAACACAGGCACATTTCTCTCCATGATGCAAGCATTCCAAAATACGAAGTCTATTTTCATCAGCAAGTGCTTTAATCATTCTCACGTCATCTTTATAACTCATAGTATCCATTCCTTCCTGTAAATCTACACTAATTATATCAGATATATTTATACTTGTCAATGTATCAAACTAATTTTTTAATGCAAATTCTTTATGAACGACAAAAAACACCCTGCATTGCTGCAAGGTGTCCGTATCGTAGTTCTTGTTCAATTATCTCTTTAATTCAAGTGTCATGCCGGATTTGAATTCAAAGATAAGCTTGTTATCAAAGACTGTAATCTTTTCAATGAGTCTTCTTACCATTTGTTCATCGTATTCAGTCACTCGGCTTGACTGTGTCTGCAGGAACTGTCGCATCTCCTCGATTCGCTTTTTTAACATTTCCTGCTCGGCATCCTTGGTTACAACTGCTGCCTTCTTTTCCCTTAAAGCATCAATCTCATTTGCAATAACATCGTACTCGGCATTCTTATTTACGCAAAGCACCAGCTTTTCCTGTAGCTCTGCCATTCTTCTGTCGATGTATTCAAGTGTTGCCATAGAGTCACAGTTCAGTACATCTTCAATGTTATGCTGCAACTGTACCAGGAACTGCTCTCGTCCACCAAGGGTCTTATTGATGGCTCTTACCACTGCGTTCTGAATCTCTGTTTCACTGATGGCATCGGCATCACAGCCTTCTTTCGGACCCTTCTCAATTCGACTGGCACATCTCCATTTGTTGTATGATGCACCCCTGGCCTTCCAAGCCACTCTTCTGAAAAGATCTCCACACTTGCCACAGTAGATAATACTCGATAATGCGTACTTGCTACTGTAGACTCTCTTGGTCTTTCCGTTTTCTGTTCTTAAATGAGCCCTTCTTTGCAGTTCTTCCTGAACCTGCATGAACAGCTGTCTTGGAATGATTGCTTCGTGGTTATTCTCAACATAGTACTGTGGAACAATGCCGTTATTTGATACTCGTTTCTTAGTAAGAACATCAACCGTATAGGTCTTCTGCAAAAGGGCATCACCCATGTACTTCTCGTTTGTAAGTATCTTTCTGATACCGTCCCCACGCCATTTCATGTTTCCGGTTGCTGTAGGTATGCCGTCTGCCATAAGTCCGTCTGCAATCGTCTTAAGGCTTGCTCCCTGCAGATACTCTCGAAATATTCTTCTTACTACTACAGCCTGGTCTTCATCAATGATAAGGTGTCCGTTCTCATCTTTGGTGTATCCCAGGAACCAGTTATGATTAACCTGAACCTCGCCATTCTGATATCGGAACTGAATACCCATCTTAACATTCTTTGATAGCGACTCCGATTCCTGCTGTGCAAGGGAGGCCATAATCGTAAGCAGCACCTCACCTTTAGAGTCCATTGTATTGATGTTTTCCTTTTCGAAGAATACTGGCACGTTCTTTTCCTTCAGCTGTCTGATGTACTTAAGGCAATCTAGGGTATTTCTTGCAAATCGGCTAATTGACTTTGTAATAATCATATCAATTTTGCCTGCCATCGTATCTTCAATCATTCGATTGAACTCTTCTCGCTTTTTGGTGTTTGTTCCGCTGATACCGTCATCAGCATAGATCCCGGCAAATTCCCATTCATGATTCTTTCTAATGAATTCTGTGTAATGCTCAACCTGTGCATCGTAGCTTGTAGCCTGTTCTTCGCTGTCAGTACTTACTCTACAGTACGCTGCGACCTTTAGCTTTGGCTTATCTTCTGCGGTTACTGTATTACCTACACGTTTTTTTGCCGGAATAACTGTTATGTTCTTTGCTCCTGCCATAGGTTATTCCTCGCTTTCTATCAAACTGTAAATGTATTCTGCCTGCTCAAATGGATCAGGAAATGTTAAATAGGCTGGCTTGAAATGAAATGCTGTAGGAACTGTCTTATTGTGTTCCTTGCATCTTCTGTCGAGCCTTCCAAGGTTTCCTGCCCTTCGTGTCAGTTCCTCCAGAAATCTTGTCTGGGTTTCTTCGTCAATTATCTGTGGGTAATAGTCTGTTCCTAGATACTTCTTGTTAGAAAGCATTCTCTTGACCGTTGCATGGTTCATCTTAAAACCTGCTTCTTTAGCTGCATTAATAAGTGACTTGCCTTCAAAATAATATCTGTAGGTTGCCCTTATTTGTTCAGCAGCCGTTTCATCAACTACAGTACAACCTTCAACTATTTTGTACCCTACTGGTATGTGTGCCATTTCAATCAATCCTTTCTTTTAGCTTTAAGCCACACTTAAATTCAAATTCAACTTTATCCCTTGACAGCACTTTTACCTTTTCTATAAATCTTTCAAATAGGGATTCTTCCCATTCAGTAAAAGGTTTTGCATCGTTAAGGAAATCGACTAATTCTTTTAAAGCCTGCTCCATGGTATATCCGGCATCATCCATTCTGAATAATAAATCTCTTTTGGCTTCCAGATGCTCGTATTCCATGATCAGTTTATTATGAGCCTCGGCAAATACAGGTCTTTCGAGATACCCATTGGTCAGCAGCATATTCAACTGCTTTCTCTGTTTTTCATTGCCTTTCATTTCCATTTCGATATCTTCCACACTGTTTGCGTTCTTTTTAGAACAATTTGTTGTAATGGAAATAAAGAGCGGTTTCAAGACCAGGTCGTTTCCAAATACCAGCTTGTTCATCATGGTAAGGAAGGCTCTCTTTAAATCATCATCACGAATAAATTTCATTGAACAGGATTTCGAGTCTTCCAAGTGACCGCCACAGCACCAGGCATTGTAGCTTTTGCCGTGTGAAGTGTAGTGGTATCTTCTCTTAAATGATCTTCCGCACTCGCCACACTTAATTTTGCCGGACATGGCATATCTGTTCTGATATTTTGCTGTATCCTCACTGCAGTTGCCTTTTTCAAGTCCTCTCTGTCTTATGGATTCTTTCGCCTTTTCAAAGGTATCCTTGTCAATGATAGGCTCGTGATGGTTTTCACAATAGTACTGTTCTTCTTCGCCATAGTTTCTTTTTCTCTTGAAGTTTGCATCTGTAATGGTCTTCTGAAAAAGTGCATCTCCTATGTACTTCTCATTTGTAAGAATGCCGTTAATCGTACCACCTGTCCACTTAGCACCTTTCTTGGTAGGAACACCTTTTTCATTCAGTTCCTTTGCAATGATGTTGGTACTCTTTCCGGCAAGACATCCTGCAAAAATCTCTTTTACAACTTCTGCCTGTTCTGGAACAATCACCATCTCACCATCAACATTGGCATAACCATAAGGCGGATAGGAAATCACATAAGTACCGTTCTGGAACTTTTTCTTGATGCTCCACTTTTCATTCTCTGAAATGGAACGTGACTCGCTTTCTGCCATGCTGGCCAATACAGCAAGCATTAACTCGCTTTCCATAGAGCCTGTGTTTATATTTTCCTTTTCAAAAATAACATAGACTTCATAATTCAAAAGCTTTCTTACAAGTGCCAGGCAATCGGTAGTGTTTCTGCTGAATCTACTGATGGATTTTGTGATAACAAGATCGATAAGACCTTTTTCACAGTCTTCCATAAGTCTTAACAACCCATCTCTCTTTGCAGTCTTAGTACCACTAACACCGTCATCATAATAAATACCTGCGTATTCCCATTCACTGTTTGATTTGATGTAACTCTCATAATGATTTTTCTGTGTATCAAGGCTGAGTTCCTGTTCATCACTATCAGTTGAAACTCTGCAGTATGCAGCCACCCTTGTCTTCTTAAAAATGGAGAAATCAACCTGATTGATTTTCGTTACATTCTTCACTTATATCACCTCGCTTTATCGTATGACATATTCCCGTAGAAACGCATATATATCAAGTCAATTACTGATAAATCTCGCATAGATAGGGAGAGAAAATAAGCCGATTTTTCTCGGAGATTTTGTGTAATTCATCATCAGAAATAAGACCCTTTTCTGCCATCTTACGAACTATCCTTTCAGCGAGAATGAAGTCAAATTCCTTCTGCAATTCTTCCTGTGTAAACACCTTTGTGTCAGGCTTTGGTGCTGCTGCACCGTCTTCTAATTTTGTAATCTGCATAAAAAAATGCCTTCGGCATCTCAGCTCCCCTGC
>ERZ780202.1982-NODE-1982-length-9947-cov-3.134452_pt1 | contig 9947 bp, 6 predicted proteins | sample MGYA00510978_ERZ780202 | MGnify/ENA primary metagenome ERZ780202 (study PRJEB29588, sample SAMEA2155689) | human gut metagenome | biome: human gut; feature: human-associated habitat; material: faeces | place: Denmark | collected 2008/2010 ...
ACTTGCATGTGTTAGGCACGCCGCCAGCGTTCGTCCTGAGCCAGGATCAAACTCTTAAAACAATTGTATTAATTCGCTCTCCTAAAAGAACGCTCTAATCATTTCAAGAACTTTTGCTCTCTCGAACACTAGTTCGCAATCACTGTTTGTATCTTTAAGATACGAGTACAGATAAAACTCTTTTGAATCTTATCGGGTTCCTTTTTTATCTCGTCGTTGTTTAATTTTCAAGGTCCTATTTTTTACACTCTTAATCGACTCGCTCTCGCTCGTCTCTCTCAAGTGCTTTGCAATTATACTACAACTTTCTTCGTTTGTCAACACCTTTTTTTAAGTTTTTTTAAAAACTTTTTGAGCTGTTTTCAAACCTTCGCTGTGTACTTTTGCTCGTCGCTCTCTCGTTGCGACTTACACATATTACCACCTATTCTCTCCTTTGTCAACAGGTTTTTCGGATTTTTTTACGTATTTTATGATATTGACATAAATTTATAACAAAATTCAACATTTATGTGCATATTTTACTACAATTTGATACTATATGATGTAAACGGTATCATTTTGTAACATTTCAAAGTACATATTGTATTTTCAAATAGCACAAGATATACGATTAGCCTATTAATATATAGTATTGAATTAATAAATAATTGTTACAGATAATATTAATATACATTATTATAGATATTGAAATTTGCATTAAGTTTTGTTATAATGTATAAACGCTTAAAGAAAGGGGCTGATATTATGCCAATTCGTATTGACGATGAATTGCCGGCTAAGCAAAACTTGGAAATAGAGAATATATTTGTTATGAGCAAGTCAAGGGCTAATATGCAGGATATCAGACCTTTGAAAATCATTATACTTAACCTAATGCCGACAAAACTTGAAACGGAAACACAGCTTTTGAGATTGCTAAGTAATTCTCCTTTGCAGCTTGATATTGATTTTCTCCAAGTTAAAAGCCATAAGGCAAAAAATGTTTCAAGAATACACATGGCAAAATTCTATAATACATTTGATGATATAAAAGACAACAAGTATGACGGAATGATTATTACGGGAGCACCCGTTGAGCAACTTGAATTTGAACAAGTTGACTATTGGGAAGAGCTTTGTATGATTATGGAATGGAGCAAAAAAAATGTTTACTCCACCTTTCATATTTGCTGGGGTGCTCAGGCAGGGCTTTACTATCATTACGGTATTAAGAAATATCCGCTAAAAAAGAAAATGTTTGGCGTATTCCCTCACAAGTCGCTTGATATTACCCATCCGCTTATGAGAGGACTTGATGATGTTTACTATGTCCCTCATTCAAGGCATACAGAGACGAGGCTTCAGGATATTGCGCTTGTTAAACAGCTTCAGGTTATTTCATACAGCGAAATATCTGGCGTTCATATTATATCCGATATGGATTGCAGGCAATTTTTTGTAACAGGTCACAGCGAATATGACAGAGACACACTTGCCAAAGAATATTTTAGGGATAAGGAAAAAGGTCTTGATATTGACGTGCCTTATAATTATTTTCCTAATGATGATGACAAGTCCGTTCCGATTATGAGCTGGAAAAGTTCGGCGAATATAATATTCAGCAATTGGCTTAATTATTTTGTTTATCAAAAAACGCCGTATGATTTGGCGCAGTTATAATATCATATACAGTAATACCCCCGACACTTGATTGTGTCGGGGGGATTTTTTACTTCGTTTTAACCGTCTTAACCTTTGACCAAGAGGAATAAACTTTCTTACCGTTCACTGTTTTGTATGTACGGATACGAACATAGTATTTTTTCTTGGCTTTAAGCTTTTTAATAGTTACTTTCGTTGTTTTCTGTTTTTTAACGGTTGCGGTTTTCTTATTCTTCTTGAATTTCTTGTCTGTTGCAACTTGAACTTGATAACCTTTTACACCGCTTACCTTTTTCCACTCAACAGATACTGCCTTTTTAGCAGATTTTACCTTTTTAAACTTAGCTGATTTCGGTTTAGCTACAGCTTTTGCCGCTGTAGTCGTGGTGGTTGTAGTAGGCTGAGGCTGAGGCTGAGTTGGGGTTGGTGTTGGACTTGGCTGAGGTCTTGGTTGTGGTTGAGTGGTAGGTACTTTTACATTAATTGTACCATCAATACAATGAATAGTTGCTTTTTTTAAGACATCGTTTGTATTTGTTATTTCAATTTTATTCCAATCACTTATAGTAGAAAGATAATATACATCTTTCAAGTATGTGCAACAATAGAATGCATATTGCCCAATCTTTGTCACACTACTTGGCATTGTTAAACTTTTTAAATTTGTACATTCGAGAAATGCATAATCACCAATGCTGTTTATTTTAAATGAATATCCTTCATAAGAAACGCTTTCAGGAATTGTTAATATTTCAGGATTTCCGGGATATTTATTTATTTGAGCTGTATAATCATTATAAATATTATATACAACATTATCTATTATAACTTCGTTCCCGTTTCCTAAAATTCCATCTGTACATTTTATAATAGCTTTCGTCAAGTTTGAATTATTAGAATCTACACTAATTGCTTTCCATTGAGCAACCGTTCCGTTGTAATTAACTTCATATAATTGCTCACAATTAAGAAATGCACAGCTATCTATGTAATTAACACCATTGCCCATTGTTAAAGTTACAAGTTTACATTCAAAAAATGCGTGATCACCGATACTTGTTACACTATCAGGTATTGTTATGTTTTTTAAACTTGAACACCTGTAAAATACTTCATCGCCAATACTTGTTACGCTGTTTGGTATTGTTACACTTGTTAAGTTTTTACAATAACTAAATGTTCCATATTCGATACTTGTTACACTATTAGGTATTGTTACGCTTGTTAAGCTTGAACAATCACTAAACGCCGCAGCACCGATACTCGTTACATTATTTCCTATTGTTACACTTGATAAACTTGTGCATTCAGAAAATGCAGAATTTCCAATTTCAGTTGACCTTTTTTCTGCCGAATCATTATTTCCAATTGTCACATTTGCCAAGCTTTTGCAACCATTAAATGCACCCTCGCCAATACTTGCAACACTAGCAGGTATTGAAAGATTTATTAAGCTTGTGCCATAAAAAGCATAATTATCAATACTTGTTACACTATGAGGTATTGAAATACTTGTTAAGCTTGTGCACTCATAAAATGCATGATCACAGATACTTGTTACACTATCAGGTATTGTTATGTTTTCCAAGCTTGAGCACCTACAGAAAGTGTCAGGGCCTATCATTGTTATACTATTAGGAATTGTTACATTTGTTAGGCTTTTACAATTATAAAATGCACCATCTCCAATACCTGTAACACTATCAGGAATTGTTACACTTGTTAAGCTTGTGCAATCATAAAATGCTTCACGTCCAATACTTGTTATGCTGTTTGGTATTGTTACACTTGTTAGGCTTTTGCAGCCATAAAATGCACAATTGCGAATACTCGTAACTGTTTTACCAACAATAGTGGACGGTATATTAATTGAAGTTGCAGAACTGGTACAACCTGTTATTTCAATAGTTCCGTTTTCGTTTTCTTCATAATAAATATTTCCGTATTGTGAAGAATCTGCATACGCTGTTAAATTCAATCCTGAGGTTATGGTTAATAACATTGCTAAGGATAGAATTAAGCTAAAAATCTTTTTCATTTCTCTGTACCTCTTTAATAAAATTTTTACAATATAAAAATTTTATCATACGCATATTAAAAATTCAATATGTTACCGAAGTGTAGAGTGATTTTTACACAAGTCGTTCACACCGTTAAATTCACGTAAAAAATAAAGGCACTATGTTGAAAAAAGCATAGTGTCTTATTTTACTCTACATATTTACGAAGCTTTTGGAGGAGGGATTTTTCTTTGCGGGAAACCTGCACCTGAGAAATGCCGAGTGCGGCAGCAGTTTTGGCTTGAGTGAAGCCCTTATAATAGCGCATATCAACTATCGCCTTTTCCGTATCGTCAAGAAATTTAAAAAGTCGGTGAACAATTAAGCGATTAAAAATCTCATCACTCTCATCAACTGGTACATCTATAGTATATTCACCGTCATCGCTTGAAGTACTGAGTGATACCATAGGAGCAATAACGCCCAAAATTTCAGGTATTTCCTCAGGCAGACAATCAAGAAGATTAGAAAGTTCCGAAACAGTCGGCTCTCGCATTTTATCATTAATAAATTTTTCACGAAGTGACTGAGCCTTAATAGCCTTTTCCTTTAAGCTTCGGCTGACTTTCACTGCGCCGCCGTCACGAAAAATACGTTTGATTTCGCCCATTATTACGGGAACGGCATAAGTTGAAAAAGCAAAGCCACGGCTTTCGTCAAAATTATCAACCGCTTTAATCAAGCCTACGCAACCGCTTTGGAATAAATCGTCATAGTCAACCCCTCTGCCCTTAAAGCGATTGGCAATAGAATGAACCAAGCCGATATTATTCTCAATCATTTTATCACGGTCTGTTACCATTTTGATTTGCCCTCAATTTTTTTAGAAAGGGTTACGGTTGTGCCAAAGGTCAGCTTAGACTTAACGTTTATTTTATCGCAAAAGCTTTCCATAACAGTAAAGCCGAGACCTGCACGGTCACCCTCACCTGTTGTAAAAAGCGGAGTCATTGCCTGAGAAACATCTACGATTCCGCAACCCTTGTCCCTTATTACAATTTTTACTGTATTGTCGTCAAAAAGTTTACCCGATATAAATATTTTACCGTATGTATCCTTATAAGCGTGAACTATGCAGTTTGTCACCGCCTCGCTGACTGCCGTTTTTAAATCTGCGATTTCCTCAAGTGTTGGGTCAAGAGGGGTTACAAATGCGGAAACGGCAACACGTGCGAAGGCTTCATTTACACTTTTACTGTCGATTGTGAGTTTAAATTCATTAATTAGCTTTTTTGTATTCATTTTCATTCTCCTTAATTTTTGCAATTGATGAAAGACCTGCAAGTTCCATAATTTTTTTAGTTTGCAGGGTTACATTTTTAATTTCGATTTGGCAAGCGGGATTAATGCTTTGAAGCAATCTGTATCTGCCCATAACAAGACCTATTCCGGAGGAGTCCATAAAGCTGACATTTTTAAAATCGAGAATTAAAGTATTCGGCTTTACAAACATAAGGGTATTATCTATTTTTTCCCTAACCTCGCCTGCCGTATGGTGGTCTATTTCGCCGATAAGATAAGCAATAACAACACTACCGCTGCTTTCAATCGTAACGTTCATATTTGTCACTCCAATAAAAAAATACCAATCTGCGATAATACTAACAGATTGGTATTGAATAATTTATCAAAATTTGTATTTAATTTAATTCTTTTCTAATTTGCCGATAAAGATAAAACGAACCGCATACAAGTGAGAGATTATTTTGCTTAGCAAGCGTGATTGCTTTTTCGGCATTATCGACCGTAAAAACATTATCACAATATTTTTTTGCAACTAAAGCAAGTTCACTTGCACTCATTGAGCGAACGTTATCAACCTGCGTTGCATAAATCGCTTTACACTTAGGTGCAATTAATGATAAATAAGCATCAACATTTTTATCTTTCATCATTGCAACAACGGCAACTTCATTATTAATTTTAGGTGCAAGAGCACGAGCCGCATCCTCATTATGACCGCCGTCAACAAGGATATTGCCGACTTTACTTTGCCTTGCCGGAAGGTTTGGATTTTTAGCCTCAATATCTAAGCCGATTTCATTTAAAGCCGCCTGAGCACAAGCAATATCATTTTTCAAAACATCGCCAAAATCATTGATTTTAATAAGTTTTGTATTATTATCACTGCACACTTTTTCGAAAATGCACTCACATTTAGGGTTGGGATAAAGAATACAAACTGAATCAGGCTTAATAATTCCGGATTTTTCAGCCGCAATTTCATCAAGAGTGTTGCCTAGAAAGGCTGTATGGTCAATTGCAACCGATGTTATAATCGAAATATTCTTTTTCTCAACATTTGTAGCGTCGCCCTTACCGCCCATTCCACATTCTACAACGGCAAAATCCACATTTTCGTCTGCAAAATATTTATACATAATAGCAGTTACAAGTTCAAATTCGGTAGCATCGCAATCGATATATTTTTCTACATAGAATGCAAATTCTTCCTTGGTAATCATATTGCCGTTAATTTTTATTTGCTCACGGTAATCTTCAGTCCAAGGAGAAGTAAAAAGACCGACCTTTTTGCCTGATTTGATAAGTGCATTTGAAAGTGCGGCGGCAGTAGTGCCCTTTCCGTTAGTACCTGCAATATGAATAATATTTATCTTATCCTGAGGATTATCCATTTTATTCAAAAGCTCATAAATACGAGTAAGCCCCGGTTTAATACCGAGGCTTTGCTTTTGAAGTATTAAATTCAAAGCGTTATCGTAATTCATTTATTTACCTAAAGAATCAATAGAATTTTTAATATTTGCAATCTTATCCTCAAGCTTTGCGGCATCCTCTTTGTTTTGATTAACTACCTTTTCGGGCGCTTTATTAACAAATCCCGGATTAGAAAGCTTTTTATTGATAAAGTCAAGCTTGTCCTGTGCCTGAGCAAGTTCTTTTTCAAGACGCTTACGCTCTGCCTCAAAATCGACAAGATCGCCCATTGGAATATAAATCTTGGCATTATCGGTAACGATTGTTACGGTATTGCCGAGATTGTCAAAGCTTGATTTAACCTCAACATCATTTGAAGAAGCAAGACGTTTAATAAAGTCAACACCGGCAGAGAAAAGTTGTGTTTGCTCAGTTTCAACATAAACCTTAGCTTTTTTGCTTGGAGGAATATTCATCTCTGCTCTACGGTTACGAATAGCACGGATAGCACTCATAAGAATTTCCATCTTAGCCTCATTTTCGGCAAAGCAAAGGTTTTCGTCATATTCTACCCACTTTGAAATCATAATCGATTCGCAGTCGTGAGGGATAGCCTGATATATTTCTTCGGTAATAAACGGCATAAACGGATGAAGAAGCTTAAGAATATCGGTGAGTACATAGACAAGAACACTTTTGGCAGTATCCTTTGCCTTTTCGTCATCACCCTGAAGTCTGATTTTTGCAATTTCGATATACCAATCGCAGAAAACGTCCCAAATGAAATCATAAAGCTTTTGAATAGCAATTCCAAGCTCATATTTTTCAAGGTTATCGGTAACATCTTTAGCAAGGGTATTAACCTTAGATACAATCCATTCGTCCTCAACTGCAAGGTCACTTGGAAGTCCGTTATATTTGAAATCATCTGTAAGATACATCAATACAAAACGAGCAGCGTTCCAAAGTTTATTTGCAAAGTTACGTGACGCCTTAACCTTTTCGTCTGAAAAGCGCATATCGTTACCCGGTGAATTACCTGTTGCAAGAGTAAATCTCAATGCATCTGCGCCGTATTCATCAATAACCTCAAGCGGGTCAATACCGTTGCCGAGAGATTTAGACATCTTTCTGCCCTGAGCATCACGTACAAGACCGTGAATAAGAACGGTATCAAACGGTGCTTTATCGGTATAAGCGAGGCCTGAAAAAATCATACGGGAAACCCAAAAGCCGATAATATCATAGCCTGTAACAAGAGTATTGGTAGGATAATAATGTTCTAAATCTTCTGTCTTATCAGGCCAACCGAGAGTTGAGAACGGCCAAAGAGCAGATGAAAACCAAGTATCCAATGTGTCGGAGTCTTGATGAATATTTTCACTGCCGCAATGCGAGCACTTGCAAGGGTCCTCTTTGGAAACGGTTGTAGCGCCGCAATCATCACAGTACCAAGCAGGAATTCTGTGACCCCACCAAAGCTGTCTTGAAATACACCAGTCCCTGATATTGTCTGTCCAGTTAAAATACGTCTTGTCCATAGAAGCCGGCATTAATTCGATGTCGCCGTTCTTTACGCCCTCTACGGCAGGCTTAATCAGCTCGTCCATTTTAACGAACCACTGCTGTTTAATCATCGGTTCAACCGTTGTCTTACCTCTGTCGTGTGTACCTACATTGTGTACATGGTCTTCCACACGAACCAGTAAACCCTGTGCTTCAAGGTCTGCCACCATGGCTTTTCTGGCTTCATATCTGTCCATGCCTGCGTACTTGCCGCCGAGATTATTAATGGTTGCATCATCATTTAAAATGTTAATCTCCGGAAGGTTGTGGCGCTTGCCGACTTCAAAGTCGTTCGGGTCATGTGCCGGTGTAATCTTTACGACACCTGTACCAAATTCCATATCAACATATTCATCTGCAATAATCGGAATCTGTCTGTCTGTTAAAGGCAGTTCAACCATTTTGCCGACTAAATCCTTGTAACGGTCATCATTTGGATTTACAGCCAGCGCACTGTCGCCGAGCAGTGTTTCCGGTCTGGTCGTTGCGATTTCAACAAATCTGCCTTTTTCGCCGACTACCGGATAATTGATATGCCAGAAATGTCCTGCCTGTTCCTCATGTTCTACTTCCGCATCGGAAATGGAAGTATTACATACCGGACACCAGTTGACAATACGGGAACCCTTGTAAATGAGTCCTTTTTCGTATAATTTGATAAATACTTCCTGTACTGCCTTTGAACAGCCCTCATCCATTGTAAAACGTTCTCTGTCCCAGTCGCAGGAAGAACCGATTTTTCTTAACTGGCTTGTAATCGTACCGCCGTATTCTTTTTTCCATTCCCATGTTCTTTTTAAGAAGCCCTCTCTGCCGAGTTCATGCTTATCAATTCCTTCATCTTTTAAGGCATTGGTAACCTTTACTTCTGTAGAAATACTTGCATGGTCTGTGCCCGGAACCCAGAGTGCTTCATATCCCTGCATTCTCTTAAAACGAATCAGGATATCCTGCATTGTGTTATCGAGTGCATGTCCCATATGCAGCTTACCTGTAATGTTTGGAGGCGGCATAACAATCGTAAATGGTTTCTTGTCACGGTTTACTTCAGCATGGAAATACTTCTTATCCAGCCATTTCTGATACAGTCTTTCCTCAATTTCGGAAGGATTGTAATTCTTCTCTAATTCTTTGCTCATGGGTTAAGATCCTTTCTTTGTAACTTTTTACAAAAAACGCCCTTTACAGCGTCTTTCGTTGCTGCAAAGGGCGTATATAACGCGGTACCACCTTTGTTCAATCATGCGGCTGTTTCTGATATAACACCTACTATTATATAGAAGAAACGCATAATCCTCATTCTCCTTTAACGCAGGATACGTCACTACCTACTTTCCAGACCATGCCGCTTGTGCCGTCTGTGTTCAGCTGTGCTGCTCCAAAGCTACCTTCAACAGTTCTGATCCGAAACCACCTTCCAGCCCGTGAATGGTTCTCTCTTGCGGCAGAAGCCTGTCTACTCCTCTTTTTCCTCGCATTTATCTCATTACTTTCTATCATAATATGAAGTTTAAAAAAATGCAAGCAAATCGGGGAAAAAATAAAATTATTTGTTTTCTATTGCTCAGATTACAATCCGCTTTAAAGCCTGCCTGCGCACTTTATAATCCGGCAGAACCTTTTCCACCTCTGCCCAGAATAACTTAGAATGATTCATCTGCCGCCTATGCGCCAGTTCATGCACAATAACATAATCCCGCAGTTCCTCAGGCAGAAAAAAGAGCCTGTAATTGAAATTCAAATTGCCCTTACTGCTACAGCTTCCCCAGCGGGTCTGTTGGTTGCGAATCGTAATTCTTCCATAGGTGACATTCATCTGCACCGCATATTTTTTTGTCTTTGTTTCAAATTCCAGCTTCATCTGTTCTATCTGGCTTTGTGTGAGTTCCTGCGGTGCCGGAATCCGGTAAGCCGACTTTTGCTGCTGTCGCTGCTTATCTTCGGACAGCTTTTTTATAATCCAGTCTGTGTGCTTTGCCACGAAACGCTCGGCTTCCCGCTCCGGCAGTCGGTCCGGCA
>ERZ780202.1984-NODE-1984-length-9945-cov-2.680081_pt1 | contig 9945 bp, 9 predicted proteins | sample MGYA00510978_ERZ780202 | MGnify/ENA primary metagenome ERZ780202 (study PRJEB29588, sample SAMEA2155689) | human gut metagenome | biome: human gut; feature: human-associated habitat; material: faeces | place: Denmark | collected 2008/2010 ...
ACCCTCTGTTTTCGTGCCCTCTCGTTTGAGTGCTTGTCTATTATATCACGGAAAACGACATTTGTCAACGTTTTTTTCAAAGTAAATTTACATAAAACTTACTCGTTTAATCCCGTTTTTAAAGGCACTTTGTACAATCAGCCGTAAAAAGCTGTCTGTAAATTCTATTTACTGCATTTTTCTGCTATTTAATGTATTTTATCAGCTTTTTACCGCCGTCTTTTTCGGATACCTTCCGGTAAGGATTCTCTCCCTTATGTATACCAGCGTATCCTCCTCGCCGTATCTTTTCAGCATTATCAGCATTTTTCCAAGAAGCTCCATAGTTTCCGGGTGCATCATATAGTGTTTTCTGTTCTTGTTAAAATATTCAAACGGCATACTGTCGTTATAATTCTCTTTATAATATGTCTTACAAGCCGCCACCCTGTCGCAGAACATCTCCACAACATACTTTACAGGCATCTTCATTCCCTGCATCGCAGAACCCGGTTCCTGTCCGTAATCTATCCAGTATTCAAAGTGATGCCTGTTCCTTCCTTTATGATGAAGCCACGCCTCGCTTTTTCCCGTCACACGTCTTTCGGTCGTATTCGGACTTTTATCTCCCGTGTAAAATACCACACCGCTTATGAATTCCTTCGGCGAGTATTTTGACAGATCGTGCATAAGCCCTTGCTTATAAAGACCGACCTTGAAACACAGCCTCATCACTTCCATCTTGTGATGATTGATCGTGCTTAAATGTCCCTTGAAATTCTCCTTAATATTCACGCTTATCCTTCTTTCGTTCTTTCGAGATACTTTCTGAAGTTATCGATATATCTTGTTTTAAAGCTGACGCTTGTTATTTCTTTGTATGGAATTTTGGTTTCTTCCTGCCATTTTCCTTCTGCGTCAAACTCTCTCATCGTCAGTTTATTCTTCCCCGCCTTTAAGATTATCCCTATATGGAATATCTTTTCATTTTCATTCTCGACTATCGCCCATTCACCGCACTCACGGAGCGAATTGAATATGCTCTGCCACGTGCTTATATCAATTCCGGGATCTTTGATCTGCTCTGCAACCCCGTTCAGTCTGTTTATCTCTTCGCAGATATCATTCTTGATTTCTGCTTTTTGCAGTTCGTCAATTTTACGGATCGTATATCCGTTAAGTTCAAAGTCGTTTTCTTCCTGTCCGAGGACAAATCTGTCGTTGAAATCATTGATATAGTAATACCAATAGCTTTTGTCATATTCGTAAAAGCACCTGCATATATGGTGCTTTTCAACGCACTCTCTCAGCACCGATATTTTCTTACTGCGTTTCATATTTTTCCTCACTAAAAAGCAACTGCCGCATATATAACACGGCAGTTTCATATTTACAAAAGCCGTCAGCCTTATTCTATCACAGCCGACCTTTAATTTCAAGTCCGAAAGTCATTATCGTTCTTCCGTCAATTGTTACACTCTCACCTTCTCCCTCTCTTTTTCATTGCATTCTTTATTCTCCGCCGCTTTATCCAGCTTTATATCCGGCTCGTCACCGCCGTGCTTATCATTTTTCTTCTTTTCGTCTATATGCGACTGGTCGCTGACAACAAGAATATCACCCTGCTTTATTACAGTGCTTCCGTTAGGTACGACCATATCGCCGTTTCTCTTTATCATTATAATAAGAAGCGTAGTCGGCAGATCAAGCTCCTTTATAGTCTTTCCCTTCCATAAATGCTTTGGTCCTATCTCGTATTCCTTGAGCAATATATTTCCGCTGTCCCTGTATGACGGAATGCTGAGTATAACATCATCTCCGGCATTTATCACCGTATCGCCTTTCGGAACGATAGTGCTGTCGCCGTGTTTTATCATAAGCACAAGCGAATCGTCGGGAAAATCTATCTCGCTTATCTTGTGTCCGTTCCAGGTGTGAGTATCCGATACGAATATACGCATCATATTGAACTGCGGAGTTTCGTCCTGATAGTCGTTGAACGTCTTTAATACACTGCTTTCGTTATCAATGAGTTTAAGCCCAGTTGCGACCTTCGGCAGTAACGTTCCCTGAAACGCAACGGAGATAAGGCAGACGCACACTACTATATTGAACAGATTGCTGTCCGTGTACACATCGCTCACCGTAGCCATTATTGCGAAAACGATGGACGATGCACCTCTCAGACCCGACCACGCTATAAACAGCCTGTCAGCCCATGTATACCCCTTTGAGCATATCGCAAACACCGCAGCAGGACGTGATATAAAGGTCATCACCGCAAATATTGCGAGTGCCGGAAGTATTATGCCCGGAAGCTGTGAAGGATTCGACAGCAATCCCAGCAGGAAGAACAGCATTATCTGGCTCAGCCCCGTTATTCCGTCGAAGAAATGTACAAGCTGCGCCTTATTCTCTCCTATGTTGCTGTTACCGATGATGATACCTGCTATGTATACGCTGAGGTATCCGTTGCCGCCGAGCAGTATCGGTGCGGAATATGCCGCAAATATCATCGCCATCATAAAAATTATGTCAAAGCTGTTTTTCGACAGCTTCACCTTTTTCATTACAAATACCGCGGCAAATCCCATTGCAAAGCCGAACGCAACACCGAGGACTATCTGCAGCACCGCAAGAAGGCCAAGCTGTGAAATATCATCACCTGCCATTATCGCAAGTGCAATGACCGTCAGCATATAAGAAAACGGGTCGTTGGAGCCGCTCTCGATTTCCAGCAGTGAAGCCAGACCGCCACGCAGGTTTAACTGCTTTGAACGAAGTATCGAGAACACCGATGCCGCATCGGTAGACGAAATAACCGCACCGATAAGAAAGCTCTCTTTTATATCGAATCCTATCAGGAAATGACAGCCTGCCGTAGTAATAAGCGCCGTAACTATCGTACCGAGCGAGGATAAAAGTCCCGCACGCAAAGCAACAGGTTTTGCCGCTTTCCAGTTGGCAGAAAAGCCGCCGCAGAACATTATAAATATAAGACATACCGTACACACCTGCTCGCTGAGCTGATAGTTGTCAAACGGTATCTTCAAAATACCGTCCGAGCCGCATATCATACCCAGCGCCAGGAATATAAGCAGGCTCGGAACACCTATCTTTGTTGACAGCTTATTGCCTACAATGCAGACAATGATGATTGCCGAAAAAAAGAGCATTACAAATTCCATCGTTCACCGTTCCTTCTGTTCAAATATTTTCTCTGTTTAACTGTTTAAAAAAAATAAGCTGTCAATGTGATTTGAAAGTCACCATTGACAGCCGATTTTTACTATTCTTAAAGGCGTCAGCCGCTGAATGCGACGTCTTTATTTGCCTGCAAGCTTAGCGATTATTTCAGCCGCCTCATCAATACCGCAGGTAGCCGTATTGATGCACAGATCGTAATTCAGGCATTCGCCCCAGTTACGTTCCGTATAATACTTGTAGTGCCTGCGCCTTGCCTTATCCTTCTGTCTGATAATCGAAAGCGCCTCGTCCTTGCTTATATTGTCATGCTCGCAGATACGTCCGCATCTGAAATCATCCGTAGAATGCACGAAAACATCAAATGTACTGTACTGCTCCCTAAGCACATAGTCCGCACAGCGACCGACTATAACGCACGGACCTTTATCCGCAAGAGCCTTGATAACTCTGCACTCCGCCGAGAAAAGCTGGTCGGTAAGCGGCTGTGTGTACATACCGTTTATCGCAAGATTGTAAAGAAAACTGGTCGTTGTTGTCTGCTCCGCACGTTCTATGTATTTGGGATCAAATCCGCTTTCCTTTGCGGTAACATCAATTATCGTCCTGTCGTAATACGGGATTGAAAGCGCTTTTGCGACCTTTCTGCCGATCTCGCTTCCTCCGCTTCCGTACTGTCTTGAAATAGTGATTATTTTTCCCATAATCATTCCTCCGTTTGTGCTTTATTCTTATGCCTGCTGTACCTGTGCCGAGGATTTATCCTGTTTGTCATACATTTTCGATATGACATTCTTATAGATCCTGCGCATAAGGAGTATCGCAACAATAAGTCCTAACAAATCGCTTACTGGGAGCGACCACCATATGCAGTCAACCCCTCCGATAATGCCGAACAGCCACGCAAAAGGCAGTGTCGGCACAATAAGCCTTACTATAAATACTATCATGCTGTAAAAGCCGTTTCCGAGTGCCTGGAAGCCCGAGCTTAACACTATCGACACTCCGGCAAATACAAACGATACGCTGAATATTCTGAGCGCCGTTTCACCGAGCCTTATCATATCGTCCGTCGGAGCGAACATTCCCAGTAACTGCGCCGGTATAAGCTGGAACAGCAGTAATCCGACTATCATTATCGCAACCGAGCAGATAACACCGAGCTTCAGCGTATCCGTTATACGCTTCGGCTTTCCTGCCCCGTAGTTATAGGCTATGATAGGAACTATTCCGTTATTCATACCGAACACAGGCATATATACGAAGCTCTGCAGCTTGAAGTATACGCCGAATACCGTAGCCGCCGCAGGCTCATACGCTTTCAGTATTATATTCATACCGAACGTCAGCACCGAAACCAGCGCACTCATTATAATAGAAGGTATTCCAACTGCATAAATCGTTCCGATAATCTTAAAATCAGGCTTAAATCCCTTAAATTGAAATCTAACTTCATGATTAAATTTGTGATTACAAGTTCCTGCAACAAGCCCTGCAACACACTGGCCGATAACAGTTGCAACAGCAGCTCCTGTCACTCCCATTTTAGGAGCACCAAACATACCGAATATTAAAATCGGATCTAATATAATATTTGTAACCGCACCGCTGAGCTGGGAAGTCATACTAAAAATTGTTCGTCCCGTCGAGGTAAGAAGTCTTTCAAAAAATACCTGTGTAAAAATACCAAATGAAAAAATCATGACCGTGCTAAGATAATCAACTCCCATAGTCATAATCTCAGCATCGGCACTTCCCACCTGACTTCTATAAAAAGGCTTCACTACGGTAAATCCAAGTATTAGAAAAACAATATAACTTACCGCATATATAAACGCTGCATTTGTCGCCGTTTTATTAGCTTTCTTAAAATCTTTCTCACCGAGAGACTTAGACAAAAGTGCATTCATACCTACACCGGTTCCCGTACCGACCGCAATAAGAAGCGTCTGCAAAGGGAACGCAAGTGAAACCGCCGTCAAAGCATTCTCCGATAATTTTGCTACAAATATACTGTCAACAATATTGTATAATGCCTGCACCATCATCGAAACCATCATCGGCAGTGACATATTAAAAACCAGTTTTCCTATTGGCATAGTCCCCATCTTATTTTCCTGAATAGGGGCTGAAGATTGTTGATTACTCATTTTTTACTCCTTTCGTGTAACAAAAACATTTTACCAGTCAGGCAGATATTTATAATCCGCTCTACTGCTTGATAGTTTTAGATAATTCTTTTTCCTTTGAGTCTGTACTTTTTGCTTTATCGTACAGTTGTTTATATTACCACGAAAGGCATAACAATGGCAAGTGGTTTGGAAATGCTCGTTTTGTGAAAACATTATTTCTCTAACCACTGTTTTATAGTTTCCTCATCCATATCTACAGCACTTGCTATTAAAGAAATATCCATTCCCATATCATTTAATTTTTCTACTGTTTTTCTTGCTGCCTCTTTTGCTGCTTCTTTCGCTTTTCTCTCGGCATATTCCTCTACACTTTTACACATCTTCTCGTCCTCCTCACCATGTTTTAATTCTTTCATCCTTCTTGATATATTTGGAAATTTATCATCCTCGAAATCTGTTTTTAGAAAACATTGCATGAGTTCACTTATCAGACTATCATCTGCCACTTCAGTATTGACATATACTGACATTTATTATCATTGTTTGCATTACTTTTCTAATCCAATATCACATATCTGCCAAAACCCATGCTTGTATTCTTTCCTATATGCACAAGCTGTCCTGCAATAAGATATTCAAGTGACTCATCGCTTATGTTTCCAAGGACACATTCCCCTTTAATTCCGTGCAATGCAATATGGCTTTTATGTGTATTTGAATATCTGTCAATCTTAGTATGGTACACTTCCTGCTCTTCTATATATGGAAATTCACTTTCAAGATATATTTTTCCTACATCATTTCCCTCCATACAATTTAACAGATATACTCTCCTAATTGCAGCTTCTGTCAATGCCTGTCCGTCAAATTTGTTTAGCCATTGTCCTCTGAATTTCTGTGATAATGGTGTGCAAAATTTCAATATTTTTCTGTCTGAGCTGTTTAATTTTTTTAATTGATATTCGATATAGTTTGACAGTGTATTTATTATTATTTTGTTATTGTTAATAGCACCATCCCCAAGTATCGGCTGTCTTTTTTCGTTAAATATGCCTGCTATCTCAAATCTGCTTTTTTCTTTTCCTATTCCCTTCATCCCCAGCATATATAATGCCTGCAATATCTGTGAAAAATATATTATAACATTTCCAAATAAGATAATATTTACTTTTAGCTTGTCTCCTCTGCTGAATGTTGTCTGCTTATTTTCACACTCTATTATATATCCCAGACTTTCACCGTTTGTTACATACTCCGGTTTTATTTTTAATGGATGATAAAATATTCTTGGTACCGTACAATCTTCTTTGAATTTACAAGCATTACAATTTCTATCCGACAGGCAATATTGTTCAAGAAGCATTTCTCCCATACCGCCTCTTATCGCCGAAACTTTATTTTCCGGCATTTTTGTATCTTCTGTGAATTCAAATACTAAATTTATTTTACTGTATCTTATATCGAACTTTTCACTGTTTTTCATCCTACAAACTCTCCACAAATCTCATAAATGCTTTCTGTCCATCTTCCGTGCGTTTATAAACTCCTGCACATTCAAGCACCTTAACAAATACTTTGCTTATCTCATCATGGATTATATCCATTATATTTTCCGGAGTTATCGTATAATTTCCTATCCACTCGTCTACCCAGTCAGCGTGTTTTTCAAGTATCTCATCCGCACGAATATCTTTGTGATTTAATATTGCATCTGCAAGGTCGCTCATTTCCTTTTTAAGTCTTGCCGGAAGCACCGCAAGTCCCATTACCTCGATAAGTCCAATGTTTTCTTTCTTAATATGATGAAGGTCTGCTGACGGATGGTAAACTCCCCACGGTGCTTCTTTAGTTGTGATGTTATTGCGGAGCACGAGGTCAAGTTCGTACTTTCCATCACGCATACGGGCAATAGGGGTTATTGTATTGTGTGGTTCTCCGTCTGTCTCGCTGAATATAAATGCGTCTTCATCTGTATATGCTCTCCAGCTTGTGAGAATATGGTCTGCCGCATTTACTATACTGTCTGCATTTTTCCCCTGTAAACGAATTACGGACATAGGCCATTTTACAATTCCTGCTTTTACATCTTCAAATCCCGGAATTACAAATGTTTTTTCATAATCAGCTTTCGCCATTGCAAATGTATATCCGCCGCCCTGAAAATGGTCATGACTTAAAATAGAACCTCCAACTATAGGCAGGTCTGCGTTTGAGCCAGCCATATAATGCGGAAACTGTCTTACAAAATCAAGAATTTTCTTAAATACTGCATGGTCTATTTTCATCGGTGTATGCTCGGCATTAAATATAATGCAATGTTCATTATAATAAACATATGGCGAATACTGCATATAATACTGCTGTCCGTCTAATGTAACAGGAATAATCCTATGATTTTGTCTTGCAGGATGTGAAAAATGACCTGCATATCCCTCGTTTTCCTTGCACAAAAGACAAGCCGGATAACCGGACTTCTTTGCTTTTCCAGCCTTTGCAATATCTCTTGGGTCTTTCTCCGGCTTTGAAAGATTTATGGTAATATCAATCTCGCCGTACTCCGTATCAGTAACCCATTTTTCATCTCTTGCAATTCTGTCTTTTCTTATATAATTGGATGCCTGACTGAAACTATAATAAAAATCAGTTGCCACCTTTGGAGAAACTGCATATTTATCCTTAAATTCTTTTCTTACAATACTTGGCGGCGGAGTTATACAGCCCATTATTTTTGTGTCAAATAAATCCTTTGCAGTAATCGTGTCCTCTTTCATAATGCCGTTTTCAAAGGCATACTTCATCATATCTTCAAGTATCTCATGAACCGGTCTGAATGATGCAGCCTCATGTTTCTCTTCTGAATTTTCACACTTCTGCGACTCACTCAAATCCTTAGCATCAGAATTTTCATTCTTCACATCATATTCCATCACATCAAACAACTCTAAAAGTCTATTTGTAACATAAATCTCATCACATTCCTCAATTAAGCCATTAGCTTTCCCGTATGAAACAAGTTCACTGATATATTTAGTAATCATACTCTCATATCCTCCTGCTGTTTTTAGCAATCCTGTATGCCTGCTTCTTTTTCAAACAGAGAATACAGCACAACAATTCTCATTTATTATCAACTTTAATCAATAACTTTCATTCCACCGTACTTACGAATTTTAAGCACATTGCAAGCACCTTTTCCAAATACTTTATCCATCTTTTCAAGATATTCAGGTACGGCTTCATTTTTAACAAATGCCTGTATTGTTCCTGCAAATCCGCCGCCATGCACACGACATACTCCTTTTCCACACTCAAGTACAGTGTCGCTTATCGCAAGTGCAAGTGATACATTCTGATGTTTTATATCGTTTACAGTATATACATTCTGGAGATACTTGTATGATGAGTCTCCCGACTCTTTTACAAGTTCTAAAAATTCGTCAATCTTTTCTGCCTTTAATGCATCCGCTTCTTTTTGGACACGCTTATTTTCATTTATAAAATGAATTGCACGAAGCACGGCTCTGTCCCCACATTTCTGTCTAATCTCAGCTATATTTTCTATCACATCATCAATTGTTACTTCTAAGAGAACTTCTTTTCCAAAAGAAGCCGCAACCTCTTTCATTTCCTGTGGTCCTGCCGCATAGTCTGCCGTAAGGTCTGCATGAGAGCCCTTTGTATCCGTAATACATAAACTGTAACCATACTTATTCATGTCGAATTCAACCTTTTCAACAACCGGTTCTTTTGGTTTTGCAAAATTAACATGAACAAGACTTCCTACAGAACAAGCCATCTGATCCATAAGTCCGCAAGGTTTTCCAAAATATACATTTTCCGCATACTGACCGATAATAGCAATCGTGACCGCATCCATTTTTCCGTCATTGTAAAGCTGTGAAATAATAGTTCCCACAACCGTTTCAAATGCTGCCGATGAGGACAATCCTGCACCTATGAGCACATCACTTGTGACATATGCAGTAAATCCTCCAATATCAAAACCGTGGTCTTTTGCACCTTTGAGCACACCTTTTATCAGGGCTTTTGTTGTTTCCTTTTCGCTTTCTTTATAAGAAATGTCATTTACATCAATAACAATTTCTTTATATGTACCTGAGATAAGATGAATCATGTTGTCATCTGTTTTTCTCGTGACTGCAATAGCGTCCAGATTGATAGATGCCGCTAAAATCTCACCGTGCTGATGGTCTGTATGGTTTCCTCCGACCTCGCTTCTTCCCGGTGCACTGTATATTGCTGCATCTCCTTCGCCATAAAGCTTTTCAAACTTCTCAATCGCTTTTATATAACGCTCTGTCTGATACTCTATCCTACTCTCATCAACATAAATGTCTGTCAACAGGTCTTTGTAATCACCTTTCTTTAATACTTCTTTTATTTCATTTGTTTTTTTCATGCACAAAATCCTCCCAATTTTTATTATGTACTCTCGGTATTTTATTTCAACATAAAGCTAAACCTTTCAACATTTAACTCTAATATAATGCCAATTTATTATAATGTCAATAAAAGTTTACTTATTTTTACTAAACTTTTGTAACAGTTCAGCCTAAAAAAGATAAGTCAATAATACATGAGCTTGCTCAATGTATTATTGACTTGTTTT
>ERZ780202.1985-NODE-1985-length-9942-cov-1.830080_pt1 | contig 9942 bp, 10 predicted proteins | sample MGYA00510978_ERZ780202 | MGnify/ENA primary metagenome ERZ780202 (study PRJEB29588, sample SAMEA2155689) | human gut metagenome | biome: human gut; feature: human-associated habitat; material: faeces | place: Denmark | collected 2008/2010 ...
GCAGCATAAAGACCCGGACGCCAAAAAACGAATTGCCGTGTCGATGCCGACGAAGGATTTGCAGCGTTGGGCGCAGGACGGCAGTAACATGAAAACGCAGCTTGAGAAGCAGGGATACGAAGTTGATATCCAGTATGCGAACAACGACATTGCCACACAGGTAAGTCAGATTGAGAACATGATTGCTGTAAATCCGGATGTTCTTGTAGTCGCATCCATCGATGGTTCAGCTTTAGGAACTGCGTTACAGGGTGCAAAAGGACTCGGAATACCGGTAATTGCATATGACCGTTTGATTATGCAGAGTGATGCCGTATCGTATTACGCAACCTTTGATAATGAGAGGGTTGGAGAATTACAGGGACAGTACATCGAAGACAAACTTGATTTGAAGAATGCCAAAGGACCATTTAACATTGAGTTGTTTACCGGTTCTTCTGATGACAATAACTGTAATTACTTTTTCGGTGGTGCGATGAAAGTGCTTCAGCCGTATATTGATTCCGGTAAATTGGTTGTCCGTTCCGGTTCGACAACACTTGCTGAATGTGCAACGTCTAACTGGTCGACAGAAGAAGCGCAGAAGCGTATGGAAAATGTATTGGCTGCTTACTACCAGAATGGTACGAAGTTAGATGCGGTATTAGCATCCAATGACTCGGTTGCCAATGGTGTAACAAATGCGCTGGTTGCCTCCTATAAAGGCGAGATGCCGATTATCACCGGTCAGGACTGTGATATTACATCCGTAAAGAATATTATTGCAGGAAAACAGTCCATGTCCATTTTCAAAGATACAAGACAATTGGCATCAAAACTGGTAGAAATGGTAACCGCAATTGTAGAAGGAAAAGAAGTACCGGTCAATGATACAAAGAGTTATGACAACGGCAAGGGAATTGTTCCGACTTATCTTTGTACACCGGTATTTGCAGACCAGGATAACTACAAGGAAGTCCTGATTGATTCCGGATATTATAGTGAAAAAGATGTGAAATAAAAAGGGGTGAAATTATGGCAGAATATATTTTGGAAATGAACTCCATCACCAAAACATTTCCCGGCGTAAAAGCTCTTGATAATGTAAATTTGAAAGTGAAAAAGGGTGAGATTCATGCGCTTGTCGGAGAAAATGGAGCCGGTAAAACAACAACATTAAGAATGGTAGCAACAATGTTAAAGCCAACTAGCGGTAACGCTTATATTGATAATTATAATATTATTGATAATCCTAGTAAAATTAGAGAACATATCGGTATTTTATTTGGTGGTGATGTTGCTTTATATGATCGTTTATCAGGACGAGAAAATATGACATATTTTGCTAAACTAAACGGGATGAGTGATCAAGAAGCTAAACAAGCAGTTGATCAAATTGCTCAAGATTTAGAAATGGTAGAATATATTGATCGTCCTGTTGGTAAGTATAGTCGGGGGATGAAACAGAAAGTATCATTAGCAAGAAGTATCATTCATCATCCTGATGTTATGTTATTTGATGAACCAACTACAGGATTAGATGTTTTATCAAGTAAATTAATTCATGACTTTATCTTAAAATGTAAGCAAGAAAATAAAGCTATTGTTTTTTCTAGTCATAATATGTATGAAACTGAAAAACTATGTGATCGCGTTATCATAATTCATAAAGGAAAAATTGTTGCCAGCGGCACGATTGAACAATTAAAAAAGGAATATCAACAAGATAATCTTGAGGATTTATTTATTGAATGTATTGGAGGTAATGATCATGAATAATATTATGACAATTGTAAAAAAAGAATTTAAAGATATTTTACGTGATCGTAAAACATTACTAATGACTTTCGTTATCCCAATCATAGTCATGCCCCTATTGTTTACCTTTATCTTTTCATCAATTGGCGATATGGCATCACCAAGCGAAGATAATAAATATAAAATTGTTTTAGAAACAAATAATCCGGAAATCACTGTTCTTTTTAAAGAAGCGGGTATTTACGAACTTGTTAATAGCAAAGACCCTATTAACGAAGCTTATGATGGGAAAATCGTAGCTTACATCATCGCTAATGATATTAATGAATCATTAACACAAGGAAGTACACCTGAAGTTGACCTATATTATGATACAACCTCGCAACGTGCAATGACTGCTATAAGTACTGTTCAAACAATGTTCAGTACTTATCAAAATAGTTATTTAGCATCATATTTAGAAGCAAATCATTTATCAAGTAAAGTTTTACAACCATTTACTTATAATGAACATGCTAAAGACGAAGAAGCTGATAGTATGTCCTTAATGATGCTAGGAATGTTAATTCCTATGATGATCATTGGTTATTCTGGTTCAGGAATCGTACCTATTGCAACCGATTTAGGTGCTGGTGAAAAAGAACGGGGAACTTTAGAACCATTACTTTCAACAAGTATTTCTAGAAGTTCTATTTTAATTGGTAAACTGATTGTCACTGCAACTTTTGGTAGCATTACTTCAATTTTATCAGCAGTCGGTTTACTGCTTGCTTTTAAATTTGGAATGAGTGATACGATGGCCATCACTATCGATTTATCACTTCAAAGCATGCTGTTAATCGTATTATTAGCAGTATTATATGTAATCTTTATTTCTGCAGTGATGTTATTAGTTTCAACATATGCTCGTTCTTTAAAAGAAGCTAATACGTATTTAACTCCTGTAACCCTTATTCCGGTGTTACTTTCAGTAATTACAATGTATATGGAGCCAAGTTCAGTTTCAATGGCGATGATGAATATCCCAATTCTCAATGTTGTAATCGTTATTAAAGAAATTATATTCAATCAATTAAATTATGTTCATCTATATATGACAATTGGCTGGTCAATCGTTTATGTAATTGTTTCAATGATTGCAGCTAAAATGATGTATGAAAAAGAAGAGGTAATCTTTAGAGCATAAAGAGCCGCTGCAGATAAACTGCAGTGGCTCTTTTTTTAATAAAACTATGTTCAATTTGCATAACCGTATAGTAATTAGGGTTAATTGCACGTAGTTTCGTATTGATTTCTTCTTTTAAAACTTTATGTTTAATTTCATCATTTGAAGGAATCATAACGTCAAAAATTAAATTTGTATGTGTTGGTCCAGTAACAATTCTAAAATCGTGAATACTGTATTCTTTGTTAATTCCTTTGACAACTCCTAAGACTACTTGTTTTAATTCATTTGTTAGAGCATCATTTGTGTCTACTGGATCCATATGAATCGTTGTCAGGATATGATATTTCTCCAACATTGAACGCTCAATCAAGTCCATCGCATCATGAACTGCCATAATATTATCATTACAATCAACTTCAACATGCAAAGTTAAAAATTTTCTACCCGGTCCATAATCGTGCATCATTAAATCATGGATTCCTAAAGCTTCTGGATAAGAAAGAATATATTCTTCGATTTCATTAATCAATTCCTTATCAGGTGCCATCCCCAATAAAGGATCAACAGTATCTTTAAAGATATCAATTCCTGCTTTTAAAACAATAATTGATACAACAGCTCCCATTATCCCATCTACTGGTAAATCAGTATAAAGGGATAAAATTAATGAAATTAAAGTCGCTGATGTCGCCATCACATCGTTTAAACTATCTTGACTGGCAGCCATTAAGGTAGCAGAATTAATATTTTTAGAAACCGTTCGATTAAACATTGCCATCCATAATTTAATTAAAATTGAAACAATTAAAATAACTACAGCTACGATTGTAAAAGTTACTTTTTCAGGAGCAATGATCTTAAAAATAGAATCTTTTAAAGCTTGAAAACCAACTAATAAAATTAAAAAAGCGATTATTAGACCAGCTACATATTCAATTCTACCATGACCATAAGGATGCTCTGAATCAGGATGACGATTAGCTAATTTAAAACCAAATAATGAAGCTAAATTACTACCAACATCTGAAAGGTTATTCAACCCATCAGCCTGAATGGCAATACTATGAGTAATAGCCCCCATTGTAAGTTTAAAAATTACTAAAACAATATTGCAGGCAATCGAAACGATTGAACAAAGCATGCCATACTGTTCTCTTACTTTAGGGTTATTATAATCATTATAATTCTTAATGATTTTTTTAGATATAAATTTAAACATTAATCAATATGATAAATATAAATGTCTTGTTTATTAATCTCGATTAAATTAGCTTCTATTAGTTCATCTAGGTATTTAGCTACTTTTGCCTGATTTACCTCTTTATTTGCCATCGCTGCCAAAGTTTGAGCAATTACTGGATTATCTATTTTTAACAAAGCAATATTTTCTTGATTAAAAACAGGCTTTCTTAATAATGTATCTAGTAAAGCAGCATATGCTAGTTTTGTTTCTAAACGAATATTTCCAAATTTACTGCCTTGAAATAAAGCTTTTGGCAGATAATAAGTACTATCATCGACACTTTCTTTCAATGCTTTTAATGTTTCCTTGTTGTATAATTCCATATTTTTACCTCCAAATATATTATCCATTATACCATAAATGATTAATGATTATGATAATAAATTAAAAAGATTAGATTTTTGCTATCTAATCCTTTAAACGCCCTGTAAATGTACTAACATCCTCAAAGCCGATTTTAATTAAATTTTCTTTAACGTCATTGACATACTGACCAACTCGATCACTTGTATGACTATCTGTACCAATAGTAATAATACGACCTCCTAAATCATAATAACGTTGAACTTGTTCAAAATTTGGAAAGCCGCAAGTCTGATTAACTGCATATCCAGAAGTATTTACCTCAATCCCCTTATTTTTAATAATCAAATTTTTAAATATTTCATCAATTATATTCTGATATTTCTTATGTTCAACTTTTTTATCTTCATAAGGCCCGTATCGCATAATGTAATCTAAATGTCCTAAAACATTAAAACAGTCAAAATTTTTAACGCACCTTAGCGTTTCTTCAAAGAAAGCCTGATGAGCTTGCTCTTTATTTAGATTTTTAAAAAAATCCCCATAATAAAATTCAGTATGATCAATTACATGAATTGAGCCAATTACAAAATCAAAAGGATACTGGTTAATCAAATTATTAATCTCTAATTGATGATTCATATCTAGACCTATTTCAATGCCCCATTTTATTATAATTTTATCTGCAAATTCTTTTTTTAAAGCCATAATTGTTTGATAATAACCTTCGACATCTAGATCAAAAACATCAATTGGGTAATCGAAATCACGATGATCAGTAAAACAAATCTCATCTAGTCCCATTTTAATTGCTTGAATTACATGTTCACGCGGATCAGCCTCACTATCACCTGAAAATCCAGTGTGCATATGATAGTCAATGGAACGCATTTTAATAGTCTCCTTTAGTATGAAAATCTTTCTTATTTCCAGTTATTTTATGACGATCTTTTAACTTATTTTCAATATCGTCAAGTGTTACCCCTTGATTATTCATTAAAACAAAAACATGATAAAATAAATCACTGATTTCACCGATTAATTCTTCCTTATCATCATTTTTAGCCGCGATAATCGTTTCACTTGCTTCTTCACCTACTTTTTTACAAATTTTATCAACACCTTGATCTAATAAGTAATTAGTATATGATTTTTCAACTGGGTTTTGTTTCCGATTTTCAATTAGATTTGATAGACTTCTAAAAATATTAGTATTATCATAAGCCATTATTTCATTAAAGAAACAAGAGTACGCTCCAGTGTGACATGCTGCTCCAATTTGTTCAACAAAAATTAACAGTGTATCTAAATCACAATCTAAATACATCCCTTTAATATTTTGAAAATGACCTGATGTTTCACCTTTATGCCATAGTTCATTCCTACTTCTTGAAAAAAAACAAGTTTGATTTGTTTCTAACATTCTTTGATATGCTTCTTCGTTGACATAAGCTAACATCAAAACTTCATTTGTTTTATAGTCCTGAACAATAGCAGGAATCAACTCCATTTTTGTAAAATCTGGTTTCATTACATTGCTCTCCTTACATTTATATCATGTTTTCTTAATTCTCTGCGGACATCTTCAACAGTTGCTTCGCCAAAATGAAATAATGAAGCCACTAAAGCGGCATCACAATTAGTTTGTTTAAAGACATCAACAATGTCTTGAATACTGCCACAACCACCACTGGCAATTACTGGAATATCAACAGCATTACATACAGCATTGATCATGTCGATATCATAACCTGCTTTAGTCCCATCTGCATCCATTGAAGTCAATAGAATTTCCCCAGCACCCAATTCTTCACATTTAGTTACCCATTCTATTAGATCAATTCCAGTATTTTCACGACCACCTTTTACATAAACGTCATAACCGTCATCATCACGTTTTTTAGCATCGATTGCAACGACTACACACTGTACCCCAAATTCATCAGCAGCCGCTTTTTTTAAATCAGGGGTTGCAATAGCTGCCGAATTAACAGATACTTTATCTGCTCCACTAGCTAAGATCGTTCGAAAATCATCAAGCGTCCGGATTCCCCCGCCAACAGCTAGAGGAATCGTTAATTCACTAGCCCCGCGTTCAATAATATCTTTAATAATATCACGTTCTTCATAACTTGCAGTAATATCTAAAAATACTACTTCATCAGCACATTGCTGATCATAACGTTTAGCTAATTCAATGGGATCTCCAACATCTTTCAATTCTACAAAATTAATTCCTTTTACAACTTTACCATTTTTTATATCCAAACAAGGTATTATCCGTTTTGTAAGCATGTAATAACCTCCTTGAGATCTACTTTACCCTCATAATAAGCCTTACCAACAATACATGCATAATAGTTCTTACTAGCTACATCTTTAATATTTTGAGCATCTTTAATGCCCCCTGAAACAACAAAGTTAATAGTAGAAGTTCTAGCGATCTGTTCATACATATCAAAGTTAGGACCTTGTAATGTTCCATCTTTACTAATATCTGTAGCAACAATGTATTTAACCCCTAACTTCTCTAACTCTTTGATAAACTCCAAGTATGGCATGTTACTGATTTTTAACCAGCCTGAAGTTGAAACAAAGCCATCTTTAACATCAACTCCTACGACAATTTTTTCAGGACCATAGGTATTAATAGCACTTTTTAAAAACTCTGGATCATTAATTGCAGCAGTTCCTAAAATTACCCGATCTATTCCTACTTCATCTAAATATAAAGCAACTGTTTCAATATTTCTAATCCCCCCACCAAGTTCTACTTGCATTGAAGTATTTTGTTTTATTTTCTTAATTGTTTCAAGATTAATACATTCACCATCTTTAGCACCATCTAAATCAACAACATGAAGCAGCTTAGCACCCATTTTCTCAAAATTCTCAGCTAATTTTTCTGGTTCATTACTATATACTGTTTTTTGATTATAATCACCTTTAAACAATCTAACGGCTTGACCATCTTTTAAATCTATTGCTGGAATAACTAACATTCGATCATCTCCTTAAACGCTAATAATATTTTTTGTCCTACAGCTCCACTTTTTTCAGGATGGAACTGGCAACCAATCACATTGTCTTTAGCCGCAATTGCCGTTATATTTGTCTTACCATAATCACTATAAGCAATTAATTGTTCATTTGGGCATGTTGCCATAAAAGAATGAACAAAATAGACATCATCATTTTCATGAATATTTTTTAAAATTGGATGGTTTTGGTTGAAATGTAATTGATTCCAACCCATATGAGGAACCTTTTCATCAATATCCATAAAGACTACTTCTCCATCCAGGAAACCTAATCCTTTAGTTTCTTCAACTTCATACCCTTTTTCAAATAAAATTTGCATTCCCAAACAAATTCCCAAAATTGGTATTCCAGCATCTTTTCGTTCATTTAAAACATCAATTAAATCAAACTTTTTTAAATTATTCATAGCTACCGGAAAAGCCCCTACTCCAGGTAATACAATTGCTTTAGCTTGGCGAATAATATCTTTGTCACGAGTAATTACAGCTTCAATTCCGACCCTTTTTAAAGCGGAAATAACACTACTTAAATTACCAATATTGTAGTCAATGATTACTACCATCTAAATCCCCCCTTGATTTTTATAAGACTCCTTTTGATGAAACAACTTTATCTTTGTTAGCTTCATCAATACTAACCGCTTCTTTTAAAGCTCTTCCTAAACTTTTAAATATAGCTTCAACAATATGATGATTATTAGTTCCATACTGTTCATTAATATGTAAAGTAATCAGTGAATTAAATGCCAATGCCCGAAAAAATTCTTCCGTCATTTCTGTTTCAAATGTGCCAATTCTTTCACAAGTTAGATTAACATTATAAACTAAGAAAGGACGCCCACTAATATCTAAATTGGTTGTTACTAGCGTTTCATCCATCGGAATAGTAAAAGCTCCATATCTTTTAATCCCGAGTTTATTGCCAAGCGCTTCTTTTAAACAAGTTCCTAAAGCAATTCCAAGATCTTCTACTGTATGATGAGTATCAACTTCTAAGTCACCTTCGCATTTAACGATTAAATCAAAACCTCCATGAAAAGCAAATAGTGTTAACATATGATCAAAGAATCCGATTCCAGTACTAATTTCACTTTTACCTTCTCCATCTAAATCTAATTGCACAAGAATTTTCGTTTCTTTTGTTTCACGTTCAATCTTTCCAATTCTCATGACTATTCCTCCTCAAATCTTACTGCTACTGAATTTGCATGGGCATCTAAACCTTCACTTTTAGCAAATTTAATTACATCTTCCTTGAATTCGCCTAAGACATTTTTAGGATAATAGCTATAAGATGAATATTTAACAAAATCATATACCCCTAATGCCGAATAAAACTTAGCAGTTCCTCCAGTTGGTAGTACATGGTTAGTTCCACTCATATAATCGCCTAATGGTTCCGGTGAATATTCTCCTAAGAAAATAGAACCGGCATTTTTAATTTTTGGTAACATATTTACAGGATTATCTACTAATACTTCTAAATGTTCTGGTGCTAAATAGTTGGAAACATCAAATGCTTCATTCAAATTATCAACAATGATTGCTCCACCATAATTAACCAAGGATTCTTCGATAATATCTCTTCTTGATAAATAAGCCATTTGGCGAACTAATTCACCATTTACTTTAGCCACTAAATCACGACTTGTCGTAACTAATAAAGCACTAGCCAGTTTATCGTGTTCTGCCTGACTCATTAAATCAGCAGCAATATATTTAGGATTAGCGTTCTCATCTGCAATTACCAATACCTCACTTGGGCCTGCAACCATATCAATATCAACAAGTCCATAACTAAGTTTTTTAGCCGTCGCAACGAAAATATTTCCAGGACCTACGATTTTATCGGCTTTCTTTATTGTTTCAGTACCATGAGCAATGGCAGCCACCCCTTGAGCGCCACCAAATTTATAGATTGTATCAACCCCACTTACTTTTGCTGCAGCAATAATAATCGGATTAACTTTTCCATCTTCTTTTACCGGTGTAATAATTACTAAATCTTTAACTCCCGCTAACTTTGCTGGAACAGCATTCATTAATACTGTAGAAGGATAACTAGCGGTTCCCCCAGGAACATATAATGCCACCCGTTCAATTGGACGCACCATCTGTCCCATGATTACCCCATTATCTTTAAATAAAGACCATGATTTATCTATTTGATTTTTATGGAATTCAGTAATTTGTTCTTTAGTTCTTTCAAGGATACGTAGATAATCTGCATCTATTTGTTTTAATGCTTCTTCTTTTTCTATCTCACTAACGATTAAATCTTTTTCATCATTAATTTGATAACCATCAAACTTTAAACAATACTCATATAATGCTTTATTTCCACGTTCATTAATATCTTCAATAATTTTTAATACAGCCTCATTTACTTCCTTATTAACACTTTCCTTACGGCTGTCTAATTTAGTCGCTCCCGCTTCTAAATTGCCTTT
>ERZ780202.1986-NODE-1986-length-9938-cov-2.047658_pt1 | contig 9938 bp, 10 predicted proteins | sample MGYA00510978_ERZ780202 | MGnify/ENA primary metagenome ERZ780202 (study PRJEB29588, sample SAMEA2155689) | human gut metagenome | biome: human gut; feature: human-associated habitat; material: faeces | place: Denmark | collected 2008/2010 ...
CTGCTGGCTGCAAACGGCTGGGCAGACATTGAGTGCCGCAAGGATTTTGGCGGCAATGACCGGTGCATGATCGCCCACAGACCCGAAAAATAAAAGTGAAAATAGAAACAACTTCTCGTTGTAATATTTTGATTTTGTGGTATACTATACTGGAAAGTATACGGACAGCCCGCGCACGGCGGGCAGCAGGAAGAAAAGGAGCAGCACGCTATGGCAAAAAATCAGAACAACAACACCGTTGCCCCGGCGACCAAAAAGACCGAGCCGGAGGCCAAAAAGGATGCGCTGGCCACTGCGCTGGCCCAGATCGAAAAGCAGTTCGGCAAGGGTGCCGTGATGAAGCTGGGTGATAACGCCTCCATGCAGGTGGATGCCATTTCCACCGGCAGTCTGGGTCTGGATCTGGCTCTGGGCGTGGGCGGTGTGCCCCGCGGCCGCATCATTGAGGTGTACGGCCCGGAATCCAGTGGTAAGACCACCGTTACCTTACATATGATCGCAGAAGTACAGAAGAGAGGCGGTATTGCAGGATTTATCGATGCAGAGCATGCGCTGGATCCTGTTTATGCGAAGAATATCGGAGTAGATATTGATGAACTTTATATTTCCCAGCCGGACAGTGGAGATCAGGCGTTGGAGATCACAGAGACAATGGTAAGATCTGGGGCAATCGACATCATTATCGTCGATTCTGTAGCTGCATTAGTACCGAAGGCAGAGATTGATGGAGATATGGGAGATTCTCACGTAGGTCTTCAGGCAAGATTGATGTCACAGGCACTTCGTAAGTTAACAGGTGTTGTAAGTAAATTTAATTGTACGGTTATCTTTATCAATCAGTTACGTGAGAAGGTTGGAGTGATGTTTGGCAATCCAGAGACTACAACTGGTGGACGTGCGCTGAAGTTCTATTCTTCTATCCGATTAGATGTTAGAAGAACAGAGACATTAAAACAGGCAGGAGAGATGATCGGTAACAGAACAAGAATTAAGGTTGTTAAGAATAAAGTAGCGCCTCCATTTAAACAGGCAGAATTTGATATTATGTTTGGAAAAGGAATCTCTAAGTATGGAGATATCTTAGATTTGGCAGCAGATGCAGATATCATTCATAAAAGTGGAGCGTGGTATGCATACAATGGAGAGAAGATCGGACAGGGAAGAGAGAATAGCAAGAAGTATTTAGAAGAACATCCAGATATTGTTGTCACATGTAGTTGTGGGTTAGCAGTTGCACCAAAGGATGGAGAAACCGTAGCGGAACTATATAAGGCTGCAGACAGTGCCTTATATATTGCTAAATCATTAGGAAAAAATAAATTGGCAAAATTTTAAGGAGAAGAAGATGAGATATACAGGATTTGTAATATCAGTAAAAGACATTAATGCATCAAAAAAATTTTATGAAGAACTATTTGATTTAGAAGTTTATCAGGATTATGGAATAAATATTACGTTTGATTGTGGATTATCATTGCAGCAAGATTTTGACTGGCTTATTAATATAGAGAAAGAGAAGATTATTGAAAAAGCAAATGATCATGAAATTTGTTTTGAAGAAGAAAATTTTGATGCATTTTTAAAAAGATTATCTGTGTACCCACAAATAGAGTATCTTGATGATGTTATAGAGCATAGCTGGGGTCAACGAGTAGTCCGTTTTTATGACTTGGATAAACATATTATTGAAGTAGGTGAGTCGATGAAGATGGTAATTAACCGTTTTATTGATCGTGGGATGACAACGGAGCAGATTTCAAAAAAAATGGATGTGTCAGTTGCTGATCTTAAAAAACTGCTTAATGATTAAAAAGAATATTAAAGTAATAAAAGACCGTCAATGATCTTATTTTAAATCTAATAAGTTCATTAAACGGTCATTTTTTTCTAATGATTTAAAGACAAGTGCGCCGATAATTAAAACAATTAATTCTCCAACAGCAACATAGATTGCGTTTATTACATATGGAATATTGAAAGCATACCATAATTCAGCCCCAATAATCATTCCTGTTATAATTGCTCCTGCTCCAGCAGCTAAATAGCGATTTTTAATCAAGTACATAGCAATACATACTATAATCGTACTTAAAGTTCCAAAGACAATATCTAACATTCCAATTGGTGAAAATAGATTAGCAATAATGCAACCAATCGTTAAGCCAGGAATATAGCGTCGATTATAAAATGCTAAAAAAACAATTATTTCTGATAGCCTAAATTGGATTTCTGAATATGCGATGGGTGAGATTGCTAAAGTGAGTACAGCATAAACCCCCGCAATCATCGCATTGATTACAACCAGTTTTACTGAAATACCTTTGTTCATATATTATATCCTTTCATAGTATTATTTTCACTTAAATGTCACCTCATTGAAAACATGGATATTATATACGATTTTAAGTAAAAAGACTAGTCTTTCTGTATAGGAATATGAGAATTAAAATATTTTATATAAATACAACAATATTTAAAATTAAATACTTGCTCTTTTTATCAAAAAGATTAATCCCAATTAATAAAATATGTGATACGATAATAATGATGTATAATTACGAAAGGAAGGTTAACATGTCACATCGTATAGTGGTGCGCAAACACGAAAAAATTGATTATCAGCGCAGTACTTTCTTTACACTTGCCCACACACATTATGATAAAGATTATTATATGGAAAATCATTGGCATAATAGTATTGAAATCACTTATGTAGTAAAGGGCTTAAAGGTTCAACAGATGGAGAATAAAGAAGTTATTGCACCAGCAGGAACTTTGTTATTAGTGAATTCGGGAGTAATTCATGATGTTGATGTAAAGAAGGGATTAGAGGGGATTGTCTTATTGATTGACCGTAATTATATTGACCATGTTTGTCCACAATGTATTGAACGTGGCTTTAGCTTGGAAAAAGAACCATTAGCTAAAAAGAAAATTGTGGATTATTTATTCAAATTAGTAGAAGCCTATGAAAATAATAATAAAGTTAAAGCTAATATTATTGTTTTAGAAATTATTAGTGTTTTGGCTGAACAGTTAATGTTAGAGGGGCATTATATTAAAGAAAAGCATGATGATGAAAGTTATGAATTAGTTATTTCGATTACTGAATATATTGATTATCATTATGCTCAAAAAATTAGTTTAGATGATTTAGCAAGAATGACATGCTATAACAAGACTTATTTATCAAATATTTTTAAGAAAAAGACAGGTATTACTATTTTTGAGTATTTACGTAATGTCAGAATGCAGCATTGTTTATATGAACTAAAACATTCTGATGATACGATTGTAAGTATTGCTTTAAATAACGGATTTGCAAATATTCAAATATTTAATCGTGTATTTAAAGAAATTTATCAAATGACACCAAAGCAGTATCGTGAAAAGAATAAGAAGTAAAGATTAATGAAGATTAAAACAAATAAACAACAATAATAATAAAATCCGCCATGCTAAGATAAGTGTCAAAGAGGAGGATGTTATGAAAAAGATTAAAAAGTTTTTATCATCGCTAATTGCAATAATGATAGTTGCAACAATGGTTACTTCTAATCTAAGTGCATTAGAGGTAAATAGCTCGTTTGTTCAAAATACGAACACAAGTAATACATATGGTTATGTAAATTATGAAACAGATCAATTTGAAACTTATAGTAAGGTTTCAGGAAGTGCTGGGAATTATACAAGCATTGCTTCAAAAGTTTATAAACCATTATCTGGAGATACTCTAATCGTTGTTTTTCATGGTAATGGAGAAGGTGGTGTTGATGGGGTTAGTAATAACTACTCACAGATAGCTGCTAATCGTTTAGCTGTAACTTATACAACTGATGAACTACAAAGTGCTTTTAAGGGAGCTTATGTATTAGCTTTTCAAGCACCAGATTATTGGTATAATGATTATACGCAACAAGCAAAAACTATTATTGATCAAGCTATAGCAGAATTTGGAATTAAAGAAGTATTTGTTTCTGGATTATCAGCAGGCGGTTTAATGACACAACGGATGTTAGCAAAATATGGTGATTTCTTTGCAGGCGCATTAATGTCATGTGCTGCTATTGCTAAAAATGACCAATATGTTGAAGGTCTAGGTGGAAATTACACTGATTCTACTGAATATTTAGATGCTGGTGATGCTTATACAAGTGGTGATACCTTTAAGAAACCAGTTGATTTCAATCAATATTTAGCTAATTATGACGAATGGCTAGAAAATATTGCCGTAAGCAATGTTCCGATTTTCATGGTACATTGTTATTATGATACAACAATCTATTATGGATGGACTCAATATGCTTATAATATGATTAAATCCTATCGTGATGACAGGGGGCTTGATGGAGATATCTACTGTGGTTTATTTGAGGATGTCAGTTATCCTGATGAAACATATAGCAGCGCTCACTGGTCGTGGATCAAAATGTTGAATGGTGATGTTTATGCTTCAACTAATGCGAGTTTAGATACGATTACATGGTTTAAATCTTTATCAACTTCAACTAATGATTATCAATTAAAAACAGTTACTAATCCTGTAGCTGGAGAAGCAGCAGGTGACAATATTTATGCTTATAACTTAATTGCTACAGTAACTAATAGTGGTGAAAAAATAACGGCTCTTGAAATTGATATGAACGGTAAGAAAGTTGATGCTTCTAAATTAACAACTGAGATGTTTAAAATAACCGGATACAATAGTGATGCTAGTGGTTTGGTTAAAGGTGATGTTCAGTCTTATGGAATTTTTGGAAGCGAAGATGAGCCTGTAGATATTGAGGTGGCTAGAGTATCAGTAAATGAAAAGGGTAATATCATATTAGATTTAGCAACACAGAATGGAGTATTAAATTATACTTCTTTGGCTCGTAATCTTGCGACTAAGATTAGATATAAACTAGCATCAGTAGCTCTACCAATGATTGTTGAGGATAATTCAACAACAAATCCTGATGATAAACAAACAGCGGTTAAAACAGGCGATGATTTAAATGTTTTAGGTGCTGGAAGCTTAATGATTATTTCATTGATGATGGTAGCTGTATCTAAACGAAAATTTGATTAAGAAAAAAGTTCTACATTTTTGTAGAACTTTTTATAACTATTTAAATAAACCTAAGTTAACACAAGCGTTATAAATACCATCATCATCAATACTGTCAGTGACAAAAGTTGCAATGTTTTTAAGATATGCGTCACCTTGTCCCATGCAAACAGAGATAGCAGCATGATTAAACATCTCAACATCATTTAAAGAATCGCCAAAACAAATATATTTATCAAGATTATATTGTTTTAAGATAACTTGAATACCAGTTGCTTTAGTTGCATCAGCATGAGTTATATCACAATATGTAGAGACTCCGGGTAAGATATGTAAACCTTCTAATTGTTTAAATGGCGCATAATCATATCCCTTTGGTCCATAGGCAATCATCGCTTCAACTTTTTGGTTTTGATAAATACCTACCGGAGGGATGATAGAGTTAAAAAATTTGCGTGCAGTGTAAACATTTTCATCGGGCTCTTGGGTAATGATTCGATGCTCCATTTTTAAAGCGAGTGGAATATTATTATCTTTAGCAATTTTTATACAACGATGGACTATTTCCGGGGAAATAACCAATTCTTCGACGATTTGAAAATTTTTATTAAGCACAGTTTGACCATTATTACAAACAAAGCCGTCCCAATTAGCAATATCAACAACCCCGGTACGTTTTAATGAATTAACAGCACGACCAGTTGCAATTCCAATTTTATAACCATTCTCTTGTAATTTTTGTAATGCTTTTTTAGTTGATGGAGTAACCTGGTAGTCATGGTTATCCATTAATGTTCCATCAACATCAAAGAAAATCATTGGTTTCATAAGCTCCCCCTTTTCATGCGTATATTTTAGCAAGCATACCTATGAATGTAAACAAAAAAGGAATATGACTAAACATATTCCTTAATTAAATTATTTTCCGCTTGGTAAAAATGGAATTAATCCCGCTGCTACGGCACTGATTGGCATTGATTGAAGAACTACTTTTCCTGGTCCTGTGACAACCGTATTAAAAAAACCTTCACCACCTAACAGTTTATTTTTAACTCCTTTAACGCTTTGAATTTCCATCTTGCATGTAGCATCCATCATAGCTAGATATCCTGTATCAATAACCATTTGTTGACCAGGTAATAAATCGTAAGAAATAGCTGAACCGTCAATTTCTAAAAAGACAGTACCTGTACCGCTGATCTTATTCATAATGAATCCTTCACCACCAAAAATTCCTGTTGCCATTTTTTTATTGAAAAAAACTGACATGTCAATTCCTGAAGTTCCTGCTAGGAATGATGACTTTTGTACAATAATTTCATGATTTGGATTAATTTCAACAGCTTCGATTGACCCTGGAAAAGAAGATGCAAAAGCAATCATGCCGTCTTCTTTAGCATGATAACGATTTTGGAACATTGTTTCTCCACTAAACATTCGACCAAATGCTTTACCAAAACCACCACTTGTTGTTTCCATTTCCATAACGGGATCCATCCAACTCATGGCACCGCTATCAGTAATCATTGATTCTCCTTTTTCTAAGTGACAAATCACTACAGGGAGATTGTCCCCTTTAATCTCGTATTTCATTTTATTTCTCCTTATTTATTGCGATACAAACTGGTGCAGGAATAGCTAAAGTTGAAGCTGTTCTAACTAGTTGTTCGCTTTTTTCATCAAATGTTAATAACTCTAATTCATCATCGTCTTGCGCACCAACAATTAAATATTTATCATCAATAATATTAAAATCACGAGGATTTTTACCAGTATGAACCATATATAGTAATGAAACTTTACCAGTTTCTTGGTTGACTCGATATAGAACGATGCTATCATGACCACGGTTTGAAATGAATAAATGATTTCCTGTCGCACTTAGACGAATAGCGCTAGCGCTCGAAAAACCGTGAAAATGACGAGGCGTTGTATGAATAACTTGAATTAGATTTAAATATTTATCATTATATTTATAAACCATTAAATTATTAGAAATCTCATTTACTAGATAAGCAAAACGACCATCTTTAGAGAAAATCATGTGACGTGGTCCAGAGCCTGGTACCACATTTAAAGTATGTTCAACATCTTCTTCTAATTTTCCATCCTGATAAGTATACATGATTACTTTATCAGCTCCTAAATCAACAGCATAAACAAATTCCTTATCAGGGGTTATTCCAACATAATGGCAGTGTGGTCCAGTTTGTCGTTTTAGTAGATCGGGACCAAGTCCAGTATGGTGGATAGCACAGATTTTTTCTTTAATAAAATTATTTTCTAATAAATATGATGCTGTGGAACCAACATGATAGTTAGCTGCAAAAAGATATCGTGAATTATCACTAACACATAAATGGGTATAAGAACGTCCATTAGAATTATAATTATTGTTGGGAATAAGTTCTTCTTTGTGAATTGAAAAACTTCCAATTCCACCTCCATTATTAAGTCGACTAGCATTTTTGTAAGCTACGTATAAAATATTATTTTTAGTGATCATGTAAGATGGATAATCATGGGTTACTATATGTTGTACCAGAGATAATTTTTGATTTTCTTCATTAAGATCAATAATGTAAATTCCTTTATTGTCACTTTTACCATAACTAGATACATAGAATGTTTTCATGTTAAAACCTCCTTGTTTTTATTTTATCATAAATTATTAATGAAAGGGTTTTATTATACCATTTTTGCAATAAATTTTTATTCTTAATAAATGTTTTATTAACTACTAACCTTTGAATTTGATTATAAATGGTTGATTATAAAAATAAAAGATATTTAGTAATTTATTTGTGTAGACAATATATATTGTTTGGACTATTATAGTAAATAATTAATGTATTTGTTTATAATTAAAAGTGAAAGTGAGATGGTATAAGTGAAATCATATCAGAAGATAGAAACTGCTGCTAAGGAACTTGTTAAAACAAAAAATTTGAGAATATTACTGTTAAAATGATCTGTCAAATGGCAAATGCTTCGAGAAAAACTTTTTATGCATTATATCATGATAAATATGAAGTGATTGAACGCATTGTTGTTGATAATGTGATTAGTGATTTAAAAGGAATGCTAGAATTGTTAGGAAAGGTGGAATTAAATCAACCGATTATATTAGAAAAGATGTATCAACATTTTTATGACGAAAAAGAGTTTTATGTAAAGGCTATAAATATTGAGGGGAATAATTCTTTAGAACATTGTCTTTTATATTGTTTTGAGGAAATTAACTTAGAGATATTAAAAGATGTAGAAATAAGTTTAGTCGAAAAGGAGTATGCAGCTTACTTTTTTGCTGCTTCACAAGTTATGTTAATAAAGAAATGGTTGATTAATGATTTAGAACTTACACCACGAGAGATGGTGTTAAGTTCTCATAAATGGGCAGTTAAAGCTATGGTTAATAATTATTTTTAAAGAAGGTGACAAATATTAATGATTGTTACTTTTTTAGTTACGCTTAGTCTTACCTGAATTTAGCGATAGAATCTTATTGTTAAGATTACTGAAAACTTAGCTATGGCCGTGACTGGTTTAGAAGAAATTATTGAAGTACCTGATTAAGAAATACCTAACAATAATGGCAAACAAGATATCCAAAATTATTGGGATCTACAAGTGATGGGATTAAGATGGTACTTATATAAATTATGGCAATTAATGTAATTGGGGTGATAGTGGTGAAAAAGAGGAAGAAAAGCTAAATGTTGGAAGTCACTTTGAATAATGGTTTTTAAAGAAAAAAATAATGATTGTAATAGTTCTTCACCTTTACCTCAAACATAAAATGTTATATAATGAGTAAAATAAATTGGAGGAAAGAAATATGGATGAGAACTTATTATTAACATTACTTCATAATAATGCACGTATGGACGTTACGGATCTTGCGATGGCATTAAACGAAACAGAAGATAATGTTGTTGATACCATCAGCCAATTAGAAAAGGATAAAGTTATCTGCGGATATCATACGATTATTAATTGGGATCGTACAAACGTTGATAATGTAATGGCATTAATTCAAATTAATGCAACTCCTGAACGTGAGTATGGTTATGATCGTATTGCTAAAAAGATCTATGCATTCCCAGAAGTAGATACAATGTATTTGCTAAGCGGAAGCTTTGAATTCGTTGCGATTGTTAAAGGACACACAATGCAAGAAGCCGCCCGTTGCCTCTAAATTGGCACCATTAGAAGGGGTAACTGGTACTGCAACAATGTTTGTATTAAAGCAATATAAAAATAATGGATTAAGTTTTGATGATGATGACAAAGAAGCTGCAGAAAGATTATTGGTAACTCCATAATGGATTTCAATAAGGTATTAAATGATACAGTAAGAGAAATACCACCTAGTGGTATTCGAAAATTCTTTGATTTAGCTAATCAAATGGAGGGAGTTATATCTTTAGGGGTTGGGGAACCCGATTTTGATACTCCATGGAAAATTAGAGAGGCTGCAATTTATTCAATTGAACAAGGTAAAACCTTTTATACAGCTAATCAAGGTTTAGTAGAACTGAGAAAAGAAATTTGTCGTTATCAAAAAAGAAGATTTGGTTTGGATTATTGTTATGATAAGGAATGTATCGTTACAGTTGGGGGCTCAGAGGCGATTGATCTTGCTTTTCGTGCAATTATCAATCCTGGAGATGAAGTGATTTTATTACAGCCGAGTTATGTCGCATATACTCCAGGAGTTGCTTTAGCAGGTGGAAAGGTAGTAAATATTGAGCTTAAAGAAGACAATGAGTTTAAATTAACACCTGAATTATTAGAAGCTGCTATTACACCTAAAACAAAAGCAATCTTATTAAACTATCCAAGTAATCCTACTGGGGGATTTATGACAAAAGAGGATTATGAGAAA
>ERZ780202.2011-NODE-2011-length-9852-cov-2.984995_pt1 | contig 9852 bp, 5 predicted proteins | sample MGYA00510978_ERZ780202 | MGnify/ENA primary metagenome ERZ780202 (study PRJEB29588, sample SAMEA2155689) | human gut metagenome | biome: human gut; feature: human-associated habitat; material: faeces | place: Denmark | collected 2008/2010 ...
CGCCGTAAGTGGTGTTTTTTTCTGCCCGGCGGTTTTCCCCGACCAGCGGAAGCCCTGCCGCAGCTGCCATTTCAATTACAGCAGTGCCATCGGGTAAAATTCCGTAAAAAGAATTTATTTCGCGGCCGTAAGGGTCCTGTGCTTTAACGCTTACTTTTTCGCCGCCCAGTGCTTCCAAAAAGGCGTCAACGCTTCCTTCGCCGCCGTCGGCAACCGGAATGCTTACAACTTCTGCATCCGGATAGTGATGGTGTATGCTTTCTTCCATAATGGAGCAGATTTCCATGGAAGACATTGTGCCTTTAAAAGAATCGGGTATTAAAAGGATTTTTTTCATAAACTACTCCTTAAATCAGCAGAACAGGGACAAGAGCCAGATACCGAGCATGGAAGATACGCCAAGCACCAGAGTGCAGACGGTCTGGGTTTTGTAGCCCTGGTCAGGAGTCATTTCGCCGAAGTTGGTAACAACCCAGAAGTAAGAGTCGTTAGCATGAGATACTACCATAGCGCCTGCGCCGATTGCCATAACGGTAAGGGTGGTAAGCATCGGGGTATCAAGGCCGAGTACGCCCAAGAGCGGTGCAACAATGCCTGCGGTTGTTGTAAGGGCAACGGTGGAAGAACCCTGCGCCGTTTTAAGAATTGCAGAAAGAAGGAACGGGAAGAAAATACCGATAGTTTCCAAAATGCCTGCGTTGGCGGTAATTTACTGTACCATACCGGAAACAGCAATAACTTTGCCGAGTACGCCGCCGGCAGCGGTTACAAACAAAATAGGGCCGGAAACTTTTAAGGTTTCATTAGTAAGTTCGTAAAATTCACCGGTTTTGCCGGAGCTGATAAGCTGAGCAACAGCAAAGATAACGCCTACCGCCAGTGCAATTACAGGTGTGCCGAGGAAAACACATACATCGGCGAAGAAGCCGGTCCATTTAGCCATGTTGGAAATGGAACCCAAAGCCATTAACAAAATAGGAATGATAATAGGAGCGAGGGACATGAACGCGCCCGGAATATTTTTGTGGGAAGCCATAATTTCTTCATAAGTTTTTACAACTTCGCCGTCGTTAACGTCTTCCGGAGTTTTAACTTTCGGGCCGATATATTTAACGAAAGCATAGCCTGCAATAAGCGGGAAAATGGAAACTACCATGCCCATGCCGATAACCAGCAGCAGGTTATTGCCAATGCCCAAAGTATTTGCCGCAGCAATAGGGCCCGGTGTAGGGGGAATAAATACATGGGAGATATAAAGGCCGGCACTTAATGCTACCGACATGCCTACGCTCGGTACAAGAGTACGTTTAACCAGCGCTTTGCGGATAGGGTTTAAAATTACGAAGCCGGAATCGCAGAATACAGGAATGGAAACAACCCAGCCCATAAGTTCAATGGCAAGTTCTGGGTTCTTTTTGCCAACCAGTTTAATAATAAGGTCTGCCAGTTTAAATGCTGCACCGGTAATTTCCAAAATGCCGCCGATAAGGGCGCCTAAAATAATAACGATACCGATACTGGTAAATGTGCCGGAGAAACCGGAGCCGATAACAGTGGCAATGCCCTGAACCGTTTTACCGTCAACCTTGGTGTCCACCAGAGGAATACCGGCAACAAGGCCAAGAACAAGAGATACGGTCATAATAGACAAAAACGGATGAATCTTGTACTTGGAGATAGCGACAATCATGACGATGATAGCGATAACAAACGCTATCATTAAACCTAAACCTGACATAATAAAAATTCCCCCTTAATTTAATAGGTATTTTAAAATTCTTATATAGAATACTACATTTTTAAGAAAATGTAAATTATTCTTAACAAAATTTAACATAAAGTTAACGTTAAAACTTTAAATAGCGTATACTATTATAAGTTTTTGGATAAGGCAGTTTTTGTGGTAAAATATAAGAAAAACTATCGGAGAAATATTTATGAATAAACTTTACTATGTCCCCTTGGGGTGCAGTGTCAGAGGATATTTTATTAATGAAATAGCAGAGAATGGCTGGGAAAATTCGCTTTTGGTTCTGCCCAGCGGCGTGCTGCAAAGCCGTGCTTTTAAAGAGGGAGCAGTTCGCGTAAAAAATTTTGACGATGTTGCAACCGGTCTGCTTAACGCTAACGGCTATGCAGGTTTACAGCGCATTTCACGCCGCACGCAGGAGCTTATTGTCGAAGAAATTCTGCAAAAATACGCCCACGATAATAAACTTGATTATTTTAAAATTCTCGTTGAAAAGAAAGGCTTTGTTAAAGCGGTAACATCGCTTATCGGGCAGTTATCGCGCAGCGGCGCCAAAATGGAAGAAATTTACGAAGCGCTTAACGGCTGGGACAGGCCGGGAAAACTTGGGCTTAAAGACCGCGAAATTGCCGCCGTTTATACGGCTTACCGCCAGAAATTAAAAAAAGAAGACTGGTTTGACGTTGAAGGCTTGTACCGCCTTGCTGTTTATGTGCTGCAAAAAGATAACCCGGTTGTTCCGTGGGAAAATTTATATTTCAGCGAGTTTTACCGTTTTGACGGATTGCAGATAGAACTGCTGCGCGAACTGAAAAAACATTGCAATATAAACGTTGGGTTAATGTATGACCCTAAGCGCCCGGAAATTTTTGCGGCAACAGAACATGCCTTTGCCGATTTAAGCCGTTTTTTGGATATGGAAAAATTGCAGCCGGAACTGCCTGAACGTGAAAACAGCTTAAAAATAATGACGGAGTATCTTGGTGAAGAAAGCAGTGCCGTATATTCTGGCAGCGGCATAAAGCTGCTGGAGGCCGCAAGCCGTGAGCAGGAAATACGTACGGTGCTCCGCCGCGTTAAAAAGCTTTTGCAGAAGGGCATAAAAAGCAGTGAAATTATTATTTTGCTGAGGGATTTTTCGTTTTATGCCGGACTGCGTAATTTAAGTGATGAATACGGCATTCCTGTTTCTTTGCCGCTGACAGCAAAACTGAATAATGAGCCTTTAACGGAGTTTATATATCTGCTTGTTAAAACCGCCGCTTATTCTGCACCGGCATCCGCAGCCGGTAATTTATGCACGCTTATGGGTTGTCAGGCAGTAAAAATGCTGTTTGAATTCGATACAGAGCTGCTTTTGCGTTTGAAAACGGAAAAACTCTATCAATCGGCGGACAGTTTTGTTGCTGACGGCATGGAAGTGTTAAAAGATGAAGAACAGCAGGAATTAAACCGTTTGCTGGATTTAATAAAAACCGTTCCCGAAAATGCCTGTATCAGCGAATATTGCACGGCGGCAGAAAATATTCTGGAAAAGCTGGACATTGCTTCCAAACTTGGCAGCGCCTATAAAAACGGCAGTGCCGGTTACGATGCAATAAAGAACTACATTCTTGCTGCTGGTAGATTAAAAGATATTTTATCGCTGCTGCAAAGTGATTACGCCGCCGGAGGCATGCTTAACAAAAAAATATCGGCGCAGGATTTTGCCGATATTTTATATGAAGCAGTACAAGGTGTTGAGCTTGTTCTGCAAAAAGGCGATATGAACGGCGTGCTTATTACAGAGGCTGCTAATATACAGGGCGTTTATTATCCTTATGTTTTTCTGCTTGGCGTGCGCGAAGGTGAATTCCCGGCAGTAAAAACAGAAAACTGGATTTATAATGATTATGAGCGTTCGGCAATGGAAGCACTTGGTATAGATTTGCCCGGTACTATTGCCGGTTTAAACGAGGATAAATACTTTTTTGCCGCCGCGGCAGCAGCAGCCCTGCAAAGCCTTACCGTAAGCTGGTACAGTGACGATTCCGGCGGAGCATCCGCATATGTGGAAATGCTGCAAAATACTTTTGCGGATAATTCTCTTGAAGCAGAAAAATGCGCGCCGGTTAATATTGACGCTTCTTTATCGGGCAATGAACTGCTTGAAAATCTTGCTTTTGCAAACAGAAATAATAAACTGCTTGCGGAAGTTGTTGAGAACTGGGCTGAACGCAGCAGCATTGAATATATAAGAGAAAGCTGTTTTAACCGTTACAGCGGCATACTGCAAAGCAGTGAGCTGCTGTCTGAACTCCCACGGAAAATTGGCAGCAGTTTCAGTGCTTCAAGGATTGAAACTTATGCGGATTGCCCGTTTAAATTTATGGTAAGTTATTTGTGGCGGCAGGAAGAATATGCCGAAATGGATGAAGATATAGATGCTGCGGACGAAGGAAGCCTTATGCACGCCGCAGCAGCACAGTTTATAGGCTTGTATTTAAATAAAAGCCTTGCAGAGTATTCGCTGGAAACTTTATGTGAAGAAATGCGGCGCATTTTTGATGCTTTAAGCAGGGAATACGAGCAAAGCGGCAAATTGAAAGACACCGTATTTTTACCTTATCAGAAAGAAAATATTTTAAAACGCCTGCTTAAATTTGTTAAAGCGGAATACAATTATGCAAAAGCATGGTACGGATATAAGCCTTTAAATGTGGAAATGTCTTTTGGACCGGGCACATCGCTGCCGCTTAGTTTAAGTGATGAAGACGGAGCAGTTTATAATTTTAAAGGGCGTATTGACCGCATTGACGCTGACGGCGAAAGAATATTTGTTACCGATTACAAGCGCAGCAAAATACCGGACCCAAAAGATATGAAGGAAGGTTTGGATTTGCAGATGCCGCTTTATTTGCTGGCAGCGGAACAGCTGACAAAAGATAAAACGGTTTTGGGCGGCGATTATTTTTCTTTTAAAAGTTCCGAACGTGATAAAGGAATAGTTTTTGATGCTAAAAATAAACCGCAGTTCTTTACAGCAAAATCCGTAGGTGAATGGGACAGTTTTGTTGAAGAAACGAAGCAGTTTATTACCGGCTACATAAAAGCCATGCGCAGCGGCAATTTTAAGCCGTCCGCAAAAAGAATATGCTCAAATTATTGCCAGGCGCGTGAAATTTGCAGGCGTTTCAACGAAAAAAACAACGGAGGTGCAGACGGAGATGTTTAATTTTACAGAAAATCAGGCAGCGGCCATTAATACTCTTAACTGCAACGTCTCCGTATCTGCCGGTGCGGGCAGCGGCAAAACAAGGGTGCTTGTTGAACGTTTTATCAACATTCTTGCCCAGGGCATAAAAAATCCGCAGCAGGCTGTGCAGCCAAAAGAAATACTGGCAATAACTTTTACGCGCAAAGCTGCGGCAGAAATGAAGGAACGCATACGCAAACGCCTGTATGAACTTGAAAAAGAGGATGCCGTAAATAAAGAGTTCTGGCATAACCACAGGCAGCGTTTTGACCAGGCCCGCATCAGCACAATTCATGGTTTCTGCAACGGCATACTAAAAGAAAACCCGGTAGAAACAGGGCTGGACCCTTCTTTTAATGTTGCGGAAGAAAATGATATGCAGGAGTTTTTGGAAACCAATATTACGGCTTTTATTAAAAAAGCGATTGCAGAAAATGATATCGGTATGGAAGAACTTATCCGCAATTACGGAATTGAAGGCGTTAAAGAACAGCTGCTCAGCATTTATGGCATTGCGGATGAGGTTTTGAAACTTGAAAATCCGGCAGAGCCGTATAAAAAAAGTGCGGATTGTGCGCCGGAATTGCAGGCAGAGCTTACCGTACTTGTTGATGAGCTTATTGCAGGTATGGGCACTGTTGTTGACAAAACAACCAAGCATTATCTCAAATTGCAGAATTTAAAGGAAAACCGGCATTTGGTTATTGATGCAATTAAGAAATATAAAACTGAAGAAAGCCGCATGGTGCTTGATCAATATATTGGCGTGTTTACCCTACAAGCTAAAGATAAAACGGTTGTTGCCGAAGCTAAAGAAGCACTGAAAAAACTATACCAGGCTGCCATTGATGCCCGTGCAGCAGAACTGGTTACTGTATGGCATAATGTTTTGCGCAGCTGCCGTGAATTTGTGCTGGCAAAGCAGGAAGAACTTAATTTAATCGGTTTCGATGATTTGGAAAGCCTTGCCTTGAAGCTTTTGCTTGATTCACAGGAAACACGGCATAAATACCAGCAGAATTTTAAATACATAATGGTTGATGAATTTCAGGATACCAATGAGCGCCAGCGCGAGATTATATATCTTTTATGCGGAGACGATAAGGACAGCCTGAACGGCAATAAGCTGTTCGTTGTTGGCGACCCCAAGCAATCTATTTACCGTTTCCGCGGTGCCGATGTTAATGTTTTTGCACGTGTGCGCAGAGATATTGCCGCTAAAAAAGGCAAAAACATTGTTCTGGATGACAATTTCCGCACGGTGGATAAAATTCTTGATTTCTGTAATGCAACCTTTCCGGATTTGTTGGGGCTTGACGAAACGCAGGATGTGTTTTTTGAAGCGCTGCGGGCCAACCGTTCAGGTACGCTTTTGCCGGAACTTATTGTAATAAAGCATGATGAGCAGACGGCGCAGATGGATGCACGCGAAGCGGAAGCCGACTTTATTGCGCAGAAAATAAAAACCCTGCATGATGAAGAAGGCGTTTTATACAGCGATATTGTTATTTTGCTGCGTGCCATGACAAAGGTTGATTATTACGAAAATGCACTGAACTGCAGTGGAATACCTTGCAATGTTGTTGACGGCAAAGGTTTTTATGGAAGACAGGAAATTATTGATTTTATCAATTTGCTGACGGTTTGTGCCGACAGCAGGCGTAATTTGGAACTGGCCGGTGTTTTGCGTTCGCCATATTTTGCCGTTGATGACGAAACGCTTACTGCATTGTTCTTTGAATTACAGGATAATGCAGATGAATATGAAAGCTTATGGCAGGTTCTGCAAAGCGGAACATATCCGGGATATTTGGCCGAAACGGAAAAAAGTAAATTAAACCGTTGCAGCGGCGTTTTAAAACAAATTTATGATGCTTCCATGTCATTGCCGCTTACGGATTTATTCAGCTTTATTGAACAGATTCTTAATCTTAATGCTGTTATTGCCGCACAGCCGGGGGGAGAAGAAAAAAACGCCAATTTAAAAAAGTTATTTGCTCTTGCCGCTGAATTTTGCCTGCACAGGCAGGGCGGACTGCGTGAATACCTTGATAACATAAAACGCCTGCGTGCGCTTAATGCGCGTGAAGCGGCAGCTGTTGCAGGTAATGCACAGGAAGCCGTAAAAATTATGACTATCCATAAATCAAAAGGGCTTGAGTTTCCAACCGTTATTTTGCCGGCACTTGATACAGGGGTTGGCGGCGGCAGCATACAAATAAATTTTAATAAAAACACAGGGCTTGGCATTAAAGTTGATGTTAACGGAAACTTGCAGGAAAGCAGTGTTTTTAAAGAAATAAAAGCCTTAAACAGTGAACTTGACAAGGCAGAGAAGGAACGCCAGTTTTATGTGGCGGCAACGCGTGCAAAAGACAGGCTGATTTTGTCCGGCGTTACAAAAACCAAAGGTGATAAAGGCACATGGTTTAAAAATTTGAAAAATATATTAAGCGGCTATGAAGGCATGATTTTTACCGATGTTGACGCAGCGGAAATATTACCGCAGGAAATGCAGGCGGAAGAAGATACCAGAAGTTTTATCGGCGAAGATGTAATTGCTAATACTCTGCCGCTGCCGGAATACGGCAAAGCATGGCAGCAAAGTTTTTCTGCTTCATCTTTACAACAGTATAATATCTGCCAGCGCAGTTTTTATTACCATTATATTTTGCAAATGCCGCCTGTTGAGCCTCAGCTGAACGGTGAAAACGCAATTGATGCCAGAACTTTTGGCACTTTGGTACATGAAGCGCTGGAAAAATATGCCGGTAACGTAAAAAAAGCCTTAATGCAGGCTGCTTATGATAATAATTTACAGGATTATGACCTTAGCGAAGCAGAAAAAATGCTGGAAAAATATCTGCAAAGCAATTTATATCCGGGCCTGGAGGCTAAACAGCTGCACGAAACCGGCTTTGCGCTGCCTGTACTTGCAAAATACGGCATCAATGCGCAGTGCTACGGCTTTATAGATAACATTATTTATAATTCTGACGGCAGTTTAAGCATTATTGATTATAAAACAGGGCATGTGCCTGATGCGCTTCCCAAAGGATATAAATATCAGCTGGCCTTATATAAACTGGCGGCAGAAGAAATGTTTAACCTGCCTGTTAAAAGTGCAGAACTGCACTTTCTGCGCGGTTGTGTAAGTTTTGAACTGCCGGCAGGCTTTAACCCGGAAGAAATTGCAGCCGAACTGCAAAGCATTTTTGCCAAAACAGATGAGCGGGAATTTACATGCAGCACAGCCTATTGCCACAGCTGTCCGTACGCGTATTTCTGCAAAAAAATTTAAGGCGGGCGTGCATATAGTAAAATTTGCTTTAGTATAGTATAATGTATACAAAAAAGAATAAGAGGTGTTTACATAATGAAAACAAAAATTACCGAACTTTTAGGCATTAAATATCCTGTTATCCAGGGCGGTATGGCGTGGACTTCTGACGCTAACCTTGCTGCAGCTGTTTCCAATGCTGGCGGCGCAGGCATTATTGCTACCGGCGGCCGTACCACCGAATGGACCAAAGCAGAAATTCAAAAATGCAAAACCTTGACCGATAAACCTTTTGGCGTAAACTTAATGCTGATGGCACCGAATGTTAACGAAATTATCGAAGTTGTATGCGAAGAAAAAGTTGCTTTTGTAACTCTCGGCGCAGGCAACCCGGTTCCGCATATTGAAAAACTGCACAGTGCAGGCATTAAGGTTATTCCGGTTGTGCCGAACGTAAAACTTGCAAAACGCGTGGAAGCAGCAGGCGTAGACGCAATGGTTATTGAAGGCATGGAAGGCGGCGGGCATATCGGCCAGCAGACCACCATGGCGCTGATGACCAACGTACTGCCTCTGGTTAAAAACGTACCAGTTCTGGTTGCAGGTGGTATTGCCGACGGCCGCGGCATTGCAGCAGCACTTCTGATGGGTGCAGACGGTGTACAGATGGGTTCCCGTTTTATTCTTACCACCGAATGCCCGACTCATCCGCGTGCTAAACAGGCAATTATTGATGCTACCGACACCGATTCCGCTGTTACCGGCTTCAGCCGCAACAACGCAGTACGCTGTCTGAAAAACGAATTTACCAAAGAATATCTTGCCAAAGAAGTTGCAGGCGCTCCGCAGCAGGAACTTAATGATTTTGCAACCGGCACCAACCGCATGGGTGCAGTAGACGGCGACATTGAGCATGGCGCAGTGCTTGTAGGCCAGAGCCTGAACGCTCTTAACGAAATTCTGCCCTGCAAGGAAGTTATGGAAAAACTGATTGCCGAAGCAAGAGAAACACTTGCCAACGCTAAAAATATTGAACTGTAATTTATAAAGTTAAACAGCGTTTCCTGTAAGTGGGAAGCGCTGTTTTTTATTCAAGTTTATTACTAAAATTATTTTATTGATAACGAATTTTAATTATATACCCTTCTTGACAAGATAATTATTATTAATTATAATTTAACTAAAGTTAGCTGAGGCTAACAAAATTAGAAGGGATGTGTAATTATGTCGTTAATTAACAAAGAAGTAAGCGAATTTTCCGTACAGGCTTTTCATAAAGGTGAATTTAAAACTGTAACCAAGGCAGATATTCTTGGCAAATGGAGCGTATTTTTCTTCTATCCGGCAGACTTTACCTTTGTATGCCCTACCGAGCTGGAGGATCTGCAGAATAAATATTCTGATTTCCAGGCTGCTGGCTGCGAAATCTACTCTGTTTCTACAGACTCCCATTTTGTCCACAAAGCATGGCATGATTCCTCTGAAAGAATCGGTAAGATCACTTATCCAATGCTGGCAGATCCTACCCACGCACTCTGCAAGGATTTTGAAGTGCTGATCGAATCTGACGGAATGGCAGAAAGAGGA
>ERZ780202.2028-NODE-2028-length-9782-cov-10.221445_pt1 | contig 9782 bp, 8 predicted proteins | sample MGYA00510978_ERZ780202 | MGnify/ENA primary metagenome ERZ780202 (study PRJEB29588, sample SAMEA2155689) | human gut metagenome | biome: human gut; feature: human-associated habitat; material: faeces | place: Denmark | collected 2008/2010 ...
CTGGGTCTTGCTTATGCCTGGAGGAAAGGAGCTTTGGAATGGAAATAACCAAAAAGCCAAAAATAAAATCTATTCCGTATGATGAGTTTATCGACAATGAATCATTGGAAAAGTTGGTCAAAGAACTTAATGCAGGAGGAGCCAATGTTGCCCTCGGAGTACTTGACGACTTTATCAACTGGGGGCGCAGCAATTCACTGTGGCCGCTTACCTTTGCAACCAGTTGTTGTGGTATCGAATTTATGGCACTGGGTGCCGCGCGTTATGACATGGCCCGCTTTGGGTTTGAAGTAGCACGTGCCAGCCCGCGTCAGGCTGATATGATTATGGTATGCGGAACAATCACCAATAAAATGGCTCCGGTACTGAAACGACTTTACGACCAGATGCCCGATCCGAAGTATGTGGTTGCTGTAGGCGGATGCGCTGTCAGCGGAGGTCCTTTCAAGAAGTCCTATCACGTAGTAAACGGGGTGGACAAGATTCTTCCGGTAGATGTATATATTCCCGGATGCCCGCCACGTCCTGAAGCATTCTATTATGGCATGATGCAATTGCAACGCAAAGTGAAAATAGAAAAGTTCTTTGGTGGAGTAAACAGAAAAGAGAAGAAACCGGATTATTTAAGAAATGAAGAATGATGAATGATGAATGAAGAATTCGCATGCAACATCCCGGCAGATTTTTCATTCTTAATTTTTCATTCTTAATTTAATTTGATTTATGCAAGAAATACAATTTATAGCTCCTGCAGCGTTACACGACGAGATGCTGCGCTTGCGAAATGAAAAACAGATGGACTTTCTCGAAAGCCTCACCGGTATGGACTGGGGAGTAGCCGATGAGAAAGACGCTCCGGAAAAACTCCGCGGCTTAGGCGTAGTCTACCATCTGGAATCTACCATTACAGGCGAACGGATAGCACTAAAAACAGCGACAACCAACCGCGAGCTACCGGAAATTCCGTCTGTCAGCGACATCTGGAAGATAGCCGACTTCTACGAACGTGAAGTTTTTGATTTTTATGGCATCACCTTTGTCGGTCATCCTGATATGCGCCGGCTCTACCTGCGCAACGATTGGATCGGTTATCCGATGCGTAAAGATAACGACCCGGAAAAGGATAACCCACTGTGCATGACCAATGAAGAGACGTTTGATACGACTCAAGAAATAGAACTGAACCCGGACGGAACCATCAAGAACAAAGAGACGAAACTGTTCGGCGAAGAAGAATATGTAGTCAACATCGGTCCGCAGCACCCTGCTACTCATGGTGTAATGCGCTTCCGTGTTTCTCTGGAAGGTGAAATTATTCGTAAGATTGATGCGAACTGCGGGTATATCCACCGAGGCATCGAGAAAATGAATGAAAGCCTCACTTACCCTCAAACATTGGCTTTGACAGACCGTCTGGACTATTTGGGCGCGCATCAGAACCGCCATGCATTGTGTATGTGCATTGAAAAAGCCATGGGCATTGAGGTCAGTGAACGCGTACAGTACATCCGTACCATAATGGACGAGTTGCAACGTATCGATTCTCACTTGCTGTTCTACTCTTGTCTTGCTATGGACTTAGGAGCGTTGACAGCATTCTTTTATGGATTCCGTGACCGCGAGAAAATTCTCGATATCTTTGAAGAAACTTGCGGCGGACGTCTGATTATGAACTACAATACGATTGGCGGTGTACAGGCTGATCTTCATCCTAACTTCGTCAAACGAGTAAAAGAGTTCATTCCATATATGAGAGGAATTATCCACGAATATCACGATATATTCACGGGTAACATCATCGCACAAAGCCGTATGAAAGGCGTCGGTGTGTTAAGCCGTGAAGATGCCATCTCTTTCGGTTGTACCGGAGGTACAGGCCGTGCATCAGGATGGGCGTGTGACGTACGTAAACGAATGCCATACGGTGTATATGACAAAGTCGATTTCAAAGAAATCGTTTATACGGAAGGTGACTGCTTTGCCCGTTACCTGGTGCGTATGGATGAGATCATGGAAAGTCTGAACATCATTGAGCAATTAATAGACAATATTCCCGAGGGACCTTATCAGGAAAAGATGAAACCTATCATCCGTGTTCCGGAAGGCAGTTACTATGCAGCAGTAGAAGGAAGTCGTGGTGAATTTGGTGTCTTCCTGGAAAGTCAGGGTGACAAAACGCCTTACCGTCTGCACTACCGTGCTACGGGATTGCCGCTTGTTGCTGCAATTGACACCATTTGCCGGGGCACAAAGATTGCCGACTTAATTGCTATTGGCGGAACAATAGATTATGTCGTTCCGGATATTGACAGATAATACTTAATTATTAAAAATATATGTTCGACTTTAGTATAGTAACAAACTGGATACATGAGCTACTGCTCTCCATTATGCCGGAGGGATTAGCCATCTTTATAGAATGTGTAGCTGTCGGCGTGTGCCTCGTAGCACTGTATGCCATCCTGGCTATCATATTGATCTACATGGAGCGTAAGGTCTGCGGTTTTTTCCAGTGTCGTCTTGGACCGAACCGTGTTGGTAAATGGGGTTCTATCCAAGTGGTCTGCGACGTGCTCAAAATGCTGACCAAAGAAATCTTCATGCCGAAGGGTGCCGACCATTTCCTTTACAATCTTGCTCCATTCATGGTGATTATCGCTTCATTCCTGACTTTCGCTTGTATTCCTTTTAATAAAGGTGCGGCGATTCTGGACTTTAATGTGGGCGTGTTCTTCCTGTTGGCAGCTTCCAGCATTGGAGTTGTCGGTATCTTGCTGGCCGGTTGGGGTAGTAACAACAAATTCTCTTTGATCGGTGCCATGCGAAGCGGTGCACAGATTATCAGTTATGAACTTTCTGTTGGTATGAGTATCATGACAATGGTAGTGCTGACGGGAACCATGCAATTTTCTGAAATCGTAGAAGGACAAGCTGATGGTTGGTTCATCTTCAAGGGACATATTCCTGCGGTCATTGCTTTCATCATCTATCTGATTGCCGGAAATGCAGAATGTAACCGTGGCCCGTTCGACCTTCCCGAAGCGGAAAGTGAGCTGACAGCCGGATATCATACAGAATACTCCGGTATGGGTTTCGGTTTCTTCTATCTGGCAGAATACTTGAATCTGTTTATCGTAGCCAGTGTTGCCGCCACCATCTTCCTGGGAGGATGGATGCCGCTGCACATTGTTGGTTTGGATGGATTTAATGCTGTAATGGATTATATTCCGGGCTTTATCTGGTTCTTCGCCAAAGCATTCTTTGTGGTATTCCTTCTGATGTGGATCAAATGGACTTTCCCACGCTTGCGTATCGACCAGATCTTGAATCTGGAATGGAAATACCTGGTTCCAATTTCTATGGTAAATCTATTATTAATGGCATGCTGCGTAGCTTTCGGCTTCCACTTTTGATAAATGAGAATTATGGAATATAAAGATAAAAAATATACGTACTTAGGTGGTCTGGTGCATGGCATCAGTACACTGGCAACGGGTATGAAAACCAGCATCAAGGTATACTTCCGTAAGAAAGTGACCGAGCAATATCCCGAAAACCGGAAAGAGCTGAAAATGTTCGACCGTTTCCGTGGTACGCTGAATATGCCCCACAATGAGAATAATGAACATCGCTGTGTAGCTTGCGGATTGTGTCAAATGGCCTGTCCGAACGATACAATCAAAGTGACCAGCGAAACCGTCGAAACAGAAGATGGAAAGAAGAAGAAAATCCTGGCAACCTATGAATATGATTTGGGTGCCTGTATGTTCTGCCAGCTCTGTGTCAATGCTTGTCCGCACGATGCCATCACGTTCGACCAGAACTTCGAACATGCAGTCTTCGACCGGGCGAAACTTGTCCTGAAGTTGAACCACGACGGTAGTAAAGTAATAGAAAAGAAAAAAGAAGTTTAGATATGGGATCAACACTTGAAACAGTAGTATTCTACTTTTTGGCAGCATTTATTATTGCTATGTCCATCATGACGGTGACTACCCAACGTATCGTACGCTCGGCCACCTACCTGCTCTTCGTGCTCTTCGGCACGGCCGGCATCTATTTTTTGCTGGGTTACACCTTTCTGGGTTCCGTTCAGATTATGGTTTATGCCGGTGGTATCGTCGTTCTTTATGTATTCTCCATCCTGTTGACCAGTGGAGAAGGCGACCGGGCCGAGAAAGCAAAACGAAGTAAAGTCTTAGCCGGACTCTTCACTATGATTGCCGGTTTAGCCATTATCCTGTTTATCACACTGAAGCACGATTTCATGCAGACAGCTAATTTGGCCCCGCAAGAAATTAGCATTCATGCTATCGGGAACGCTTTATTAAGTAGTGACAAATACGGTTATGTATTGCCTTTCGAAGCCGTCAGCATATTATTGCTGGCGTGTATCATCGGTGGCATCATGATTGCACGTAAGAGATAGGAATTTTAAGTATTAACTATCAAAATAGAGTTCGAATATGATACACATGGAATATTACCTGGTAGTTTCTACCATCATGATGTTTGCAGGAATCTATGGATTCTTTACCCGCCGAAATACACTGGCTATCCTGATTTCTGTAGAGTTAATGCTGAATGCTACGGACATCAACTTCGCCGTGTTCAATCGATTCCTTTTTCCGGGGGGAATGGAGGGTTATTTCTTTGCACTCTTTTCCATCGCCATCTCGGCTGCGGAAACTGCAATAGCTATCGCCATCATGATTAACATTTATCGTAATCTTCGAAGCATTCAGGTGCGCAATCTGGACGAGTTGAAGTGGTGATTTGTTTCTCACCAAGAATTAATAATAATAACTCAAGTAATTAAATAAAACTGTATGGAACTAACAATTCTAATACTCCTTCTTCCTTTCTTCTCCTTTCTCATATTGGGAATCGGAGGTAAATGGATGTCCCACCGGACAGCGGGTACAATCGGTACGCTGATACTGGGAGCAGTAGCAGTACTATCCTACGTTACAGCTTTCCAATATTTCTCCGCTCCACGACTGGAAGACGGAACATTCGCCACACTGATGCCTTACAACTTCACGTGGCTTCCTTTTACAGAGACCTTACACTTCGATTTGGGCATCTTGCTCGATCCTATATCGGTAATGATGTTGATCGTCATCTCTACAGTGTCACTGATGGTACATATCTACTCTTTCGGTTACATGAAAGGAGAAGTCGGTTTTCAACGCTATTACGCTTTCCTATCCCTGTTTACCATGTCTATGCTGGGATTGGTCGTTGCAACCAACATCTTCCAGATGTACCTTTTTTGGGAGCTGGTGGGTGTAAGCTCTTACCTGCTAATCGGTTTTTATTATACAAAACCGGCTGCCATCGCTGCTTCCAAGAAAGCGTTTATTGTTACTCGCTTTGCTGACTTGGGCTTCCTGATCGGTATCCTGATTTACGGATATTACGGTGGTACATTCGGATTCACTCCGGATACAGTATCCTTGATAAGCGGTGGAGCTTCTATGCTTCCGTTGGCTCTCGGACTGATGTTTGTCGGTGGTGCCGGTAAAAGTGCCATGTTCCCGTTGCATATCTGGTTGCCGGATGCAATGGAAGGTCCTACTCCGGTCAGCGCATTGATTCATGCGGCTACCATGGTAGTTGCCGGTGTATATCTGGTGGCACGTATGTTCCCACTTTTCATTGCCTATGCACCGAATACGTTGCACATGGTTGCTTGGGTAGGTGCATTCACCGCATTCTATGCAGCAAGTGTGGCTTGCGTACAATCAGATATTAAACGCGTACTGGCTTTCTCTACCATTTCACAGATTGGTTTCATGATGGTAGCTCTGGGTGTTTGTACTTCCATGGATCCTCACGAAGGAGGTTTGGGCTACATGGCTTCCATGTTCCACCTCTTCACACATGCTATGTTTAAGGCATTGCTCTTCCTCGGTGCAGGTAGTATCATTCATGCTGTACATTCTAACGAAATGTCCGCGATGGGAGGTTTACGCAAATATATGCCGATCACTCACTGGACATTCCTGATTGCTTGTCTTGCTATTGCCGGTATTCCTCCGTTCTCGGGCTTCTTCTCGAAAGATGAAATTCTGGCTGCTTGCTTCCAATACAGCCCTGTAATGGGATGGGTAATGACAGTAATTGCTGCGATGACTGCTTTCTATATGTTCCGTCTGTACTACGGTATTTTCTGGGGCAAGGAAAACAAAGAACTCCACGCACACCACACACCACATGAAAGTCCGCTGGCTATGACTTTCCCGCTGATGTTCCTGGCAGTAGTAACTTGTGGAGCCGGATTTATTCCTTTCGGACACTTCATCAGTTCGAATGGTGAATCTTATTCTATCCATCTCGATCCGTCGGTGGCTATTACAAGCGTTGTCATTGCGATTATTTCGATTGCAATCGCTACATGGATGTACAAGAATGCCAAACAACCTGTTGCCGATTCATTGGAAAAACAGTTCAAAGGTCTGCACAAGGCTGCTTATAACCGCTTCTATATTGACGATATATACCAGTTTATCACGCATAAGATTATCTTCCGCTGCATCTCTACTCCTATCGCATGGTTCGACCGTCATGTAGTGGATGGATTCTTTGATTTCCTGGCATGGGCAACCAACACAACAAGCGACGAGATCCGTGGTTTGCAGAGCGGTCAGGTACAACAATATGCATACGTATTCCTTTGCGGTGCACTGGCACTTATCCTACTATTAATCTTATAAAGCACAGAACGATATGAATTTCTTATCAATATTCGTACTTATCCCCTTATTGATGCTGGCCGGACTCTGGGCAGCACGAGGAATCAAAGCCATCCGAGGGGTTATGGTTACTGGCGCATCGGCACTTCTGATTGCCTCCGTCGTACTTACATTCCTGTATCTGGGAGAGCGTAGTGCCGGAAACACGGCAGAAATGCTTTTCCGTGCAGATACGCTTTGGTATGCCCCGCTTCACATATCCTATTCAGTAGGTGTTGACGGAATTTCGGTAGCCATGTTGTTATTGTCCGCTGTCATTGTGTTCACCGGTACATTCGCTTCCTGGCGTCTGCAACCGCTGACAAAAGAATATTTCCTCTGGTTCACCCTATTGTCTATGGGAGTATTCGGATTCTTTATATCAATCGACTTGTTTACCATGTTCATGTTCTACGAAATCGCGTTGATTCCTATGTACCTGCTAATCGGCGTATGGGGATCGGGACGGAAAGAATATGCAGCCATGAAACTGACACTTATGCTAATGGGTGGTTCCGCTTTCCTGCTGATCGGTATCCTCGGAATCTATTTCGGTTCGGGAGCTACTACCATGAACCTTCTGGAGATTGCACAGTTGCACAACATACCTTTTGCACAGCAATGCATCTGGTTCCCGCTGACCTTCCTTGGGTTTGGCGTATTGGGTGCTCTTTTCCCATTCCATACATGGAGTCCCGACGGTCATGCTTCCGCACCGACTGCCGTATCCATGCTTCATGCCGGAGTACTAATGAAACTGGGAGGTTACGGATGTTTCCGTATTGCCATGTATCTGATGCCGGAAGCAGCTAATGAACTTTCATGGATCTTCCTGATACTGACAGGTATCTCTGTTGTCTACGGAGCTTTCTCCGCTTGCGTACAGACAGACTTGAAATACATCAATGCTTACTCTTCCGTATCTCACTGCGGACTGGTACTTTTTGCCATTCTGATGCTGAATCAGACAGCCGCAACAGGAGCCATTCTTCAGATGCTTTCCCACGGATTGATGACAGCCTTGTTCTTCGCCCTGATCGGTATGATCTACGGACGTACGCATACCCGCGATGTCCGCGAACTTGCAGGGTTAATGAAAGTGATGCCGTTCCTCAGCGTTTGTTATGTGATTGCCGGTCTTGCCAATCTCGGTTTGCCGGGCTTAAGTGGATTCATTGCTGAAATGACCATCTTCGTCGGATCTTTCCAGAACAACGATGTATTCCACCGTACACTGACCATCATCGCTTGTTCATCCATTGTTATTACGGCAGTTTATATCCTGCGTCTGGTAGGCAAGATTCTGTACGGCACCTGCACTAACAAACATCATCTCGCATTGACAGATGCGACCTGGGATGAACGCGTAGCTGTTATTTGCCTCATCGTTTGTGTAGCCGGATTGGGTATGGCTCCTTTCTGGGTAAGCCACATGATTGGTGAAAGTGTACTCCCTGTGGTCTCACAACTCATCCCATAACCTTTAATTTTTAATCTTTAATTCTTAATTTATAAAGATGGATTATTCACAATTTCTACATATGCGGGAAGAGCTGTCGCTCATAGCAGTTTTACTACTGCTATTCCTTGCCGATCTCTTCATGAGCCCGGACGCACACAAGCAAAAAGGAACGACACCTGTCTTAAACACCATGCTGCCTGTTATCCTGATGGCAATCCATACAGCGATCAATCTGGTTCCCGGGACAACTGCCGATATTTTTGGCGGCATGTATCACTATGTGCCCATGCATACGGTTGTCAAATCAATACTGAATATAGGTACACTGATCGTTTTCCTGATGGCACACGAATGGATGAAACGCGATGATACTTCATTCAAACAAGGCGAGTTCTATGTACTTATACTCTCTACCTTGTTCGGTATGTATCTTATGATTTCCGCAGGACACTTCCTGATGTTCTTTATCGGACTGGAAACAGCCTCCATCCCTATGGCAGCATTAATTGCTTTCGACAAGTATCGTCACAACTCTGCTGAAGCCGGTGCCAAGTACATCCTTACCGCCCTCTTCTCCAGTGCACTGTTGCTCTTTGGTCTTTCTATGATTTACGGTTCCGCAGGAACACTCTATTTCGAAGACCTTCCTGCACATATCGACGGAAATCCGTTGCAAATCATGGCATTTGTATTCTTCTTTACCGGTATGGCGTTTAAACTTTCTCTGGTCCCGTTCCATTTATGGACGGCAGACGTTTACGAAGGCGCACCAAGTGCAGTTACTGCCTACCTGAGTGTCATTTCTAAAGGTTCGGCAGCATTTGTGCTGATGGCTATCCTGATCAAAGTATTCGCACCGATGATACATGACTGGCAGGAAGTGCTTTACTGGGTGACTATCGCCTCTATCACCATTGCCAACATATTCGCTATCCGTCAGCAGAACTTAAAACGACTGATGGCGTTCTCCAGTATTTCACAGGCAGGATATATCATGCTGGGTATCATCGGAGGAACAGCACAGGGAATGACTGCTTTGGTATATTACGTACTTGTATATGCTGCTGCCAATCTCGGCGTATTCGCTGTGATTACCATCGTAGCGTTACGTAGTCAGAAGTTTACACTCGAAGATTATGCAGGACTTTATAAGACGAACCCGAAAATGGCTTTCCTAATGACTATTTCCCTGTTCTCGTTGGCAGGTATCCCGCCGTTTGCAGGATTCTTCTCAAAGTTCTTCATTTTTATGGCAGCTTTCGAGGCAGGTTTCCATCTGCTGGTATTCATAGCATTAGCCAACACTGTAATTTCATTATATTACTATCTGTTGATCGTAAAAGCAATGTATATCACGCCTTCCGATCATCCGATTCCAACTTTCCGCAGCGACCGCTGCACGAAGTGGGGACTGGCACTCTGCACACTGGGTATTATCGGACTGGGTATCGCAAGCATCGTATATCAGTCTATTGATAAATTCTCGTTCGGAATATAATTGAAAAGAAAAAAGTTATCCCCGTCTCCAGTCTGCATTTATTGTGACAATAGAGGCGGGGATAAAAATTATTAGAGGGTGTACA
>ERZ780202.2031-NODE-2031-length-9771-cov-1.905928_pt1 | contig 9771 bp, 9 predicted proteins | sample MGYA00510978_ERZ780202 | MGnify/ENA primary metagenome ERZ780202 (study PRJEB29588, sample SAMEA2155689) | human gut metagenome | biome: human gut; feature: human-associated habitat; material: faeces | place: Denmark | collected 2008/2010 ...
AGTTGCTTGATTGTTTTGGTACTGCAGCCGCTATTAGCTAAAGAAATTAAATTATTAAAGATTGAAAATATTTTTCTTTCAAAATGTTTGATTGTATTTAATTATCTTCTTTTTATTGGTGTAATTATTGCCATGATTATATTTGCTGTAATTCAAATATACACGGTATTAGAGTTATTGCCTAATTATCTTGAAAATTTATATCAGTTATTTAGTCAAAACCATTATATAATTGATGCAACAAAGTACTTAGATGTTATTTACAGTGGATCAATGAGCATAGTTGAAAGTATTTCTACTGGCTTTATTACTGGTTTAATTGCTTTTATTATGAAAATACCAAGTATTTTATTTGATTTAATATTTGTTGTTATTACTTCATTATTTATTCTTCTAGATTATTCTAGAATTGAAAGACTGGTAGTTAAACGATATGAAATGGTGGCACTTATAATAGATACAATTAAAGAAGTATTAAGTAATTTATTTAAAGCTTATTTTATAATTATGATCATTACGTTTGGAGAATTATGGCTAGGATTTAAAATAATAGGGATTAATCATAGTATAATGCTGGCTTGCATAATAGCAATTTTTGATTTTATGCCGGTTTTAGGATTAGATATGATCATGATTCCATGGATCATAATCAGTGCTCTGACAAATAAAATATATCTTGCAGGAGCATTACTTGTTATCTATATGATTATTGTAATAACAAAAAATATTTTGGAACCAAAATTGATTGCTAAAAATCTTGGAGTAACTCCAGTTCTTTCATTAGTTGGGATGTATTTAGGAATGAAAGTTATGGGTGTAATAGGTTTGATTATTGTGCCGACATTATTAATGGTGATTATCCAAATTCTCAAAGTCAAATATCAATTAAAAAATAAGGTAGAGATTCAAAAATCTTAAAGAAGGTAATGTATAAATTATCAGCTTTTTCATATACTTGCTAGTAGGTGAGAAAATGAAAATAGAAAATACAGAACTTAATTTACATCTTAAAGACAGTGACCAGCGCTTGTTTGAAGGATGGTATTTCAAAATTGTTGATTGTAAAATTTCTTTAGCAATTATTGTCGGGATTAGTAAGACAATTGAAAAATCTTGTGCATTTATTCAAACTTTGGATACATATACAAACCAAAGTCAGATGATTGAATATAGTTTAGATGATTTCCAGTGGGGAAAAGATCCCTTTTACATTAGAATTAAAAATAATTTTTTTACTAAAGAACAAATTATTTTGGATCTTGATAATGGGCTAGTTGATATTCAAGGAAACTTGAAAAATAGTCAGTATACTAAACTAGAAACAACATGTTATGCTCCAACGATTATGGGACCTTTTCATTATTTACCATTTTTAGAATGTAATCATGCAATAATAAGTCTGCGACATCATATTACTGGGAGCTTAAAAGTAAATAATCAGAAATTTCAGATAATTGGTGATGGCTATATTGAAAAGGACTGGGGACGTTCATTTCCACAAGATTATTTATGGTTACAATCAAATAGCTGTAAAGAAAAAGAGGCAAGTTTATTTTTATCAATTGCTAAGATTCCACTATTAGCGTGTAGTTTTCAAGGATTGATCATGAACTTATTAGTAGATGATCAACAAATTCGAGTAGCAACTTATTATGGAGCAAGAGTAAAAGATATGTTTACGCGGGAAGGATATCATTATTTAATTATTAGTCAACATCCTCATACATTTTATTTGAAAATAAAAGCAGGACATCGTTTTGAATTAAAATCACCACAATCAGGAAAGATGAATGGTTATGTTGAAGAAAGTCTTAATGCTTTAGCTGTTTTATTAGTTTATAAAAAGAATAAAAAAGTTGCTAAGTTTAATTTTATTAATTGTGGCTTTGAATTGTTTGGAAATTGGTTATAAGATGATTAATTATCATCTTTTTTTATTTGTCGTGGTACAATATGAGTATATAATAATGAGTTATTTGGATAAGGGAGAAAATAATGGAAACAATAATAACAGAACGGTTGATTTTAAGAAGTCCTGATAATAATGATGCTCAAACTCTTTTAAAGATTCATAATGATATGGCAACGTTAAAGTTTAATGCGATGACGAAATATGAATTTGCTGAGATGATTAGAGATATTGAGAGGGAACATGATATGATGTATTGCATAGAACTAAAAAATTCTAATAATGTTATTGGTGCTGTGTTTATAAATCCTGATCGTTTAAGATATCGTGTAAATGCTCTCAGTTTATCATATTATTTAGACTGTAGGTATTATCGTAATGGCTATATGTATGAAGCTCTGCAAGCTATTATTATAAAATTGTTTGAGCAAGAGATTGATATTATTAGTGCTCGAGTGTTTAAAGAAAATACTGCTTCTGCAAGGTTGTTAGAAAAACTAGGATTTCAGTATGAAGGTTGTCTTCGTATGGGGGTAACCGGTTATCAAGAGATTGTTCATGATGATTTCTTTTACTCAATTTTAAAAGATGAGGTAAATTTGACAGTATAAAATTTCATTGCTATAATAAAAAAAGATTAGCGTTGATACATTCAGCGCTTTTATTATGAAAAGAGGAGGAAAATTATGTTAAAAGTATGGGTTGTTGGTTCCAATGGCCAAATCGGAACAGCAATTAATGAAGTAATTGAACCATTAGAAATAGAAGTTTTAAATACAGATCAAGATGAATTAGATATTACTAATACAGATGATGTGATTAGTTTTGGAGAAATCAATCGACCGGATATTATCATTAATTGTGCTGCGATTACCGATGTTTATAAGTGTGAAAGGAATCGTGATCAAGCTTTTCGGGTCAATGCTTTAGGACCACGAAATTTGTGTATTGTAGCTCGAAAAATTGGAGCTAAAGTAGTTCAAATTTCAACTGATGATGTTTTTGATGGTAAAAGTGATACACCATATAACGAGTTTGATGTGGCGAAACCGAAAACAGTGTATGGCTGTTCAAAAAAAGCAGGAGAAGACTATGTTAAAGAATTTACGCATAAACATTTTATTATTCGAAGTAATTGGATTTATGGACAAAATGGTACAAATTTTGTTAATGAGTTTATAGCTAAAAGTAAAAAAGAAGATTTTTTAAATGTTGCAAATGATCAATTTGGGTCACCAACTAGTGCTAAAGATCTTGCTCGAGCAATTCTATATTTAATGGAAACTAGTGAATACGGAACATATCATATTACTTGTAAAGGTGTGTGTAGTCGTTATGAGTTTGCTAAAGAAATCAGTAAACAAATTAATAGTCATGTGGTGATTACGCCAGTTTCAACAAAAGAGATGGCTGATGAGGTGGTTCGTCCATCATATGTCGTACTAGATAATTTTATTTTACGTTTAGTCAATGGGTATCAAATGCCAACTTGGCAAGAGTCGTTACAAGAATATATAAAAGAAATCAAGGAGGATTAGGATGGCATTAAAGAAAGCGAAGAAAAAAATTGGTTTAACTACAAAAATATTTATTGCCTTGATAGCGGGGGCAATTTTAGGAATAATACTATTTAACTTACCCGCTGGTTCAGTTCGGGATGATATTGTTATTGATGGTATTTTATATGTGATTGGACAAGGCTTTATTAAATTGATGAAGATGCTTGTAGTGCCGTTAGTTTTTTGTTCTTTGGTATGTGGAAGCATGGCAATCGGAGATACAAAAAAACTTGGTTCAGTAGGCGTTAGAACGATTGTTTTTTATCTTTTTACAACAGCGTTAGCAATCACAGTAGCTTTATTGATTGGTAATTTGATAAATCCTGGACTTGGATTAGATATGTCAGCTGTTCAATCAACTGCTGCAAATGTAGGGACAACAGAATCTACAACACTTGTTGAAACACTTTTAAACATTATTCCAGATAATCCAATTAGTGCATTATCAAATGGCAATATGCTTCAAATTATTGTTTTTGCTTTATTAGTTGGCGTTATTTTAGCTAAGTTAGGTGAACGTGCTGAAGTGGTTGGTAACTTTTTCAGTCAGTTTAATGATATTATGATGGAGATGACTATGATGATTATGGCAATTGCACCATTAGGAGTATTTTGTTTAATTGCAAGGACTTTTGCGGGAATAGGATTTGGTGCTTTTTTACCATTAGGTAAGTATATGATTGCTGTCTTGATAGCATTGGCGGTTCAGTGTTTATTTGTATATTTAGGCTTACTCAAATTATTTACGGGATTAAACCCGATTAAATTTATTAAAAACTTTTTTCCGGTTATGGCTTTTTCTTTTCAACTGCCACTTCAAATGCGACCATCCCTTTATCAATAGATACGTTAGCTAAAAAAATGGGAGTTTCAAAGAGAATTTCCTCATTTACAATTCCTTTAGGGGCTACGATCAATATGGATGGTACGGCAATCATGCAGGGAGTGGCAGTCGTCTTTGCGGCACAAGCCTTTGGAATCAATCTAGATCTAACAGATTACATAACCGTAATTGGAACAGCTACATTAGCTTCAATTGGGACAGCGGGAATTCCAAGTGTTGGATTAGTTACTTTAACGATGGTATTTAATTCAGTTGGGTTGCCAGTGGAAGCGATTGGGATGATCATGGGAATTGACCGTATTTTAGATATGACACGAACAGCAGTTAACATTACAGGTGATGCTGTTTGTACAACAATTGTGGCACATCAAAATAAAGCAATCAATCGTAATATTTTTGATAATAGTGATATAAAAAGAGTTAGTGAATAGTTTGTAATAATCATGTATAATAAAAGGTGAAGATAGGATCTTCATCTTTTATTTTGGAGGATATTATGAATAAGTTATCTGGTTTGAAAACAGACTGTTGTGGTTGTAGAGGATTTTGTTGTCGAGCACTATTCTTTTTTAAAAGTGATGGTTTTCCTTATGATAAACCAGCAAAAAGAAATTGTAAAAATTTATTAGCAGATTATCGTTGCAAAATACATGACCAGCTAGAAATTGTAAATTATTATGGTTGTATAAACTACGATTGTCTTGGAGCGGGACAAAAGACAGCCCTGTTCAAAGAAGATGACCAGCTTCTATTTGAAGTATTTGAAGTTATGGTACAGCTGCATGAAATTTTATGGTATTTATATGTTGGTAAAAATTTTGTACAAAGTCAACGATTAAATGAACAGCTCGAAACATATTATCAGATGATTGAATCATTAACTTATTTAGATGCCGAAGAAATCCTTGCACTTGACTTAAATAAGTATCGGCAATTAGTAAATCCTTTATTACAGGAAGTCTATTGTCAAATGAATAAAGATATTCAAATTAAACCATTGCAAGCTAGAAAAACAGTACTGAATCGTGCTGATTTTATGGGTTGTGATTTACATGAAAAAGATTTACGTGGACAAGATTTTAAGGGGGCCTTTTTAATTGGGGCAAATTTGTCTAATTGTGATTTATGTGGTGTTAATTTTTTAGGAAGTGATGTAAGAAAGATGGATATTAGAAATAGTGATTTATCAAAAAGTCTATTTCTAACACCAGCTCAAATAAGTGCATGTGTTATTAATCGGTACACAAAATTGCCGGAATATATAGGCTATTAGTAAATTTGTAAGAGGGAGAAGATAAAGATGGACAGAGTAGGAATTAAATTATGGGCTAAAGAAAAAACACGATCGAATAAATGGAATATTTGGAAAGGTTTTTTAGCTATATTTGCGGCTTCACTAGGACTTTCTTTTATTGCTTTATTACTATTTTCAGTAATGATCGACATTGGGGGAAGCAGTTATTATGATACTTTTACTTTTATGGATCTAGCTGTGACAGTGGGAGTATTTGCTTTATATTTTTTAGTAATTGGTTTTTCAGTCAATATATATCGTTATATCAAAAAAATTGTGCAGGAGGATATTGCTGATCTTAATGAATTGAGAGCACCTATAGGGCAATATTTTAAACAGGGATTTGGTGTTCTGGCTGTTGGACTTATTTGTGTTTTAGGAACATTGGCATTTGTTGTTCCAGGAATTATTTTGGGATTAGGGTTATCAATGACACCTTATCTTTTAGCAAATTATCCTAGTTTATCAATTTTTGAAGCAATTACAACAAGCTGGAAAATGATGCAAGGAAAGAAAATGAAATGTTTTGTCTTATTTTTTAGTTTTTATGGCTGGATTTTATTAAGTACAGTAACACTGGGAATATTATTTATTTGGTTATTGCCATATATGACATTAACATTTAATAAATTCTTTTTAGAAAACGAGAATGAATTTTATGGTGTAGTTAACAGTAACAATAATGTAAGTAGTAATGATATTGAAGAGTTTGCTTTATTAAATAATTTGAAACTTGATACACGTAATAATGTATATGGAATGTTTAATGATTATCCAGTAGTAGTGATGTTTGGGAGTGCTAACAATGACCTAATTATTACAATCGATACTATTGGGGAAGATCGAACTGCTCTAGATGAATATTTTAATAATTTAAGAACAATATTAACAAACATTAAAACTATTAATTATAGTAATGGAACAATTACCTTAAGTGCTTTGCGAAGTGAGGAATTACATGAAGTATATGAGATTTTAAATCGAATTACTTTAAAGTTAAGAGATCTGGGCTTCCTTCCAAGTTGTGGAACTTGTCATATTAATAAACCAACTTCATTCTATGAGTATCATGGTCAATTGATGAATATGTGTGATGACTGTAGAGATGCAATCAGTACCCAAGCTGAAGAAATCGTTGAGGACAGTAGCCGAGGAATCATTGGTGCTGTGGCTGGGGCTCTAATTTGTGGTGTGCTTTGGGCATTGGTGTATCAAATCGGTTTTATCGTCGCATTCTTAGGTTATTTAATTGTTTTTTTAGCGATAAATGGTTATCAGCGAATGGCTGGTAAAATTTCTAAAAAAGGATTAATAATTTCAATTATTTGTAGCGTTTTGGTACTGTTTTTTGCAGAATCAATCAGCTTAGGGCTAAAAATTAAAGATCTGATGCAATTACAAAGTATTTTTACTGCATTTTCATATATTCCTTACTTCCTTTCATTCAGTGAAATCTTTGCTATTGTAGTTAGAGATATAGTCCTTGGATTAATCTTTATGGGATTAGGAAGCTGGCAATATATTTATAAGATTAAAAAGTCTTTGGATGAAGAAAATCTAAATAAACTCGATTAAACAGTTTCAGTAGAAACTGTTTTTTTGCACAAGTAGTCATAAATAAAAAAATGCATTACGTTTTTTTCATTGTTGATTTTAAAACAGTGAGTTTGTTCAACTCGGCGCATCATCCCTAGATGCTCATAGAAATGATAATTACAGCTTGTATCAGTGTATAAATAAAATCTATTGATTTGTTGTTCTTGCATATAACTAATCAGTAGATTAAATAATTCTTTTCCAAGACCTAATCCCCGATACTGTGCATCAATTGCAAAGAAAGATAGCTCGCCTTGATAGTCTTGATTAGTTTGTTGTAACAAAACTTTATCAATATTATTGACAGCCTTAAATATTTTAGCTGTTTTTCGTCCCTCTTTTCTTATTAAGAGATTAAAAATATTGAATCCTTGTTTAACCCTATATTTAAAGGGACATTTATGTGTTTTGATATTTTTTCCCATAATAATGCCAATAGGCTGTTCCTTTAGCAAGGCAACAAGCGTAAAAGTTTGATTGCTTAAACAGCTGCTTAAGAAAATTTTTGATAGTAATTTAGCTATTTTGGAAGTACAAAACTCATCATAGTGCCATGCTTCACGAATAATTTTTTCAATTGCTAAATAGTCTTTTTTAATAATTGGTCTAAAAATAATTTGATTTTTCATACTATTCTCCTTTATTTAATATATAATTATCATAAAGTCTACAGTTACTGTAAAGTCAAGGAGGAACATAATGTTAAAAAATGAATCATTAAAACTAACTACTGCACAATTTGCTAAATTACATAAAATTAATAAGCGAACGCTACATTACTATGATGAAATTGATTTATTTAAACCAAAATTTAAAGGTGAAAATAATTATCGATATTACGATTATTTTCAAAGTATTGAATTAGAAAATATTCTAATGCTAAAGCAGTTAGATATGAGTATCAGCGAAATTAAAAGTTATCTAAATAATCCTAATGTTAATGATTTTGTAAATATTGCTGATGATAAAATACTAAAAATAGAACAAGATATTCGTCGTTTAAAACAAACAAAAAAGGTATTAGAGATAAAAAAGAATCAATTGTTGAAGAGTTCACGAGTTACTGATTTTGAAATCGAAATCGTTGAGCGCCAAGATGAATATTTATTAGTTTCAAATGAGCCTTTTGTTCAATATGATGTTAAAGAAATTTTAGAATATTTGCAGCAGGCTTGGAATATAGAACAATATAAAGTAGGGTGTGGCAGTTATATTAGTATTGATAAAATTAAAAATAATGATTTTGAACATTACGATGGTCTGTTTATTTCCCTTCAAAACAAACGATATGGCAAAAACGTTTTATTACAATCTAAAGGAAAATATTTATGTGGTTATGTTAAAGGGGATTGGGATAAAATAGCTGTATTATATCGTAGTATGTTAAACTTTGCAAAAAAGGAAAACTTGAAATTAATAGGATATGCTTTTGAAAGAGGTCTCAATGAATTTGCAATCAATAGTATTGATGAGTATTTTACTGAAATATCAATTAAGATTAGTGAATAAACTAATCTTTTTTATATATAGTTTTAAACTATATATAACCCTATGTTTTAAGTATTTTTCAATAATAAAAAGATTTGTTATCCTATGTACACAAGGAGTGTGATAACATGAATAAAATACCGTATCGATATGATATAGTTGGAAGTTTTTTAAGAAGCGAGCGTTTAAAACATGCTCGTGAGAATTTCAATAATAATTTAATTAGTAAAAATGAATTAAAAAAAATTGAAAATGAAGAGATTTTAAAATTAGTAAAAAAAGAAGAGGCAGCTGGTTTAAAAGCTGTAAGTGATGGTGAATTTCGTCGGAGTTATTGGCATCTTGATTTTTTGGCAGGTTTAACAGGTGTTAAAAAAATTGAAGCTGAAAAATGGTCAGTTGATTTTAAAGGGGTTCAGCCCAAGGCGGCGACTTTAAAAATTATTGATAAAATTGATTTTGAAGATCATGAATTTTTAGAACATTTCGAATATTTAAATTCAATCATTGAAAATGGTGTAACAGCAAAAATGACGATTCCAGCACCAACGATGCTACATTTAATTGCCTGCGTTAGAACAAAAGAATATCAGCCAATTGCAAGATATCAGGATGATGAACAATTGATTGTAGATTTAGCTATGGCTTATCAAAAGATTATTCAGGCTTTTTATGATCGAGGATGTCGGTATTTACAGCTTGATGATACTTCATGGGGAGAATTTTGTTCAAAAGAAAAACGGGAGGAATATGCTAATTGTGGGATTGATGTAGGAGCACTGGTCAAAAAATATGTATATTTAATTAACTTATCGATTGTTAATAAGCCAGATGATATGAATATAACAATTCATATTTGTCGTGGTAACTTCAGATCAACTTGGTTTTCATCAGGGGGGTATGAACCAGTTGCTAAGGAATTATTTGGTAACTGTAAGGTAGATGAGTTTTTCTTAGAGTATGATAGTGATCGTTCAGGGGATTTTACACCACTTAGATTTATTAAAGATCAAGTAGTTGTTTTAGGATTAATTACATCAAAATTTTCAGAATTGGAAGATAAGGAAATGATAAAAGCAAG
>ERZ780202.2033-NODE-2033-length-9768-cov-3.553279_pt1 | contig 9768 bp, 7 predicted proteins | sample MGYA00510978_ERZ780202 | MGnify/ENA primary metagenome ERZ780202 (study PRJEB29588, sample SAMEA2155689) | human gut metagenome | biome: human gut; feature: human-associated habitat; material: faeces | place: Denmark | collected 2008/2010 ...
AGATGGTCTTCTCATCGATCGGGCGGTCTTTGTAACTGGAGACAATCGCCAGCACAAGACCAAGATCGATTGCCGGCTCATTCATCCGGATGCCTCCCGCAATATTGATATAGGCATCACAATTTCCCAGTGAAAGTCCCAGACGCTTTTCCAGAACCGCCATCAGAAGATTCACCCGGTTAAAATCGGTTCCTGCCGCCGTCCTTCTGGGCATACCGAAATTGCTGTGGCAGACCAATGCCTGTATTTCCAGAAGGATCGGTCGCGTTCCTTCCATCGAGCATGCCACAACAGACCCGGAGGCTCCCTCCGGCTTTCCGCTCAGCATGAATTCCGACGGGTTCTCCACCTCTGTCAGACCATCTCCCCGCATCTCAAAAACACCGATCTCGTTCGTCGACCCAAAGCGGTTCTTCACACCGCGCAGAATACGATACGCCGCATGGCGGTCCCCCTCAAAATAGAGCACCGTATCCACCATGTGTTCCAGCACACGCGGACCAGCCACCACGCCTTCCTTTGTCACATGTCCGACGATAAAAATGGAAATTCCAAGTCCCTTAGCGATCTGCATCAGGGTGCCGGTCGATTCCCGCACCTGCGAGACGCTTCCCGGTGCAGACGAGACGTCTTCATTATACATCGTCTGAATGGAGTCAATCACGACGATCTCGGGCTTCTCCCGGTCAATCACGCGCCGTATGGTATCAAGATTGGTCTCACAGAGCAGACTTAAGCTGTCCCCAAAGGTTCCGATGCGTTCTGCCCGGATTTTGATCTGCTGCAAGGATTCCTCACCGGAAATATAGAGCACCTTCACCTTATGTTCCGCAAGATTCCTGCATACCTGCAAAAGCAGCGTCGATTTTCCGATTCCCGGATCTCCGCCCACAAGCACCAGGGATCCCTGCACAATCCCGCCGCCAAGCACCCGGTCAAGCTCCTTCATGCCGGTGGACACCCGCTGTTCCTGCGTCATCTCAATCTGTGACAGGGGAACTGCCTTTGCCTCACGGCTGCTATCCGCACTGCGGCTCCCACGCGCGCTCTTTTTCTCGACTGTCTCCTCCACAAACGAGTTCCACTCATGGCATGCCGGACACTGTCCCATCCATTTTGCCGACTCGTATCCACACTCCTGACAGAAGTACACTGTTGTTTTTCCTTTTGCCATGTTCTTATCTTCCTTTCCCGCAGACGCGGCTGCTGCCCGGACAGGGCTTTTTTCTCCATAGAAAGCGCGGCTTTCGCGCTTTAACATAACACGTCATTTCCTATAGAGCAACAAAGACCTGTCCATACGGACAGGTCTCACTGATCTTGTAATTGTCATATGCGAAAGCGGCTGCTCTAGCACTTCTGAACGCTTACCTTTACCGGAGCATCGCCGAGCTCTACGCTCAGGCTTAACTTTCCTCCGAGATTCGTCTTCATCCTGCCGGCATCTGCACCGTCGATCACGATGTCGTACTCAGCCTCATCCTCAAGCTCTACGGTAACCTGTGCGTCCTCTGCGCCTTCTACGCTAAACTCCATTCCTGTGTCTGTTGCTTTTAAATGCTCCACTGCAGTCCCCGGAACAGACTCGTATACAAACATGCCATTGCGCTCCAGCTTGGTAATCTCCTGACAGGTCTTTACTTTGTAAAGGTCTCCCTGGTGCTCAAAATTGTCAAGCTTTGCCTTGGTGCTCAATGTATAATCCCCAAAGCTGATCGTTCCATCCTCCTCTGAACGGAGTAATTCACTAATAACGGCCATCTTATCCTCCTGTGATATTGCAGCTCCTTCATCCGGTCTGCTTTATCGTAAATTTGTAAAAATATTATATAATATCTGTTCTTTGATTTCCAGTGATTTCACTGACATTTAAGTAATTTTTTACTTTTTCTTCGGCTCCAGAAAAATTGCATTTTTCTTCGTCGTGACGATCACTTCGTCGCCCCGGCGGATGCTTCCGTCGAGAAGTTTTTCCGCAAGCGGATCCTCAATCTCATCCTGAATCTTGCGCCGCAGCGGTCTGGCTCCGTACTTCGGGTCATACGCCTTATCCACAATGTACTGCTTTGCGGCATCGCGCACGACCAGCGTAATGCCAAGCTGTGTTTCGCAGCGCTTCGCCAGCTCTTTTGTCATCAGACCTACGATCTGCTTCATGTCGTCCTTATTCAGTGCCCTGAATACAATGGTCTCGTCAATACGGTTTAAAAATTCCGGTTTGAAAATTCTGCGGACCTCCTCCATCACGCTGCCCTTCATCCGCTCGTAGTTCTGCTTCTCGTCATTGCCGGAAGCAAAGCCAAGCTTCTTCGGCTCCACAATCGCCTGCGCTCCCGCGTTGGAGGTCATAATGATGATGGTATTCTTAAAGTCCACTTTTCTTCCCTGAGAATCTGTGATATGTCCGTCGTCAAGCACCTGCAGCAGAATATTAAACACATCCGGATGCGCCTTCTCTATCTCGTCAAACAGAATCACTGCGTATGGATTTCTCCGCACTTTTTCACTCAGCTGTCCGCCGTCCTCATGTCCGACATATCCAGGCGGTGAACCGATCATTTTCGATACGCTGTGTTTCTCCATGTACTCAGACATATCGACGCGGATCATTGCCTGCTCCTGTCCAAAGACAGCTTCTGCCAGTGCCTTGGATATCTCTGTCTTGCCGACGCCTGTCGGTCCCAGGAAAAGGAACGATCCGATCGGGCGCTTGGGATCTTTTAATCCGACGCGGCCTCTCCGTACGGCTTTGGCCACTGCCGATACCGCCTCCTCCTGTCCGATCACGCGCTTGTGAAGAGTTGCCTCCAGCTTTTTAAGCCTGGCAGCCTCCCCCTCTGTAAGCTTCTTCACCGGGATTTTCGTCCATCCCGACACAACATCGGCAATCTCATCCTCTCCGACGGTCTGGTGATGCCGTCTGCCGCCCTGCTTTGCCTTTGCGTTCAGTTTTTCCAACTTTTCTTCCAGTTCCTGACGCTTTGTCTGTGCCTCTCTCGCCGCTTCCAGGTCTCCGCCAGAAAGTGCCTGCTCCAATGTCTCCTGCGACTCCGCAATCTCCCGCCGGAGTTCTGCAGCCTCCCTCGGGTCTCCGCCCACGTGAAGGCGCACTTTTGCCGCGGCCTCATCCATCAGGTCAATCGCCTTGTCCGGGAGGAAACGGTCGTTGATGTAACGCGCAGAAAGACGCACTGCCGCCTCCACGGCCTCATCCGTAATCTTCACATTGTGGTGGCTCTCATACTGGCTGCGCAGTCCCTTTAATATGGAAATGGCTTCCTCCTCCGTCGGTTCCTCCACAACAACCGGCTGGAACCGGCGTTCCAGAGCGGCATCTTTTTCGATATATTTGCGGTACTCCTCGATAGTCGTCGCGCCGATTACCTGCACCTCGCCTCGCGCCAGCGCAGGTTTTAAAATGTTGGATGCATCAATCGCGCCTTCCGCTCCGCCTGCTCCGATGATGGTATGAATTTCATCGATGAACAGCAGGACGTTTCCGGCTTTCGCCACCTCTGCAAGTACCTTCTTGATGCGCTCCTCAAATTCGCCCCTGTACTTCGAGCCTGCCACAATCCCGGAAAGATCCAGGGAGACCACTCTTTTTCCAAGCACCGTATCCGGAACCATTCCACCCACAATGCGCTCTGCAATTCCCTCTACAATCGCCGTTTTTCCTACACCTGGTTCTCCGATCAGGCACGGATTGTTCTTGCTTCTGCGGCTTAAAATCTGGATGACGCGGTCGATCTCCGCCTCTCTGCCGACCACCGGATCAAGCTTTCCGTCGCGTGCAAGTTCGGTCAGATCTCTGGAAAACTGATCCAGTGACGGCGTTCCCTCCGCGTTTTTCCGCTTGCCGGGTTTCCCGTTCTGGAATTCATCCTTATACTGGCTCACATCCTCGCCCATCGCGATCAGGGTGTCCACATACATTTTCTGCACATTGACAGACAATGTATTCAACAGTCTGGACGCCACACATTCCGTCTCCTTGATCATCGCAATTAAAAGGTGTTCCGTTCCAATCTTCTCCGAGTGGAAACGCGCCGCCTCCGCTTGGGATACCTCAAGCACATGCGCCGCTCTCGGGGACAATCCGTCCTCCAGAACCGCAACCGCATTCCCCGGTGCAATCAGCTCCTCGATCAGTTCCAGCACCTTATCATACTCTACACCATTGTCGGCAAGTACCTGGCTTGCCACACCGGTTCCCTCTTTCAACAGGCCAAGCAGTATGTGCTCCGTGCCGATATAACTGTGATGCAATGACTTTGATATCCGCGTTGCAATATCAATCGCCTTTTTTGCCTTTGCTGTATATGCTGTCTGCATCGCTACCTCCTATTTCCAGTCCGATATCACATTCGTCTTTACAGATCATTAAAATCTATGATATCCAGCTCATCGTCTTGCTTGTTTTTCTGGTCTTTGCCGCCTGAAACTTTTTCTTTTTCATCGTCCGGCGCATCGCTGTCCCCGTACGTGTCATCGTCATCCCCGTACGCGTCATCATCCCCATACGTGTCATCGTCATCCCCGTACGCGTCATCATCCTCGTACGCGTCGTCATCATCAAACAGATCGTCATCCAGATCGTCAGACTTCCGCTTCCAGAAACCGAATCTCTTCTTCGGCGGCTCTTCCTCCTCGATGTCATCCTCATCGAATGCATCATCGAACGCGTCATCGTCAGATTCCTGCGTTTTCGTTTTCTCTTCTCTCTCTTCCTGTTCGTCGAATTCATCTGCATCCCCGGCATCTGCAGCAGAGCGCTTCTTCCAGTGCCACTTTTTCCGGGAATCCTTTTCCGGTTCCTCGATCACATCATCCTGGTTTTCATCCAGCAGTTCTTCTGTATCATCATGCTCTGAGACACCGTCATCCATAGTGTCATCCTCATCCAGGTCATCTCTATCCGCTTCCCTCCTGTGCAGTAACAGGTTAACAAGTACCACTGCCATTACCGCCAGCAGAAATATCAATATGCCAATCGCGGTTCTGGAAAACGCTTTTTCTTTTTTATATTTCTCGGACAGCGCCAGATATTCCTCCTGCAGATAGGCCGCATCCTCGTCCTGCAGTCCGTCGGAAGATACAGTTGTCCCTGTATTTACGCGCTGATAGGTCTCCTCTATGGAGTCGTACTGGTACCAGCCTTCCGTTCCGTCAGAATTCACTCCGTAAAAGGTATAGAACTCCGATTCCACCTCAGACCCTTCCTCCTGGGTCTCCTGATATGCCGTCACAAGACTTCCGTCCGCCAGCGTAAGCTGTGTCTGCTGCATCGTATCCGGCATCGTATAATCCACCGGTGGCAGAAGCGCTATCACGTAGTGTTCCCCATTGACCATTTTTACAAACGGATACAGGGTATCTCTTGTGCTGTCATATACAAAGAAGCTTCCTGTGCTCTCTTCCGCTCCGTCCTGCACCAGATAAAGCATGACCACAGATCCCTTGTCATAACTCACGCCCCGATAATCCGCCCCCTGATAATTGACGGTTGTCTCCGAAAAATCTGCCGGAATATTCTCTGTTGCAAAATTTTCTGCAATTACATAGGAAATGCCATTTACCGTAACCGTGTTTTCACTGCTGTCCGTCTCCTCTGTTGTCTCCACTTCCCCCTCATCGGATGCCGTTGTCTCTCCGGACGAGGTTCCCTGCTTTGTCACATTCACGGTATAGGTTGCGGTCACGCCATTTTCCGCCTTGACTACAATCTTAATGGTGTTATCTCCACTTTTCAGATTGGTATTTCCCGTAACCGACTCCACGACCGCTTTTTCATTGACCGGTGTGGCAGATACGGCGATATTGGTTACATCGCTTCCCACTGTAGCACTATAAGTCAGCGTTTTCCCGTTAAATGCCGGCGAGAGCGTTCCCGGTGAAATGGTCAACTCTTTCAGAGAATTATCCGCAGACTGTTTTCCTGTTGTCTCTCCAGTATTCGCCGCAGAATCCCCGTTTCCACCCGCTGATGTTCCGTTTCCGTTGGAGGTTCCACTGTTACTGCTACTATTATTGCCTGAATCTGTATTTGTACTTGCTGCATTCTTTACTGTGACCGACGCACTGCTGCCCGACATGGAATCCATCTCCTCATTGGAGTCAAAGATCACTCCGTCGTTGGCAGAGACAGAGAGGGCGGAATTTCCCGCACTCACAGCTTTTAATGTCACCGTGTAGCTTTCTCCCGTCGCCATCACGCTTCCGCCGCCTCCGCCGTATGTGGTATTGCAACTCACAAACTGCAGCACACTCGAATCATAAGACAGCGTCATGGTCGCATTCGCCTTTTCGCCGGATGGACCGCTCGCTTTTACTGTAACTGTAACCGTATCACCGATATTGACACTTCCTGACGACACCGAGACAGATGTTGATCCGCTCGCCGCGAATACCGTCTGCGGCACTCCGACAACCCCGAATGTCAGGCTAAGCGCCATCATCATCATTGCTATTTTTTTCTTCATTTCTGCTCTCCCAATTCTTCCTCTCACTGATCAATCTGTGAGATTCCCAGTATGTGTTTTTGTAAAATAACCAGATCCTTATTGGAAATACCGCCGTCCTTGCTGACGTTTGCCGCTTCCAGACGACTGCCGGACTGACTTTCAATTCCAAGGATCTGTTTCTGCATCAATACCAGATCCAGATTGGAAACCTTTCCGTCACCGTTGATATCTCCATATACCACAATCTCATACTGCTGCACGAGCGTGTCGCCGACATACACTGCCAGCTTATTGCCCGTTCCCACCGTCTGTGTATTCTCACTGCCGTCTGCATTCAGAATCTTTACGGTGCAGTTCTGGGTTCCAATTCCCGATGCGACTGTGGATGCGCTTGTTCCAGGCTCAATTCCCGTCACATAGGTTCCGATCGGATAGAATGGCGTAATCGCCGCGTCATCCGCCACCTGAATGGTTCCGCCGGCACTGCCCCCCGCTCTTGCCACGATCAGCGTGTAAGTGCGCGAATCTCCGCTCTGCGAGATGCAGGTAATCTGAATCGTATTATCTCCATAATTCAGCGAATAATTTCCAGTACCGGAAACGGTTGACGTTCCCGCCACCGCCGTCGCTCCCACATTGATCGAAGCCGCGCTGTCCGGAACGACCAGGGAATAGGAGGTATTCGCACCGGAAAATGCCGGTGTCAGCGCATATCCATCCACCGTGATCGAGGAAAGCCAGTTGTTCGGATTCCCCTTGTCCGCAAACGTCACTGCGCTCTCCGGCATGTTCTGATAGACCGGAATGCGGAAAACAAACGCCTGGTTCTTGTCCGTGTAGGCTTTTCCCATATTGGTGCCCTCACTCATCGCCGCCTGCACATTGGTCATGTACTGATGTGCGTAAAGACTATTGGTATAGACAACGTTAAATTTTTCAAAGTAAATGGTATTCTGCCCTTTTTTCACATAATTATCAGCCACAACCGATGATCCACCCGCAATCGACTTGTAGATGGAGTTCCATCCCTGCAACTTCGCATATTCCAGTCCGTTCACAATCGCCGACGCGCTGCCCGTCGTAAACGCACGGACGTTAAAGTAGTTATAATAGCCTGCATAGTTGGAATATCGTCCCGAAATCAGATCGCTCGTCCCCCGCACGCCCTGCTCCTGCTTACAGCGGGATGCCAGGTGGTAAGGGCTCACGCCCACATTGGAGCCGATCTCCACAAACGTATCCGCATAGCTGCGAACCGCTCCGTCCGTATCGGTATAATTGCCTGCCATAAATGTATTGGAAAGAACGCTCTGCACACCCGCTGCGTTCTGATAGCCTGCATATTCCAACGTTTCAAACTGAAAGATCTGATTCTCGTTAAGAAAATTTCTGGGATCGATGCAGTATGCGATATATTCCGGAGACGCCGACACCCAGCTTGCCCCGTCAAACCCGTACCACTTGTTGGTCTCCCAGTTATACGCCTGACTGTCCGTCGATTTTCTTGCGTCATTCACGGAATTCTGGATCAAGTTTCTTCCGACCAGACTCTCATTCGATACCACCGTATTCCAGTCAAGTCCCGTCTGCACCGGCACAAACTGCCAGTTCGGATACTTCTGATGCAGGGATGCCAGTGCGCTGCAATAGCTTGCCGGAAAACCCGCTGCCGCAAGCGCCGCTGTCCGTGGCACCGGTCGTCTCTCCCTGCGACTGGTCGTCTGACGTCTGACCGTTCACGGCTACATAGTCCGCACAAATCCACCCGGAATAGGAGGCGCCTCCGACCACGAGCGTCACACTGTACCAGTTCATTCCGCCCGCCGAGACCAGCTCTCCCACATTCACAGCCTGTCCTTTGTATACCTTTGTCACCACAGAGTAGGACGTTCCCGCTCCCGAGCGCACATAAACACCTTTTTCCGTGTTCTGCACCACCCCGTTTGTCCCACCTGCACTGCTGTCCGCATTCGTCTGTCCCGCAGAAGAATCCGTGCCCTGAAGCGTCACAAAATCCGAGCGTATATAACCGGTTACACCATCCGACATCTGGATCTGGCACCATGTATACCCGTCTGATCCTGCCGTCTCATCGGTTACTGTCACCGCATTTCCCGGATAGAGCAGTGTCAGCTTATCCCCGGTCACCGGTGCGTTGCGCACCTTCACCGGTCCGTCGTTGATCGTTCCCGCCGTCGCTGTGTACGCGTATACGGCTTCGGGTCCGTGAAAAGCAGATATGCTGGCAGCAAGCACTCCCATGCTGATTGCCGCCAGCAATATCTTTCTCTTCTTTCTATATATAAAGTGGTTCATCGAATTCCTCCCTGAGTACCGCATAAATCCATAAAATCATGCGCCCAATAATTCAGTCTCATTATAGGAGATTCTATCACACGCGTCAACCTAAATATAGCCATTTTCCTGCACGCTGTACTATATTTAGACGTTTTTCGACACCAGGTTCCGGTTCTGTATCAGCAGGCTTCCCCATAATATGCCCCAGAGCCCGCACACAATTCCGGTGAGCAGTGCAGCATTGCACTCCTGAAACTGGATTCCGAACAGCAGCACCACACCCGTCACCAGTCCGAACGCTCCAATCGCCGCCATAAGCGCACACAAAAGTATCAATTCCATATCCACTGTTTTCATCTTCTTATCCTCCTTTTCTAACCTGCCAGATACTGTTCCCACTCCTGCTTCGTCATCCACGGCCAGCACGCCTTGTCATCGATATAGACGTCCGCGGAGATTTTTCTGGATTCCGTTCCATACTGTTCCAACGTCTGCGCCACATTTTCATTTACCGCATCAAATTCCAGTCCGAACATTCTGCACCAGGCCACCGCCTCCTCCAGCAGATCCCCGCAGCGGCATGTCCACAAAATTACTTTTTTGCCCTGCCTTCTCGCACCCTTGAGCAATGCAAAGAGCGGCAGATTCGGCATCCCGATGGCAGGATAACATTCACTGCACAATGTCCCGTCAAAATCGACGGCAATGATCTCGATCTTTTTCTCCATGTTCTTCCCTCCCCATCCGCTTTGATGGTGTCAGTATCGCACATGATGTGTCCAATTCTTTGGACACTTGTTATGTAACCCCAAATTTATAGGATAAAAATTGTCGCACGAAGCATAGACCTCTTTGGGGTGATAAGTAATATTATGAGAAGACCGCACCGTGGGATTTCAGATGGAAATGCAGGTGGAAATTCGGTTCAAAAAATGTGGCATTTCTAACCAACCGGATGTTTGCATCTTCGATGATCCGTGTCTTTCCAAGTTTGGAGCACTCCGCG
>ERZ780202.2042-NODE-2042-length-9737-cov-2.371204_pt1 | contig 9737 bp, 5 predicted proteins | sample MGYA00510978_ERZ780202 | MGnify/ENA primary metagenome ERZ780202 (study PRJEB29588, sample SAMEA2155689) | human gut metagenome | biome: human gut; feature: human-associated habitat; material: faeces | place: Denmark | collected 2008/2010 ...
TTTATCTGCATAGATTAATTTGTCGCCGGACTCTCAATTTTTATTAATTTCCGAAAAATTCGTTTGCGTAAGTTACCGAAGAAAGTGCGTCTTTGCAGTATTTGTCTGCACCTATCATATCGGCATATTCCTGTGTAAGCACCGCACCGCCAACCATAATCTTACAGTCAAGATTATTTTCGTGTATAAGCTCTATCGTCTTTTTCATAGATACAAGTGTAGTTGTCATAAGTGCTGAAAGTCCGCAAAGCTTTGCATCATTTTCTCTTATGGCATCTACAACTGCCTGATACTCTACGTCCTTTCCAAGGTCGATAACCTCATAGCCGTAGTTTTCAAGAAGTACCTTTACAATATTCTTTCCAATATCGTGAACATCACCCTTAACTGTGGCTATTACTATCTTTCCCTTGCTTACCGGCGCATTGTTGCTCATAACCATATGATTTCTTATAACTTCAAATGCTCCCTGTGCAACACCAGCCGCCATAATAAGCTGTGGAAGGAATAATGTTCCCCTTTCAAATTCGTCACCTATCTTGTCAAGTGCCGGAATAAGTGCATTATTTACAATCTCCATAGAGTCCATGCTTGAAAGAAGTTCTTCTGTTATGGCTGCGCCCTCATTTTTAAGTCCCTTTTCCACGGCATAGAATAAGTCATCACAGGTATAGCTGCCCTTTTTATCCTTAAGATTAATGCTGCTGCCTGAGCCTGTACTCTGCGCACCCACTGTTCCTGCATTTCCAGCACCTGCATTAGCTGTTCCCATATTCATAGGATTAATCTTGCTTACATTTGGCATAGATGCATATGCCTTTATATAATCAACGGAATTCTTATCTATATTGGCAAGCAGCTTGTATGCCCTCACTGCGCCCATCATCTCATATATGTTAGGATTGATGATTGCAAGGTCAAGTCCGTTCTGCATAGCCATAGTAAGGAATATATGATTTACAAGCACTCTGTTAGGAAGTCCGAAGGATATATTCGATACACCGAGTACTGTCCTTAAGCCAAGCTCATGCTTTACTGTATACAAGGCATTGAGTGTTTCCATAACCCCCTCCTGCTCTGCTGAAGCTGTAAGTGTAAGACAGTCAATATATATATCCTCCTTAGGTATTCCTATGGCAACTGCCCTGTCCATAATCTTTTTCGCTATGGCAACTCTGTCCTCTGCCTTCTTAGGAATACCATCCTTGTCAAGTGCAAGACCGATAACAGCAGCTCCATACTTCTTAACTATAGGAAGAATATTATTAAGTGAGTCCTCCTCACCATTGACCGAATTCACGATTGGCTTTCCGTTATATATCCTTAAGGCTGAGTCAAGAACCTCTGGAATAGTTGAGTCAAGCTGTAAAGGTACATCCACAACTGACTGTAATGACTTAACTGTATCTATCATCATCTGTCTTTCATCAATACCCGGAAGTCCTACATTTACATCAAGTATATCCGCCCCTGCACCTGTCTGTTCAAGTGCCTGTCCTAATATGTAGTCCATATCGTTATCAAGAAGTGCCTGCTTAAATATCTTCTTTCCTGTCGGGTTAATTCGCTCGCCTACTACTCTTGGCTGGTCGACTACAACTGTCTTTGTTGCCGAACACACTGCCGATGGAATAACAACAGGCTCCTTCTTAGGATTGCCCTCTTTGTTCAGCATAGCTGAAAGCTCACTTATGAACTCTGGTGTTGTACCGCAGCAGCCTCCGAATACCTTTATTCCATACTTTCTTAAATCCTTCATAAATTCTGCAAACTGCTGTGCATTAACATTATAAAGGTTAGTAACAGGGTCAGGAAGTCCTGCATTTGGCTTAACTATGACCGGAAGATTAGTCCACTTTGTAAGCTCCTCTATAACAGGCTCTAACTCCTTTGGACCAAGTGAGCAGTTGACACCTATTGCCTCAACTCCAAGTCCTGATACAGTAAGTGCGAAGGCTGATATCTGGCAGCCTGTAAATGTACGCATATTTTCCTCAAATGTCATAGTTGTCATAATAGGAAGTGAACTGTTTTCCTTTGCCGCAAGCACTGCAGCCTTGACATCCAAAAGGTCTGTCATTGTTTCAAATACAACAAGGTCTGCACCAGCCTTTTCACCTGCTTTTACTATCTCGGCATACATTTCATAAGCTTCCTCAAAGCTTAATGTTCCTGTTGGCTCTAAAAGCTGTCCGATAGGGCCTACATCAAGAGCTACAAGTGCCTCCGGCTTTACATTGTTACATGCTGTTCTTGCATTCTTAATACCTGCTGTTACAAGCTCATCAACTGAATGTCCGCACTCCTCAAGCTTATATCTGTTTCCGCCAAATGTGTTGGCATATATAATATCTGAACCAGCATTAAGATACTTTTCGTGTATAGATATTAAAAGCTCTGGCTGTGTGATATTAAGCATTTCCGGTGTTTCACCCATCTTCATGCCTGCTGCCTGTAGCATAGTTCCCATACCACCATCAAGAATCACATAATCCCTTTTTAAAAGTTCCTTTAACTTATTATCCATTGCAATGTCCTCCTGATTCCCTGAATCTGCATGTTCCCTTAAGATTGCACGACATACAGCCTTTTCTTTTGGTACTTACCTCACCTGTTGTAAGTCCTATAACCGCTGTAACTGACTTGGTCGGTGTCATCATATAAGTCTTTCCTACAGTTAATCCTACAAGTCTTTGTGCATTAAGCACCTTTAGAAAATCGCCCTGCTGTGAAAGAGGCAGATCCCCATAGCCTATGCCAAACCTGAAGGTCTGGTTGTACTCTGGCAGCTCTTCTTTTATTATGCGCTCAAGCTTATCGCATACCTGCTCTATTCCGGCACTTGCAAGACTGTCTGCCACAACAGCCTTTGCAAGGTCAGATGCCTGCAGGACACGAAGCATCCTGTCTATGCCATCAGACAACGTGACTGCTATAAGCGCTGCCTTATCACAGCCTGTAAGGTGTTCCTTTATGGAGTTACCTTTGAGCACCATTCCTGTGCCTTCAATCTCTACGCCGTCATCTGTCTGTTTTACATCAACAACTCTGTAAGTATATCTTGGAACCGCTGCTTTAATAACTTCCGCCTCGCACTCATCTATGAGCCTCTCAACAGTTTCATCTGCACCTATTCCTTTGTAACCAAGATATCTTAATACCTCTTTACGGTTTATATTTTCAAGTGTAATCTGCTTTCTCATAGGAACACTCCTTCCCGTATTTTAATTAATCACGGTTTTTCTTAGACTTATCTCTGTTCTTATGTTTTGACTTTCCGTGGCTCTTTCCTCTTGTCTGGTTAGCCTTCTCCATATTGACACGGCGTCCCTTTATCTGGACATTGTCATTCATCGCCTTAAGCACTTTTTCAGCATGAATTGCCGGTACATCAACAAATGTATAGTTATCCATCATATCTATGGCACCGACAAGCTTCCCTGGCATACCTGATTCGCCTGCTATCGCACCAAGGATATTAGATGGCTTTATCTTATCCTTTTTACCTATATTAATAAAGAGCCTTACCATTCTTGAATCATCTTTATCTATATCAAAGTGGAAGTTCTCAACTTCATCCTCTCTTTCAAGCGTATCACCGATGAGCATCTTAAGAAGAGCTGCTGCCATATCCATAGATGTATATTCTTCCTGATTAACATGCTCTTCAACAAGATTAACCATATCTGTAAGTCCGCCCTCTTCGATAGTCTGCTTAATCTTTTCAAACATATTGTCAACCTTTGTGTTCTTTACATCATCAAGTGATGGAACCGGCTTTGCAAGAATTTTAGTCTTACAGTAACGCTCAATATCCTTTAACTTATAAACTTCCTTTCCGCTTATGAAGGAAAGTGCCATACCTGACCTTCCGGCTCTTCCTGTACGACCTATTCTGTGTACATAGTATTCTTCATCCTGTGGAATATCATAGTTAAATACCATATCCACATCATCTACGTCTATTCCTCTTGCGGCAACATCTGTAGCGATAAGTATATCTACTTTTCCACTTCTGAAATCATCCATAACCCTGTCACGCTGCTGCTGCTTCATATCTCCATGTATACCGTCTGCAAAATAGCCTCTGCCCTTAAGCTCAGATATAAGCTCGTCTACCTGTCTTTTAGTGTTACAGAATACAACTGAAAGTCTTGGATTGTATATATCTATAAGTCTGCAAAGAACTTCTGTCTTATTCTTAGGTCTTACCTCATAGTAGAACTGCTCAATATTAGATACTGTAAGCTCTTTTCTTACAACCTTTATAACCTTTGCATCCTTCTGGAAGTTTCTTGCTATATCCATAATAGCCTTTGGCATAGTCGCTGAAAACATAACAGTCTGTCTGTCCTGTGGAGTATCAGTAAGAATAGTTTCCATATCCTCCCTGAATCCCATATCAAGCATTTCATCTGCCTCATCAAGAATAACCATATTGATATTATCAAACTTGACAGTCTTTCTTCTCATATGGTCCATAACTCTTCCCGGTGTACCTACGATAATCTGTACGCCAGTCTTTAAAGACTTAATCTGTCTTACTATCTCCTGACCGCCATACACTGGAAGCACCTTTATATCACTCATATACTTGGCGAGCTTTCTTATCTCCTCTGCCACCTGCACTGCAAGCTCTCTTGTAGGGCATAAAACGATTGCCTGTGGCTTTTTAATCTGTGGATTTATCTTCATAAGCATTGGGATAGTGTAGGCTGCTGTCTTACCTGTACCTGTCTGTGCCTGTCCAACTACGTCTATTCCCTCACATACTGCCGGAATTGCCTGTGTCTGTATAGGTGATGTTTCCTCAAAACCCATATCCTCAATAGCTCTTAATATTCTCTCGTCAATGTTTAATTCTTCAAATTTCATTCATTTCCTCATTTCTTTTCTTCTTATGGAACCGCTTACCTGCCTGTGCCTTTCGCGTATTTTCGTTCCATTATTAATAATATCTCTTTTTATTTATGCTTAACTTATAAATAATACATTACTGTTGCTGATAAGTCAAAATATATTACATTTGTTTATTGACTTTTTTCACCTTTGCATTTTTACCAAAAAACAAGTATTATGGTAAGATAGTGTGCGTGTAAATGTTATTTTACCCCACTAATTTATCCCGATTGCTGTATTTTTATAATTCAGGCAGTCACAATGATTATATCTTTTTATAGAAAGGACTCTTATATACTTATGATATTATCCTGCAATAATATAAGCAAATCATTCGGAACAGACGTTATCATAAAGTCCTGTTCCTTTAATATTGAAGACCACGAAAAAGCCGCTATTATCGGTATCAACGGAGCCGGCAAGTCTACTCTTTTAAAGATAATCACAGGTCTTGAACCTGCTGATACAGGACTTGTCACTCTAGCCAAAGATAAAACTATGGGGTATCTTGCCCAGCAGCAGAACTTAGGCTCAGATAACACCATATACGATGAATTATTGTCTGTTAAGCAGTTCATACTTGATATGGAACAGGAGCTGCGTGATATTGAAAAGCGTATGAATACTGCCAAAGATGATGAGCTTGAAGCTCTTATGAAAAAATATTCTGACCTCAACCATAAGTTTGAGATGAACAACGGTTATGCATACAAAAGTGAGATTACCGGCGTTCTTAAAGGTCTTGGTTTTAAGGAGGCTGATTTTTCACTTAATGTAAACACATTATCCGGCGGTCAGAAGACAAGAGTTGCACTCGGAAAGCTTCTTCTTGCAAAGCCTGATATTATCCTTCTTGATGAGCCTACCAACCATCTTGATATGGAGTCAATACGCTGGCTTGAAAACTATCTTCTTAACTATAACGGTGCTGTGCTTATCGTTGCCCACGACCGTTATTTCCTTGATAAGATAGTAACTAAGATTATCGAGCTTGATAACGGCGAGGCTACTGTATTTTCAGGCAATTATACTGATTACGCTTCTAAGAAAGCCATATTGAGAAATATGAAGCTTAAGGAATACCTAAACCAGCAAAGAGAGATAAAGCATCAGGAGGAGGTTATAACAAAGCTTAAGCAGTTTAACCGTGAAAAATCGATTAAAAGGGCTGAAAGCCGTGAAAAAATGCTTGATAAGATAGAACTTGTCGATAAACCTCAGGAATTAAACGACAAAATGAATATAAAGCTTGAACCTAACGTAGTCAGCGGTAATGATGTTCTGACTATCAGGGAACTTTCCAAAAGCTTTGACGGCGTAACACTCTTTGACAATATTGACATTGACATAAAGCGTGGTGAACGCGTTGCCCTTATCGGTAATAACGGAACTGGCAAGACTACCATACTTAAGCTCATAAACGGAATAATAGAGCCGGACTCCGGTTCTATATATCTTGGTGCCAAGGTCAATATCGGCTACTACGATCAGGAACACCACGTTCTTGACCCTGACAAAACCATATTTGATGAGATAAGAGACTCTTATCCTGACCTTAATAATACCCAGATTCGTAATACTTTAGCCGCATTTTTATTTACAAACGAAGATGTATTTAAGTATATACGTGACTTAAGCGGTGGCGAGCGTGGACGTGTATCCCTTGCGAAGCTTATGCTCTCTAACGCGAACTTCCTTATACTCGATGAGCCTACCAACCATCTTGATATTGTTTCAAAGGAAATTCTTGAAAACGCCATAAACAATTTTGAGGGAACCGTACTCTATGTATCGCATGACCGTTTCTTCATAAATAAAACAGCAACAAGAATACTTGACCTGACAAAACATCAGATAGTAAATTATGTTGGAAATTATGACTATTACCTTGAGAAAAAAGAGGATAATGAATGTGCACAGCTTAATGATACTATCATCGCTGCCGCTTCATCTGACAATACTGTTTCTGCGTCTGCCAACACGCCAGAAGGTCAAAATGCCACTTCTGACACAAAGCTCAGTTGGAAACAACAGAAAGAAGAACAGGCACGACTTAGAAAACTGGAAAACGAAGTCAAAAAGATAGAAGCTGAGATTGAAAAGCTGGAAAATGAAAATGAAGAACTAACCGAACTTTTACAAACGGATGAAGTTTCGACAAATTCCGTCAAATTGCAGGAGATTTCTTCCAAGATTGAAAAAAACACCAACAGACTTGAAGAACTTATGGAACGCTGGGAAAGCATCCAATAAATAAAAGTCCGACTGCATTGCAGCTTTGATATTTCATTTTTGTAACAAAAAACCGACCGCATTGTAATTTGAAAATTTAATTTATATTACAATGCAGTCGGGTGTTTGTTTTTTTCTAAGCAATATTATTAATTTCTTTTTGTTTTTAGCTTTTTGTCAAACAATAGCATTTTTCTGCTAAGTAGTATATTATTCTTAGCTTTTTCATTTTCGACTAGAAATCTCTTATATGCTCACCACTGTATATCTCATCTTTCCTAAGCTTCGACATTATCTCCTCTTTTTTAGTTCCGACAAGAAGTTCACTGTTATATTTAAGATATTTTTCACTTGGATTGTCAGAAAGAAACATTGCAATCTCGCTGTTCATCGTAAGCTCCGTCACAAATACGACCATCTCCTGACCTGCTCCGAGTGTTTCCTCAATAAATGTAAATACATTTTCAAGCTGCTCTGATGCCATGTCCTCACTCTCTTCAAGTATCTTTCTCTGATTTTCAAAACCTGAAAGTGCTTCTTCAAATGCCGCATCAATGTCTTTCTCTGAACTGATTTCTGTTTCTGACAGCTTATTTATAAGATGTTCATTTGCCTTTATCTCATCTTTATTTAAAAATCCTGTCTTTTTATCTCTCTCAAATAAAGATTTTCTTTCCTCATACAAGGTGTTGTAAATTGTTCCCGTTCCCATACTTTTTTCTTCAAGTTTTGCTTTATAGCCTTTTAAAAATTCATACCACATATCAGTGACAAGTTTATTTAACAAAACTTTATGGAATGACACTTCAAGTCCGCTTATCAAAAGATTTACGACACTTACTCTCTCATCAAAAGACGCATCAAATATATTTTGGTATGACTGTTTCAACGGATTACCGTCAAGTATCTCCTGAATGCCATAATCATTTTTATATTTCTCATAAAGTGCAAAATAAGCTGCGACATCTTTTGCCGTATCATCATGCTGTATAAATTCGGCTATTATGTCCTCGTCAACTTTTATCCCTATATCCTGATATGCATCATACAGATTACTTAAATCCTCCCAGCCTCTCGCCGTCACAAACTGCATTCCGTCTATATCAGCCTCTACTTTGTAGAAATTATTAGGTCGCAGCTCAAGATAATTTATTATTGCTCTGTTTATATGGTGGTTTACCGCATATTCTTTCCATATATTAAAGTCAGCGTCAACATCTATCTTTCTCACACGGTCAAGTGTCACCATGTCAAACTCTCTTACCGACTTGTTGTATTCTGACGGATTTCCTGCTGCCACGATTATCCATCCCTTAGGCACTTGCTGATTTCCAAATGTCTTACATTGTAAAAACTGAAGCATTGTAGGTGCAAGTGTTTCCGATACACAGTTTATCTCATCAATAAATAAAATCCCCTCAGGAATCCCACTCTCCTTAATCTTTCTGTAGACACTCGCAATAATCTCACTCATCGTGTATTCGGTTACAGAATACTTTTTGCCGCCAAACTCCTCCTCAACAATAAACGGAAGTCCGACTGCACTCTGCCTTGTGTGATGCGTGATAGTATATGAAACAAGACCTATCCTGCACTCCTTAGCAATCTGCTCCATTATCTGCGTCTTACCGACACCCGGAGGTCCGATAAGTAAAATGGGACGCTGTCTGATAGTCGGGATAATATACTCCCCATCCGCATCCTTCTTTAAATAAGCCCTCACTGTATTTTTAATTTCGTCTTTAGCTTTCTTTATATTCATTGTTTTTCCTCTCTTATTCCAGCGAAACTTTCATTGCCCATGCCGGCACTGCTGTCTCACTAAGCTTGTCAATAAATACAAATGCCGTATTATAAGGCATCTTTTTTTTAGGATATTTTCCTTTTCCGTCCGTAAAATACAAAAGTCCCTGAAGTTTCTTTATCTCACCTGTATCAATCAGGTTATTTACATATTCAAATGCAGGTCTGAAATCAGTATTTCCACCGCCTGCAAGTTCAAAATTATTTATAAGTATATCTATATCCGTGTCACCTGTAACTGTTATATCCGAATGTACCAGCTCGTCACACTGTATTATATGTATCTTTCTCTTTCTGAAAAAGCTGTCTGTCTCTGACAATATCGTAAATGTTTCCCTCAAAAACTTTTTGACAAGTTCACCGCTCGTTGAATAACTTGTGTCAACAACTATAACAAGCTCCTCTATCCTAAGATTTTCCTTTGTTTCTACCGGCTCTATAAGCGGCATATTTTTATATATCCTAAGACCATATGTATAATAATTTAAGTCATATTCATCCATATCTATCTTAAGCTCTTCCTTTAATATACAGAACTTTCTCAAAAAATTCCTGTAACTTTTCTTTCCTCTCTCAGTCTTTACCTGCTGCTGCCAGAAATTTTTTCCTTTATCGCTGTCTTTCCCCTGACTTTCTTTTTTTATCTCGCTCTGTCTTGATATTTTATCCCACTTATCCTTTGTCTGATTTTGTGCCACTGACATTTTATCTTCTTTCGGCCAGTGCTTGTGTGTATCGGTATAAAATTCCATATGAAGCCTGTTTACCGTATCGCTGTCAGTTTTCATAAGTTTTCTGTATAT